>Ga0210059_1011064_pt1 | contig 13847 bp, 11 predicted proteins | sample Ectturendosymbi2_FD_188042 | JGI IMG/M metagenome (GOLD analysis project Ga0210059, IMG submission 188042) | Ecteinascidia turbinata endosymbiont from Florida, USA - Sample 2 (SPAdes) (version 2) | ecosystem: Host-associated > Tunicates > Ascidians > Unclassified | place: Key West, Florida...
GAGTTGTTTGCCAGCATTGCGCTTAGGACAGTAGGCCTGCAGCAATTATTACATTATGATGTAACAACCCATTGTTGCAAAACATTAGCTCAGACTCTTGCCATGTGGTGGGCAAGTGAACATTTTCCAATGCTGCCGTCGTACTTGGTGAGGAATAATTCAGTCTAGCAGCACTTCTAAATGGATGAAACAACACTTAACGCACAGCTGGTCACAACTGAAACGTGTTTTTTATCACCTCAAATCTGTTGACTGCGAAAGATCAGATCTGTGGGAAGTTTTGGTTGTCAATGAAAACGAATGAGTAGCTTGATTTAGCTGCTTGTTAGACTTGTCTTCAGACGTTATGAGTGGGGCAAGTTTTTCAACTTTTTTTACAGCTTCCAACAGCTTCTGAAATAGGCTACTCAGAATTTATGTAGTATGATGAGCTGGTTGCTGGAATTTTATATTGCAACTTTTTCCTTCTTCACATGTAGCTTTTTTCAAGTAGGCCTGTTGCGCAAAATGTAAACGTGTGATATAAAAAACATGCTTGAGAACTATTTCAGTATAGTCAGGGTTTTTTTTAAGGAAAATGTTAGGAACCCGGTTTGGATTTGTAGGGACCTGATTTCTCTAATTCTAGAGACCTGATTTCTCTAATTCTAGAGACCCGATTTTCTCTGATTTTAGGGACCCGATGACAATTTTCTCTGATTATAGGAACCCGAATCGGGGTCCCTAAAATGCCTTAAAAAAAACCTGGTATAGTTCTGTTCTCTTTGATAACCAATTCAAACTGAATAATGACCTAAAAGCAATTGTAGAAATGACTCGGCCAAACAAACATCAGTCCAGAACTGTTGGCGAAATTGTTAAATTGCCAACCAACTTCATGCACTGTGGAGGGAAGTTTTAGCATGCTACGCAAACTGCTGGCAAATTATCGCCATTTCTCGCCAAATAATGTTTGGAAATATTTAGCATTACATGTAAATAAATCGCTAGAGTAAATCACTGTCGTTTAAAATGCTTGTGCAAAAATGCAACTTCTTACTGTAACTTTTGTTAAAAATAAATGCATATTTCTCACGATTTTATTGCAACAAAAACTTGCCCTAGTTATGAGTTTTTAGTAGTTTTCGGACAGGTGCGGGTTTGAGACCAAAAAAATGTGGGGCGGGCACGGGTTGAGATGGTCTGCGGGGTGGGGCAGGTGTGGGTTAGAAGTGTGCAGGGCGGTGCGGGCAACATTTCTCAACCTCCTGCAGGGGCGGGGCTGGTTTAAATTTTGCGGGTGTGGGCGGGAGCAGACAAGAAATTTCAACCCGCGCAGGACTCTAACGTGTATAACGTCTAACATGAAAAGTTCTTCACTCAATGCATGATAAACATCACGTTTATTTTTTAAACCTCTCAAAATACAAAACCTAAAGAGACAAATGTGGGGAAACATGGCATATTATATCCCCTCCATCTTAAAAAGTGGAGGGACACGTCCCCTGTGTCCCCCACCGAATTACCATGGTGACAACAGTCTAACTCTAACTATTTTTTCTGAAAAGGGGAATGGTTCTTTTAAGAAAGGATCAGTGGTGTCCCATATTTTTGTGGACAAGATGTTTTAAAGATCTTTTTACCTTCTTGTTTGAAGCTGGCTGTCAAAGGTTTATATACCTTGACTTGCACCTTATGTTGCACGAGAGTGGACTTCAAACGTCAGTGAGTATACAAGTGATCAAAGTTGTTTGGAAATGTATCTCAAAGGATTGTATTTCTTATAACATTAAGGAGATTTAACTTTTTATACAGTAAATCGGCATATGACCCATATGTCATTGGTCTCTTTATTTTATAGTGCAAAACATAGCAAGCAGTTTTAACACGCTGCATACAACATGTGCAAAACAACAAACCAAGGCAAATTTTGCACCCCAAACACAAATGGAATAGGTGTAGCTTGCACCAAAATAAATTGATCTTAGTGCTCTTAGTCAAATAGCATCTTAAGTTATGATTGGCATACACAGAAGAACTTTTTCTCATGGCCACATATATGATTTAGCTAGGAAAGTTTGTCAACATTGTAGACTCCATGGTACTGCTGAAGACTCGATTGGCGTGGCATTGCATGCATGATGCACCACAAATGGGATGTGTGCCAAGCACCTATATCTGTGTGACTTTAACAAGCAATAATAGAGGAAGCACAGCATGTGATCTTTATTGTTACTTGCTACCACGCGGGCCCTCTGATCACAGCTGTACTTCCTAACAATTGGTGTGAACAATATCATTGCTAACTGTAATGCTGTCATCTGCCCTGGATCATATGTTGTATGCAGTGTAAGATGTTACAGGAAAAGACACTTTAACAATTCCATTTATTTTTAATGTTAAAAATGTGTTTGTGTTTTGCTTTGATAGCTTAGGGGTAGGTGACTACTTTTATGAGGAACGATTGATTATCTTCTGGTTGAAGTAGTACTGCCATGATCACTTTGATGCTCTGTACCAGTAGTTAACACAATTAGCATTAATGGTGCTTTGCATTTAAGTAATTTTTGTTTGATTAGATGCACTGCAAATTTTGAATTTGAAACTTGTGGGCCCATTCTATTTCATGCAAGATGACTTACAAAGTGACTTTTCCAAAGAACCTGCTGATTATCACCTACTTTGGAGATACTATTTTGACTGTCCTGGATTTTTGACAGTAGTAGTATCAACTAGAAAAAATGATCTCTTTCATATTGGCTATCTACAAGATGATCCCCACTTCTTGGATGACTTAGTTATTGCATCAAACAGTGGAGAAGATGCAAAGCTAACGGTTCTGGGTGATAACATTTTTGCCGCTGTCAAGTGAGTACATTTTGTTCTAGACATTTTACATGATATATGGTCAGGGACCATTATACTGTACCATTATCTGTGTGAATAAGATTATATCAGTTGTTGCGAAACTTTCCTTCTGATATGACAAGTTTAAATACCACAACTTTGGCCATGTGAGTAACAATATGAAAAATAATTTATTGGAGTTTTTATGTCAACACAAGTAAGGTAGAAAGGATAGTATAGCTTTAGAATTTTTTTGACAAATGTTGAGTGGTCACGTAAGTAGTCTCTACAAATGTGACGCAATCAAATCTATCAGCAAATTTTTTAAATAGGAAACCGATTTTGTGTGATTGCTGCCGTTTATCACAAACTGTAATTTACCTAATTTTTCGTTTGATACACTCAATAAAGCATTGTCATCAGGGGCGGATCCAGCCAGTAAGTTTAAATGGGGCGATTTCAATAATGTTTGTTGGTCAAGTCTCAGTACGGGTTCACTACTGTAAAAGTGATGAAGTATACTTCACGACACTGCTGTGACAAAACTATGGACGGCAAAATGTCCTGGTATCGTGAATACTGTTTTCCGAATTGTTCAAAATCATGGTGAAAAAAGTTACTTTCATAGGTTCGCCCCACCCCTGGATCCGCCCTGATTGTCATCAAACATTTTTTCACGAAGTTCAAAAGTCTGTTGATAATTTCATGTCACTTACATTAAGTACATCGAAAATTAAGTTGTATGAGATTCGAACTTTGTATTGTCATTGAAGACATTCACGAGGTGGCAAATTATGAAGAGAGCAACTGCTGATAACCTTCAGGAGTAACATTTTTCTAAGAGTTTCTGCCCAAAAGTAAGCAGCATCGTTTACATACACAACACTTTAAATTGTTAATGTTCCATGGAAATGCGTATTCATTGCAAAGAGCTCATTCTGAGGAATGTGTAGATGTGCAAGATTATTCTTTAACGTATTTGGTTCAAGAAAATGATAGTTTTTTTTGCGGTTTTTCATGACTTGGTTCAGATGTATTCAGTTTCCGCCAGATTTTGCTCACTTCAGATTCAATTTTTACAATATTGAAAATTGTTAAATGAACGTAGCGCCAAATAGAAGTGTTGAACAAACTGAATAAAAATATTTAAATGTCATCCAAACGAAGTGGGCAACGTACATATGTGGGCAAAATACGTATTTTGGGCAACATATATATTTTGAGCGACGTGTATATTTTGAACATGGCAAACGAACGAAGTGGGCAACATACATACGTGTACAAGGTGACAAATTTGAGCGTAATATGCTGATATGAATATACTTTCTGTAGTAATTCTATCCAGACAATATATATATACGCAAGTGGAACGGGTCGGTATGCTACAGTACTAATTTTCAGTTTTCTGTCGGCGAACTACGGAAAAAGCACCGCACGATTGTCGAAAAAATGTGTTCCGTTTTCTGCTGCTTTCTAATTGTAATACCCGAATGCAATCTTTAGCTACATACTTCAAAACATATCAGACAGACAAAAGAAAAAAAAACGCACTGCAGGTGCTTTCACCTTGTGCTTTAACCTCAAGAATGTCTCAGTAAGCTATAGAAATAATCATTAAACTAAATGTAAAAGCAACTGCCAAGATTCCAATGCTGCGTGTTTCAGATCTCAAGTCAAAAAGTTACTGAAGTCTGCAGACGCAAAGACAAGAAAGAAACTTTCAGCAATTGAGCAAGCTGTTACTGATTACGCAGTTGAGGTTTGTTGGTTGTGTATTGCAGTTTTGCTTAGGCTGGTTAATGGTGACGTTTTCCGATCCTTTCATTGCGATGTCGTCTGATAAAAAGTTGTGGAATAAAATCAAAGGCAAAAACTGAAAAAGAACTTCAGCGAAATTGGATTAACCACTCGCAAAGGGGATATTTACGTGTTACGAGTAAAACGTTGGGTGTTCCGCTACATCCGAAGCAGTTTGAAAATTCGGCTGCATGTTAATGTTTTTGTATATATTTCGGTGTTTGTTGCGCACGTAATTTGGCCCCAACAAGTAGCTGTTTAATGAAAAAAAGTCCAAGAATTAATGACAAAATCATGCTTCTTCGTTTTTTTGTCTTAATATTGCTGACAGTTGGGTTTCATGACAGATAAATTTGTAAATATCTCGTACTTTGCAACCTTGGAAATTTAAATGTTGTTGGCGCGTTGGTTTCCTTGATGCTTGCAGTAGAATTTTGACCATTCAATGAGCACGCGTGCAAATTATGTCTTTTTGAAGTACAACTCCGATGACCTTGAATGAAGTAATCTTTGTCATAAAAAGTGTTTAGTGAGCAGTATAGCACTGAAAGTGGCATTGTTGAACTCCAAACATGAGAAACTGCATTTTTTCATCGTTTCAATTTCCATACCTTCCTTCGCTTCTTGTAATATTTTCCTGGCTAAGTGGTGCGAACTGCCTTTCGTGCTTCAGCTCAGATTGCCTTCTTCGTGAAGTTTCATGATAACAGTGGACAAGAAGACCACCATTTCTATTGCAGAATTCAATCTCACTCGAACAGCGAACTGAAAGAGTAAAGAGCAGAGAAAAAAGAAGTGTAACAAAAAGTTTTCATGGGGCAGGATTAGTTGTGCCCATGTCTGGAGACGTCGGATACAGACCACTTCATCACACTGACGGCAAGCTTGAGTTTACCACTCTAGTTTTGATTGTGTTGCGTTTAATGTGTCCTGTTCAATGGATGGCGAAATCCAGAGTGACTGCTGAACACACGTCTGCTTGTAGATTTTTTATGGGCACTGCATGCGCTGGAGATATTGAGTCTATTTGATGCAATCCGTTGAACTGCGGTACCATCAAGTAACTTGTCATTCGTCGTTTTAAGGCCACGAATTGAACAGTAGGAAAATGCAGTGTGCAGTTAAAATATTACAAAATTAAGTACGAGTTAGTGGTGTCTCTGTCGTTAGCTGCAAACCTGCAGTCTATCGACTCGATAATTTCATAACCGTTTTGGGTAATAGCTTTTTTCATTTTGTTTATCCGTTGATTTCTTTTTTGTTTCAGCTCAACTAAAGAGGATTTTTGGATATATAGAAACAGCTAAGAATGATGACCAGAGATTGACTGCGTTTGAACCAGTACAGGAAATGGTCAATTTTGTCCAATTCGCAAATGATGAATGCGATTATGGAATGGGCTTGGAACTTGGGATTGACTTATTCTGCCACGGTTCGAAGTATGTCGTTATGCTGCTGTGCTTAAAAGTTATGCTTGCTTCGCTTGGTCATGCAATGGACATTGGCATTGCATGCCTTGGCTTTTAAAATCTCCGTTGACATGTTGATTGATTGCCACTAAAAAGCTAGTTCGAGCCTGAAATCGTTTTGGACATGAGTCCATACCCAGGTTCTAGAAAAATAGTTGCAAACAGTTGATTAAGACACCAGCCAAGAGATAGATGTGTTTTTGTTAGGAGTGTGTGAGCAAGCCTACCCTCGCGAAACAAACTAGTGTATTTCCAGGCAAAACAAGTTAGCTATAAATAGAGTCAACGAGAGGGCGCAAACGGCTTGATATTCTTTACAACCAATAAAAATACAATTCCTCAACATAAAGATCTTCGTCATAGGTACCTTCAAATCTGTTTTTTTTTCGGTCACAGACCGGAATGTTTTTGAAATGACCGAAAAAAATTAAGTCATTTCGGTCAGAATGTCTGAAAATACAGCTAATGAACACTGTTATGGCGAGTTTTGATAAAACTGTGAAACAAATGACCGAAATGTTTCAGTGACCAAAATGTCTCAGCAAAAAATGACCGAAATGTTTCAGCGAATAAAAACAGCTTCAAATAGAATTTTCAATGTGGCATCAAATGACTAAAATTAGCAAAGTGTTACAGAGGTGTAGCAAGGGAGGACTGAAAGAACTAATTCCCAGTGTCAAGCGAAATCTCTGACCTATCTAACCCTCACCCAAACCATAAGCTAAACTAGCAAGAAGTGGGAAAGCACCTTGCAAAATGCAGGACCTGCGCAGATGGCGTGAAGTCAGCGTTTTCGCAAGTCAGAAATTTCGCTTGACAACGGACGTTACGTTTTTTGGAGATGAGGCAAAATCACATCTCCAGGGCAGAAAACGTGAATACCACTTATTATCTCGAACTCAAGAAACACGAAAACGTCTTCCATGTGTGAAATAATCCTTCCCGTTGGTTTAAAAAAAGTGTATCCCAGTCTTTCACGTTAATAATTTCTTATTGCTAATGCCTTTAAGGAGATATTTTTACTCAAAACACAGTGTGGTGCGTGTGACATCTTTGTCGGCGATTACAGCATTAGATTTAACGCACCTAAGCAGTCAGCGACCACAAGAACAGGTTTTTTAGTCGTGCGTTTGTGTGTTTCCCAGGTTTTTTTCCTTATTCTTCAACTGATTACTCTCACGCCGCATTCTTCATAGATTTGTAAGATTTGCATCAACCAACAGGTACGCAGAAGCAGCTGCGATTCGCAATATTCACTGAGTGCAGAAATTTTTAGGTAGAAAGTCCTCCAATTTGTTTGCTAAGATAAAGTAAAATGTGGGTGTATTGCTATTGGCAAGTGCTCTGTTGAGGTATCACACTGCTTCGTTTATCCACGGATAGTTTCTGTCAGGCAAGTTTGAGTAGTTTGATGCGGAGAGCAAAGTCATATAAGGCTTGTAATGAAAAAAATGAAATAGGTTTGAACATTACCGACATTTTTGCATAATGTGTGTCACTGACAGCAATGGTGTAAAGATCGTGGGTCTGACAAATATTTCAGAAATATTTTCCAACAACTCGTGAAACGTAATTAGTGAAACCTTATGCAGTTTTGCTTCTTACTTGTACATGTAAACAATTAGAACCATTGAACAGCGTGTAGAAAAACCCACGATACAGACTTTGAACAAATTACTAGCCTAACTGATTTTACAGTAAAAACAAAGCGATCGATAAAACAGATTTTCGTGATAATATATTTTAACACCCCATGTCTTTTGCTACGTATTTGCTTTCCATTTTATTGTCTTTTGCTACGTATTTGCTTTCCACTTTCCATTTTATTGCCTGTCGAGTTTCTCCTCACCCAACTTCTTTTCAGTGATTCAGAATATGCAGGAGACTCACTGTCATTTATGCACTGACCTATTAGCTTTCGCTTTTAAATGCAATTGGAATTTAAAACAAAATGCAGATGTTGCATGGCTTTTTACTTAGCTTAGGTAAGAAAACGTTTTTTGTGGCCAAAGTTTTTTTTGTCTGCGCAGTTAGCACATTTACAAGCTGCATTTTTGGAGCAATGGATGATGCTTAAAACCTTCAAAAAATCATGCTGGCATTTAGGTTACAATGGCGTAGCATAGTTTTTGTGACGCTAGGCATAGCAATGTGAATAAGAATGAAGACACAAGGCTTGTCAACCTTTTTTTTGTTCAGACAATCCTTCAAGTCTGGCGTGCGCCGTAAGTTTGGCGCAAAATGGCGCCAACATACTCGGCCATAACTCGCCAGCAGGTTGAGCTGTTCAAACTCTCCAAGGATGCGGAAAGACTTGTAGTTCGATTTTAAAAAATTTGGGAAATATTGGATTTGAGTTTTTGTGGGTGACGTCATAATGAGGACAGATTTATGCCTATTTGGCCCACTTCATCTGGCTCAAAGCCCCAACAGCAAGAGACACTCAATCTTGCGCAAGCAGGCGCGACGCCATGTCTGTTTCACTCACATTTTTTCACTTTAAGTTTCCGCTGTCTAGAAAAAAAATACATACCAAATGTAGTCACTGCAAGTAAGACTCACTAGACCAGGGATCACCAACCTTTTTGAAACTGCGAGCTACTTCTAGTGCATCGATTAATGCGAAGGGCTACTAGTTTGATATACACTTCTGAAATAGAACTTTTGCTCAATTTACCCTCAATTATTTTAGTATTGATATTGGTTAATATGAAGACACTGATCATGCTAATTTTATTTTTAAAACAGGGCCGCGGGCGACCTATTTAGTCCTTGCGGGCGACCTGGTGCCCGCGGTCACCACGTGGTGACCCCTGCACTAGACCAACAAGTTAAGCACAATGTTCCCTCCACAATCTTTGCACCATTTTTATGCCGTGCAGATACTTACACAAAATGGCTGGAATGCTACTTACAATGGCGTATCAGTTGTTGAACAGAGAACTGTATGGGAAAATATGTGAGAAGCATTTATTGGATCGACGGAAAACGGATGTATCGCGGTTGGAAGAAATGTCTCTAAAGAAGTCGACCTCGTGAGCTTTCTCCTGGGTTGGGAGGATGCGGGTTGCCAAGCAGCGGAAACTACCATCCATTTGCAGATTAGTTCCAGTTCTCGTTGAATGAGAATGTAGAAGCGTTTTCTGCTGTCGTATATTCTACGTTATGAAGATGTTCTAAATTTTCCAATCATAGCTTCAAATCTGGCTTTTCATCCTCACCGTTTTGTTGCCACTCGCACTTTTTATTTGTGCCGAAGTGCAGTTTCATTTGATCCACACTTTGTGGATCATTTAATCGCTGAAGAACAGAACCGGAACATGCGTGGGATTCATGATAACAGGCATCACCCCGTCATAATTCCAAATAAGCTTTCACAATACATTGTCGAAGATGTGACGTATACAACGTTGAATACTTACTACCTAAAATGTGTTGTTTCTTTTTTTGAAAACATCGACTTCGAATCGCGTTTGATTTTGCAAAAAGGTGACGTTTGCTCACAATGCACACGTAAGTTCCATTTCCTGCCCGGTGTTGTAGTAATAGATGAAGCTCAGGTTGTGCTTTTTCTGTATTAAAACAGTTCGGGTAAATTACGAAGCCTGGATAAGCCTGGGGTGACCCCAAAATTCCAATTTTTTAGCTGAATTATAAACTTATTTGGCAACAAATTGTCTTTTTTATTCTTTTAGCTCTTGTGTATTTTGATTTTACTTTTAAATTTAGCAAATTTAAGCATGCCCGTCGAGATTTTCGGAAATTACGTCAAGTTTGTTGGATTATTTACACCAGAAACGGAAATTTCGCGCATCCACTGCGCATACCTTTAGTTCTAATTGTTTTAAGGTGAAATAACATTCGCTTTGGTTTAAACTACACATGTTTAATAATTTGGATATCAGAATGAATTGCGCGTTGGTTGAACACGCAGACAGTTCTCCACAGGTAACATCCTGCGTTTCGTAGCAGCAATATTTGCAAATTTGGTCGTTCTTTTCCGTGGGAAACGTCATGGATATGTGTCAAATTTGTTCAATATAGCAGAAAAACTTTCTGGTCACGGTAGCGAAACGTTGAGCTTTTCATATTCAGTTCAGCTAAAACAGCAAACTATTAAGAGGCCCATTCTTATTAGTGCAATGACGTAGATCAGGGGTGGCCAACCAGGACCTTACTGTGTTTCCGCAAAGAACCACATCATACACATGGGCACACATGAACATCACCCTTCTCTTCCTCACTGACACACATACCTTTGCTCAACTAGATTTATTGTAAATATCACACACTAACATGATAATGACAGAAATTTGCAAACCATTTATTGTTATGCTTGTTACTTCGTGGGACTCCCGACTTTCAAGGTGAACAACTGCTACAAAATTTTGCGACTTGACACGAATAAATACGGTATTTACGTAAGAGCCCAATGAAACCGGGCAAAGACCCGCATGCGGCTCGTGGAGCCGCTGGTTGGCCAGGCCTGACGTAGATCCAAGCAATAGCGTACGTTTTTCAATCGTTTTTTTCTTGTTCAAAACTTTTATCATAAGTGTGATCGCAACTCTTTCCCAACTTTTCACTAACATTCAAATTTTGTTCGAACGTTGAGTGAAATTTTTCAGAACTCTGCATATCATTGTTCAACCTTGTTTGTTCCTAGAATATGCGTTATTTTCGTAGTTTATTGGTGAGATGTTTCCGAAATCGGAAGTCTTCTTATAATACTGGAAGACTCACCGCAGCAGTCCATTCCTATTCCAGGTGATTACTCCGGGCACGTTTTCAATTTTCGCGAAAGCGCTTTGCATTACATCGCTCGGTTTCCGTGTGGTTGAGTGTCAGGCCACTTGATGTTTGAGTGTTGTGCTAATAAAATTTTTCTCGAGTTTCTAAGCTCCTATCATTTTGTCTGACGATTCTGGGATTGCTGCTGGAAATCGCCTCATGTCCAGTGCTAGTAATTAACTCGTGAAAGCATTGATAGTATCTCGCAGTACGACATGCGAAATTCCGGTTCTGGTGTAAATAATGATATGGCGAGCTGGACATAATTTCCGAAAAATTTGACGGGTAAGCTTAAACTTGACGAATTTAATACTGAAAAGGAAAAAGAAACAAATTTCACAATTCCGCTAAAACAGTTGGAAGTCGGGGTGTTTGTCATGTGGTAACAGGGTGTCACCCGAGGCTTCACCGAGCGTTTCAGTTTATTTGAACTTATTGACCATAAAAAAGCGTGTCTGAGTTCCACCTGTTACTCATATACTCATGCGTACTGCCAATGTTTGCGCTTGTGCAGAAGTTACTGTGCTGTTGTGTATGGTTGCAGGAAAGATAAGTCTGTGGTGTAAGTGCTGGTTTACGCCGGTTTTCGCATTGTGAAAACTGCAGTATTTTGGAGTTATCGCGCTGATGTCGGTATGTAATGTCAGTCCTGCAAATCAGAAGGAAACTAATTTCGCAGTTAACCACGCAAAAGCAATTGATTTGTCGGATGGAACTCAAATGAAGCCTATGCACATTTACGATGTGAACTTTTACAGGCTGAGTTTGTTGGTACTGAAGATCCACCAAGAAACATTTCAAGTACCAAGCCTAGCGGCCATTTTCAAGTCTTCGTCCTAAACTCGTGTCAATCACAAAACTTTGAATATCAAGTCAATGCAGGGACCGAGTTTGCTAAAAACTTTGGGGGAACGAACCTTTTTCTTTGAGTTTCGATGACGTCACCATGTTCACTCAACCGTAGTAGGACCTTTTTGTGAAATTGACCAAATTGGGGGTACATTATGGAATTGATACCTGGCTATGCCGATCGTGGTGGTATAGGTGCTATATCTAGGTATTCAGCACATAGCACTGAATTTAATATGAAAACACATTAATTCTTAGAGCTTAAATACACACAATTTTGCGCAAAAATTGTGATAATCAATTCAAATTTGGTCAGTTTCGATAAATAAAATATACTGCTACTAATAATCACCACGTAAATCAAAAACAAACCACAAGATCTTTTGGTAAATACCAGCAGTGCAACCAGGCGCGTAGCCAGAAATTTTATTAGGGCTGCGGAAAACAACCGAGTTTCAACATTTAAATATTTTTAATGCTCCATGTTTTCAAAGCATCATCCGTGAAACGTGCACGTTTCCGGCGTTTTCTCCTGAACAATTGTGTTCAGATTTAAGTTGACAAATAAAAAGTCTGCTTTCATTGAATTGACAAGTTTTAAAAGTTTTGACAGTAAAGTTCCAAGCTTCTACTTTGGATCAATGCCACCATTTGCGCATAAACCTTTCTTGCAAAAGCGCTAGTAAACCTCTCAATGTTGCACTTGAGGAAGAAGTCATCGCAGCCAATACGATTGCGCTTATACTGTATTTACACACTTATGGTGTACACCAACACAGCACGTTCAACCGAAGCCGAACAGCGACTTTGCTCAGAAGCACTGACATCCGAAGTCGGTCTACTACAAAACTTTCGCGGATATAAGAAGTGGATCCCGTTGTCATCTAATTTTTGAGCAATTAATTCACGTCTGTATTTGATAGCCATATACGCTAGAGTCTTTCAGTGCGTTTGAAAAACGTTTGGATTTTTGGTAATCCATAAGAAATTTTGGCTACGTTCAACCTATTCTGTAAAACCTTTGTAGGTACTTTAAACTTACTTCATTTAAATTGTTTGATGAGACTTTGCCTAATTTAACTGACTTCATTGAAATATAAGATGGAATTAAACTGTAAGCGCAATAGAAAAACCAGTATTACAAAACTTTTGACCACGCTCAGCTGCAGGTAAAGATAGTTTAGCACTGCACGTAATTAATTTGTACAAATCAGGGGCTTCTTGAAAATACAATAACTTGTCTGCGCAATTTGAAGCGCTAATGGGAAAAAATTCAAATTTAGTTTCATTATAGTCACATGCGCTTTGCCAACAAGATTGCAAGCTCAAGGATGGATATTAGGGAAGTCGCCTCGGGCCCCTCTTTTTCAGAGATACTGTGCTCCCCATTGAAAGTTTTGCACCACTGTTTAGTTAAAGGTTATGTAGGCCTACCACTCTTAGGAGCCACATTTATAGAAGCGAGTCATATGTTTTTCAAAATAAAGCAAACATGGGAAAATGTGCCATAGGAGACAGCTTTCAATTGTGAAGCTGCAAAACTTTACAAAATTTTATTATTTTCGTATGTGTCTTATGCTCTTGAATTCAGTTCCTAAATTGAAATGTGAATCAAAAATAACTCTTATCTACGTAATCCCACATCTACCTTTCAAAATGGCGACGTTTTGGGACCCCTTTCTGAGAGCTTGCCCGTAAATTTTATTATGCACCTCTGCAAGTTATCTCAGTATCTGAAAGTAATGGCAGTGTCAATTCCCTCAGCCCTTGCAAAATGAAAAGCATCTTGTTACTCACGTTAGATTTTGCTGCTAACTCTTGTTGCAGTTAAATGATTTCAAATAATTTACTGTAGGATAGGATGGCAATTAACATCAGATCAAAGTTGAAACACTGAGCTTAAGAACAGCACGTGGGAGTCTAATATCTTGAAAATATTGATTTTATACTGCCGGCAAGGTAAAGGGAAATCATTGATGAAAACGTTAAGGCTCCACATAATTGTGATTGAACCGTCACAATCAGGGCCGTGGGAACCGCCCCCCGGCCGGGGGGGGCCCCAGCCATGTCTAGGGGCCCCGCCTCAGTTGCAATACTTTTACTGTTTTACTTTTT
>Ga0210059_1011066_pt1 | contig 13846 bp, 5 predicted proteins | sample Ectturendosymbi2_FD_188042 | JGI IMG/M metagenome (GOLD analysis project Ga0210059, IMG submission 188042) | Ecteinascidia turbinata endosymbiont from Florida, USA - Sample 2 (SPAdes) (version 2) | ecosystem: Host-associated > Tunicates > Ascidians > Unclassified | place: Key West, Florida...
AAATCTTCAAAGGTTCTCTCTCTTAGTTGTCCGTCGGTTCGACGATGACGCTACTCAACCCGTTTCCTTCTGTCGGCGCATGTGGCTCCTCAGTCCAAAGGCTGAGGCGCAAACACGGCCGCATACGGTACAGGCGGATCCCTGCCGCATTGTTGTTGGATGTGGTTGGTTGCGCTGTTGGTGTCTGTACGCACGCTTTGCTGCTGCCACATCAATATGTCGCTGTTCAAAGGTTGCCAGTCCCTTGACGCAAACTGCACGCCATTCTTCTCGATCTCCGGCCAATTCCTCAAGTCTGTCGAAAGGGATCCCGCATTTACTTAAGGACGACTTAATGTGATCCTTAAAACGCTTCTTTTGACCCCCCACCGAACGTCGGTCGCAGGAGAGTTCACTATAAAGTAGGCGGCGGGGAAGTCTGATTCCAGGCATCCTTATCACATGGCCAAGCCGCCTCAGCCGTCTTCTGGTTCATTTCAGTTGCGATAGTAGGCGTTTTGCCGCATGCGACTGTTGAACTCAGACACCTTGGCAGGTAATGCAGCGAGACTGACTGCTGATAGCGGTAAGCATGAATCAGGGGCGGATCCACTAGAAAGGTTAAGGGGGGAGATTTCGGTAATACTGGTAGTCAAGCCTCATTACGGATTCACTACTGTAAGACAGATGCAGTATAATTCACAACACTGCTGTGACAAAAGAAGGTAAGGCAAAATGGCCTTATATCGCGAATGCTGTTTTCCGAATTGTACAAAATCATGATGATTCAACTCAAGTTACTTTCGTAGGTTTTAGGGGGAAGAACGCTCTCCCTGGACCAACCACGAAATTTTCAAAATTTGGACGGTCAGAGCTATCTCTGTTTTACGAGATCAGACTGGCCGGTTCAATCACATGACAAAAGTCGTTGATCTTACGTCGGCGTGGTGGTTCCCGCATAGTTCAACAAAAAACGGAAGGTGATGAAATGGATGCCGATTTTGCGCGTATGACCTAAGGTAACTTCGCCCGATGAAAATGTAGGAAACACTGCTCGTTTCTGTGACAACGTAGGACTGGAGGGAAGTTTGTGGTGTACTCGAGTGATCACGCTCAGAACCATCGCCTGAAAGTTTTCAATAGGGGGGCTGTGCGTTTCTGCAGGGGGGCTTTGCATTTGTGCGGGGGACTTGACATTCTAAAAATTAACAAAAACTACACTGATTTATAGTGCTTATGTTTCAATTAGGGGACGGGGGCTTGGAGCTTTGTCTGGCGGGGCTAAGCCCACCAAAGCCGGTGGCGACAGGACTGATTACGCTATAAACCTAACCGCAAAACCTAAAGCCTAAACATAAAGCAAAACAGAAAATAAGAAGATAAAAGTGTGGATACTTGTGCAACAACTACTACCAAAACGAAAGTCGTAAAGCTGAGAGACGAACCGAAAAGCATTGGCATACGCGCCCTCAAACATATCTGTTAGGCTCCAAGGTCGCTGCCGTCTGACTGATAAACTCAGCGATTTATGCGAGCCGCGTCATGCCAGGCGGATCCGTATTCCCTAGTTACTACCAGTGGTGCAAGGATATGGAAATTTTACAATCGGATTGGATACGAAATTTTTTTCATAAACTCCATATCCAATCCGGATCCGAAAATTTTAAATTATGGACTCCGATATCCAATCCAAATCCGAAACTGCCCACTCGGCTGCACATTAGCGAGAATATTTGGTAATGTCCATTTTGCCTCATGAGGCAAAGGTTGTGGCCATTTTGCCTTTATTCACACACGATTGGCTGAAGTGGTCACGTGACAAGTATGATGCGCACAAGAAGGCAAGGGTTAGGGTGTTCTGCGATAATTTCCTTGTGATGAGCTGATAAGTGCGTGCGCCAAATTCTGTTCGTGGAATGCTTACTTCTGCGTGTGCATTGATTACCCTTCGAGGAATCTTGCGCGATTTGTGCCCTTGTGTGGTTTGGTGCTCATTCTGATCTTGGTGGTTCTTTAGGACAGTCGTGATCTGTGCTGCTGAATTGCACGTTACGTTTTAGCCGAATAAAGCCTAAGTTGAGGTTATGCAAATCTCTTTTCATAGTGGTCACGTGACATAGTGGTCACGTGGCTGAGTGGTCATGTGACAAGTATGATGCGCATAAGAAGGCAAGGTTTAGGGTTTAGGATTCGAGTTAGGATTAAGATTAAGGTTAATCTTCAGTTTACACAAACAGACAAGAAGCCACTAACCTAGCTTGCCAGCATTGAAACAATGACAACACTCGTCCATTGGACTAAGCTATTACAGATGTCGTTATTAAGTGAGAAGGTCATGTGATTTGAACTTGTCATGTGACCATTTCAAACAATTTTGTTTGTCTACACAGGAAAAAGAGCTGCAGCAGTGCTGTTGCCTCATGAGGCAAAATAGACACTGCCAACCCACTTTGTTGAATGCAATGGCTGTAACTGCCTACCACAATCAGTTTAGGAGAGATCGTGACAAGAAGTGTAGAATTATTTTTCTATATGGTAGCGCAAGTTACAGTTGTGCACAATTCTCACATACTCTCTTATGGAGATGTTTAAATCAAGTGACAACCTACAACTAGCTGCATTTGTGTACGTGCCAGACTCCATGCAATGCCAACAGCTGTTGTACGTTAAGCTAACCATGACAGAACCATCACGAATATTTTATGCCCAATGAAATCATTTATTAAAGCAGTGCAATGAATGTTCACCTAAATCCCTTTTTCATTTCAAACTCTTACTCTTTCCAAACTGAACTTGCAGAACTGCTAGGCTTAGAAAATAAACAATCTTGCCACTTTTTGTAAAATCCAACACTTCACAACATTTAATTTTAAGTTCAGGTGCATTTAGAGCTCAGGGTTTAGTGTTTAGGTAAGTGTGTTTGGTTAGGGTTAGAAAAAGAAAAATAATTGAGGTCTATAACTATGTCTAATATTTTTCAGTGGTTATAATTATTCCCGTAATGAAGCTTGTTGTGGGCATCTGACATCTAACCAAAAAGTTTTAATTTACACAACACACATCATAAAAGTAAACGCCAAATTTTATTCCTTAACTCTGACAAGCGAAATAACTGACAACCAATCATAGGTCACAAATTTCGAAGAGGTCAGAAATTTCGCTTGACACCAGAACCAGAGTCATTTGCAATTTCGACAATAGCAGGAGTCTGTGTGGTCGTTTCTTAAGTAAAAACATAGGTAAAATTTTGATTAGATGGATGGTAGCTCGAGTCAGGACAGGAGTCGGTTTCTCAAATTTGAAAAATTGCCGGCCCCAAACCGGAACCGGGTTCAAAAATTTTGGAACAGGAGCGGAGTTGGAGTCTTAAAAAGTGACTCCGGCTACCTCTGGCATCTTTAATGGGTTTGAACCGGAGATGAGCGGATTGTCATGTTTTTCGATCCAGATCCAGTCTTGAATTTTCAAAACTCCGTCCAAGTCCAACCACAGTCCAATAGTTTCAAGAGATCTAAAATCCAAGTCCAAATAACGTTCAAAAAAATTAACAAACAAACAGTTTTTTAATGACAAATAGTTACACTTCTTTTCCATTAACTCAGCCCTATTGCGGTCCTGATCCTAAATATATAAAGCATTTTACAGGCCGTATCCAATAAAAAATCAACAAAATTCGTCATAGTCCGTGTTGCAGTTGACTGCATCGCCTTGAACTACTGAGGCAAGCACAAGAGAAACATGGCAATTCGGGGCATTAACTAACAGGAAAGCAACCAACAGCAATATAGATCCATCACTGACTTCACTCTACTACTATCAGGTTGCACAATCATTATATAGGGATGAGTGAACTATGATAATTCGCTTGTGGTGACTATCACAGTGACTTGTTACTCATGGGCACTATCTAGCGGTGACCATTTATTTACATGTGGCGCCATCTACCGACCGCCACATCACTTCCCTCTCCATTAACTTGAAGTTCTATCACTTATCATCCATACTTTAACTCTCAGTTTACAAGTTCGACCCATCCCCTTTGGTTCAAATGATCTCCAACGGAGGATGTTTACAGATAGGGGCTGTTAATTTTCAATTTTTACAAAAGATACATTTCAAATCTCCGAGGTCAGGAGCTGATCAGCTGTTCACAAATATTGATACGAACTTTAGCCATGTGCTCAGATAAATCTCTGAACTATGACTGTGCCACACTGAGCCATTAACACGAATGTGCAAGGAAATATTACAAAAAAATTAACAAGATGAACATTACACATAACTTAGTTTATCGTAGGCAATAGAGCTACAAAATAATATACAGTAGGTTATCTTTGAAGCTGCAACTATCAGGGCAAACATCCAACTTTGTTCGTTATGGCTCCAACAAGTGAGCAGAGGTCGGCCTATGCAAGTGGTGGCTAGACTAGAAATCTGCACAATGCGAATAAGTATTGTACTGCACTACGGCACATTACTTCTAACATCATCGTCAAATCCTGTCGCTAGGCCTACAGTGTATAGGTCATTGCAGCACACACTGTTACTTCTCCATAATCTGTTTTGTTAAACATTGTTTTTTGTCATGTCTTGTGTTATTTCCACATCATTAGCCCAACGTTCTCATAGTTACGGCATGGATTCCTAAATTCCCGAACTGCATTGTCACTTACACACTGTATTTTGCATACAGTTGGCCATAACTTTGAAACCATCATTAGTGGTGAAATGCTCGGTACTCCCACCCAGTGTTACAGTTTTGTGATGTATGACGACACTGGTCAGAAAACACGTCTCAATTAATTCCATTCTGTTTGACTGCAACAAACATCATTACAAAAATTATTAGGTCTCGTAAAAATTTTGATTGGCTCCTGCACAGACCTCAGTGTTGACTCCGGCTCGAACCTAAAATATTGATTCCGGCTTCTGCCTAAAATGCAAACTCCGGCCGGAGTCCACTCCGGCTCCGTGATCATGTCTGGTTTGAACAGCTCTCTAGCTCAATCGACTGGCCGCTGGCGAGTTGCGGTGGTGCAAGCAAATTGACGCACGCTGTGTTTGTGGACTTGAAGGGAAATCGACGAGCTCCGATGGTGTTAGCCATTACAGCTAAATTGATTAGTGTTTTTTTTCCATTGGAACATTACTTTTCAACTGTCATACATAATTCTTGTTATGCCCACTGTCTTACTCTAGCATAGATATCGAATAATGTTTTTCTATTTCCTTTATTGAACTCATGCAATTGAAGGTTGAGGTTCTGGTTATACAATACTACAGCGACTACATGTCCAACCCGCGGCCCGCATGGGGCCCAGTCGAAGGTTTTGTGCGGCCCAGTTTAAATGTTCGCTGTAGTAAAAGTGCCGTACATGCTGACAACCTGTCCTTCACTCCTGTCCTTGTTTTGATAATTTTGAATTTGACATTTTAATGCTGGAGGTCCTCATCAGTGCCACTTCATCACGTCTGTTACCATTGCAGTTATGATTCGAATGCTTTCAATATATTAGCTAAAGCTAAATTTAGTTTGCTAAGATAAAGTAAGCCATTCAATGTGCGGCCCTCAGTAATATGTCATTCAATGTGTGGCCAGTGTTGCCACTGCTGTTTTTTTTTACTAGACCTGGGGTTTTTCTGTTTTATCTGGGGTTCTGGTTGAAAATCTGTCTTTTTTTACTCTGGTCAAATTTTTTAAATGTATGTTTTATTTCGGTATTTTCTATTCAAGAACAGTAGTGTGCAGAGTCAGTAGCCAGTACAGTTGAGTAGGACTAATAAGCTTATCCAAATTGTTTGAAATCTGATGTTCTACAGATTGAGCACTGACTAGGCATAGGTCAGCATTCTGATTTATTGCTGATGTGTCAAGGGCTGCTTGTGCATGATTTTGGAATGCTTTTTTTGTTATGAATGAAGATGCTGTTGGTTGAGAATCTGTTAATTGTTTTATAGCGCATTGTGATAAGTATGAATGTAAAATTTTGAATGTTAAATTAATAGTCAAATATCATATTCGATATTGCAATGAATAGGGTAAAAAGAAAACTGCAAGACCTTGTATGTATCATGCACATCACTACATGTTTCATTTGTGCATTTAAGTGAAAGCAGGTTTTTTTTAAGGCATTTCAGAGACTTGATTCGGGTCCCTAGAATCAGAAAATTATCATCGGGTCCTTAAAATCAGAGAAAATCGGGCCCTTGGAATCAGAGAAATCAGGTCCCTACAGATCCATTCTTCCGGGTACCTAACATTTTCCTTAAAAAAAACCTGGTGAAAGTAAAAAAAACATTAAACGTTTTTTAGAAAATTTAATTTAATTTGTTTGTTTATGAGCAGACATGAAGTCCATAGTAGTACAATATCAACACACACTCTGCAGAATGCAGGTTGATAAAAACAGACAAAACAGAACGTAGTACAAGGCATTGAAGCCGGCGGTATCACAGGGTTACAGACACATGTTGCAACTGCATTGAAGACAGAACCATTAAGGCTACAGATACATTCTTAACACTATTGCAAATGAAATAATGCATAAAAGATCTAACTAACTTATGTTACTTCATACATTAGATTTGCTGCTAGCTTACTTGTAAATTGTCAGTATGTTTAAAAATAGACTTGAAGTTGTTAAAAATTAGATGCAAATAATGCATATTACCTTAATTTTTACATGCAAGGACCAGTAGCGTACATTTCAAGTTTGGTTTTGAATTTTTTTTACAGTTTGTATGTCTGGGTCTTTTTATAATCTGTTTTTTTTCAAGGTAAATTCTGGGTTTGTTCTTCGTAACAGAGTGGCAACAGCGTGTGTGGCCCTGGCTAAGACAGTGACATAATTTTTGGCTCAGTAGTAAGCCATTTGGGTTGAACATAGCTGTACTAGTACTACACTCACTGTCACTAGACTCTTACATTGTCAAAACTTTTTTTTAGTGAGTGAGCTGATTTTGCAGTGCAGAAAAATTGCCATTAACTTCTAATGACCACACCCATTGTGATCTGTAGATTTTGTTGTGGACTTACTTGCTATGAAACAACAAAAAGCAACTGATACCAAAGCACTACTTGTTGAAACTGGCGGTTCAAGCATTATAAAATACAAACCTCTGTTCAGTAAAGATGCGAGGTGAGTTGTATCAATGTATGTGCATGTTGTCTGTCTAGTTAATTTAACTTTTTTGTGCTTGTTAGCAGCAGCTACAACTACCAGGTATTTAAAGAAAGGAAGTGACTACAGATACACCTGCCCTGGCGCAATTCAAATAAAAGGGTCAGTTTGTCATTCAAATGGCATGGATCTCTTAGCCTAGGGGTTATGCGTTACGGCTGCTATGCCAGTGGTTTTCAGTTTGACTTTCACCTTTCCAACTTTCCTTTTCTTTTTTTTCTTTACTTTTTTTCAGGCTTAGCTGTTACGTTTAGGGGTTAGTGTTAGGTTAGAATTGGGTTAGCATTAGCTTGGCATTAGGTTAGGGCTATGTTAGGGTTAGCGTTAGGTTAACATTAGGTTAGGTTAACATTAGGTTAGGTTTAGGATTTATCTTTTATGTTTAGTTCGTTTCTATCAAACCTACTCCACTCTCATCATGCGTTACTCTCATCATGCGTTACTCCACTCTCATCATGCGTTACACAGGTAGCGTATCAATAGGTTTTCAAATTTCAAAATCCACAGGTGTATCTGTAGCCACTGCCTGAAAGAAACCTTAATAGATGCTTCAAAATCAAACTTCTTTATCCTAAGCAGAGTTCAAAGAAATATGCAGGGTCGTACTTATAACACAAAACATGTAATGGTATAGCAAATACGAAAAACAGGCAATCGGTAAATGCTAATCATAATGATAATTAGGAGTGAAGTTGTAGTCACTGGTATCCAATTGTTTAGTTTCTTGATGGTTTTTGAATCATCAATCATTGATTAAAATCTAAACGAATAAGTCAGTGTTTATTTAGTATCTACCTAACAAAACCCTGGCCTGCATGAAGAGGACTGTATAGTAAATGGCATAGCTTTGATCCTGTTGCAACCACTCTGCTGGCATTGCGCTGAATGTGCGGTTCACCACAAACAGAATATGCGCAAAGAACAACACCCATATATATAAGTGGCACAAACAAGTAATAATAGAGTGATTGTGGTGTGTAATCTCTGCCGATACTAACATGTGAATGATTGAATGTGATAACTAGCGTACGCGAAGAGTGATTGCGGCATGTGAACTCTATTGTTGCTTGCTGCCATGGTGTGAACCTTTGCACACATGACACTCGGGCTTTCCGATCGCAACAAAATGCTTGTGACCTTCACTCGAAGAACTACTTGTTGACGAATCTGAATCACTGCTGGGTGGATCTGAAAATGCAGCGCTCGGAATTTGCTGATGGATTGAACTTCGCTGTTCCCTGTGGTGCTTGCTGTGCAACCTGCGGGTAAACCTTTGCCACGGGTGGTTTCGCATCAGGTTTGAATAAAAGTGTTTGCAAAATTTGCGACAACCCAGGTTCGAATCCTGGTTACAGCACCATTTTCTGTTGACGTGTCTTGGTCTGCAAACACATAAGCTCAATCAGTGAATCTGATTCACTCTGTCCTAGGAGAGGGTGAAAGCGTTACTCAGGCTCACGGCTGCTTGAGACACGGAGCAGGCAGGGGTTGAGAGGTGACCCTGCACAATTTATTGCCCTCGAGTTTTGCGTCACGTTTAATAATGCACAACAGCAACATCCTGGTCACAGTACCATTTCGTTGCGATCGGAAAGCCTGAGCAGCATGTGCGCAAAGCTTTGCACTGTGGCAGCAAGCAACAATAGAGTTCACCCAGTGAGATCACTCTCGTCATCACCGTTAACAAGCACAATCAACTGTTCACCAGGTTCACAAGCATTATTAGAGGTCACTCACCAAGATCACTCCATCACTCTATTATTACTTGTTCGTGCCACAAATATATGGGTGTTGTTCTTCATGCACATTCCGTTCGTGGTGAACCACACATTCAGGGCAATGCCAGTGGAGTGGTTGCAACACTCCTTAGCTGCTCATAAGTTTTGGTTAAAGTGTAATGGCCTTTGCAGACAGTGCTCAGAGGGTGTGCTACCATCCCATGGGTTCTGAACTTGTTGACCCATCTGTAGATCAATGAGTGGACAAGAAATTCACGACATCCGAACCGTTCTTTGAATTGCAACTGAGCTGTGTGGATAGACATCTGCTGAAAATATGCCTCAACTATAAATATCTTTTGCTCAGTAGTCCACGGCATCTCGAAGGTCAAATTTGGTAGACTCTTAGAACATTAATTCTACTTGGTAAATCTGAAAAATTAAAAGAATTGATTAATTATTTCAAAAGTTATTCAAGTTTAGGTGATGACCGTTTTTTTTGTGTCACCCTTTACCAAATTATGCATGAACATTTCAAAAGTATGTTGTTAAGCTTTGGCAATGGCTTGCCTTTATTCTTATTTATTTGAGTCTCAGGTGAAATTTTTTGCATGGAGTTATCCACGTACAACAATAAGGTTAGAAATTGTGTTTAGCATCTAATAGCCAAGTATAAGGTCATTCAATATATTTATCTTTGCAGGTCATCACTGTATTTTTGCAGCATCAATTTAAAATTGAAACCTGACTGCTTGTTCAAAGCGCAATAACATTGTCCTACTCTTGATATGTGTGCACAAAACTTATTGAGTGATTATGATCTGACTGATATGTGTTGTAAAACGTATGTTGGTAACACTCAGCTGACTGGTGGTGGGACTCAATTAGCATAACATTAAAAACAGGTTAAATAAACACAATGAGCATCTAGATTCTCACCAAGCTGAGCTTTTAACAAGTTTCATATTGTGAACCAGCAGTGCCCTGAGCACCATGCTAAACTGCAACCAGCCATGGGGCTGCAGGTTATAGGAATATAACTTTTAGTCTCTAATGTCCCCATGTTCACTCTGACCCGAAGTAGTAAAGTAATATATGCCAGGACTCCATTCTATAGATTAATTAATCTCCTTCAACAATATACTGAAGTCTATAGCCATGCAAGGTAATCAATCTAGGTATGGGGAAGCAACGGGCAGGTGGGTAATATTTTCATAATCCTGCAGCCCTTGTAGATAAACCTGGCCCAAATGTATTGACCATGCCTTACCTTTGGATTCTCTGTGAGATATGAAACATGATCTACTGATAAACTAGGCAACTCAGTGGTTGTAATCATTGTATGGGCTCACTTCAGAGCAAGGTTCTTAATCTCAATGCTCCAATGGCCAAATCAGGACTTTCAAAGTAACTCAAGGACACATTATTTCATTGACGCAACAATGAACCTTACTAGAAACAGCTTATACATCTCATTTCCTGCAAAAGGTATCACGGGTTATAGGCAAATCATTTCTAGCTGTCTCTACATTCGTTTAATAACAGGAACTTGTTTACTTGCTGGCTGAGCACTTTCAAATACTTGTGAATCAACTGAATTACTTAAATGTTAATTGAAGAAGTCCAACATGATTTGGTTCATTTCATTGGTAGTTATGTGTTTGTTCATACAACTTTGCTAGATTCACAAATCTTACTCTGTGTGCATTCATTCGCCATAAGCAATGCTTAGGCCTACTTTAACATACCAAATTATTCCTTCTGCAGGTACCTACTGTGCCCTTGTGGCAATGTAATCAAGGTTTATGCTCTTGCTACTGGTTATGCTTATCAGAGATTGGTTGGCCATGAAAAAAAAGTAACTGGTCTTCAGCACCATCCAAAAAACACGTTACAGGTTTGGTTTTGTGATGTGGTTTCATGTTTTTCATTTAACTTTTTAACACTCTCTGTACCAGGTGTTCCTCCTGAAGGAACAGGCAGTTTTTGAGAGTTTGCCATGTTTACCACATTTATTCGATTGTAAGCTGTGGATTATAAGTTTTTTTTTCATCACTTCATGCAGCTTATAATCAAGGGCGGCTTACCTTCTTATTTTTCTTCAGCATCACATGCACATCCATCATAGGAGATATTATGATGAACGAAAGGCAGTTGTAGTGGTGTACGCATCATTAGCAGGGTTACCAGTTAAACGCAAAATATGCTAGTACAAGAATGTATCTCAGAGACTGAGTGCAAGGTAACCTATGTTAGATAGGGCGGCATACATTAAGTTTTGAACACTATTTTGTGTGGCTTAAAATTGATGGCGGCTTGAGTAAATACACTATGCTTGCTAGTTGCATAAAACGCCTAGTAGTTTATGCCCAAACAAGGACTCACTTGATAAATCCACTAATTGCCTTCTTAATTTTCATATGTAAATGTACGACATTTTAAGAGATTACAGCTGGTATCCAACAGATGCCATATTTGTATTGGTACATAGCCTGGTATCTGTCGTGTAAATGCCTAACATGCCAAGATATGGATAAATATCCATAGTGCAAATAGGTGTCATGCCCACAGTTCTCGCCAATATTGCCACATTCACACTATTTTTCACTCTCTTTTAGCTGTTTGAAGCTGTTTGCGAAAACCAAATTTTATCTGTTTACTGTGGATGTATTTTGCATTGCTGCATCATTCCATGTCAAGTGATCCACCAAAACAAGGATTTTTCATCTTACCCTCACTAAAATTCAATAAATTTCATAAGGAAAAGATTTCACACTTCCGAGCTTAACAATGTTGCAATTTTTAAAATCAGACTTATAATTCCAAAATTGTGAGACCTTAGAATTTTGGTGATTTCACAGAAGATTTGATCAAAAAATTATTGTAATTTTGTTGTTGGGACTTCAACTGATTGTAACTCCTCATCTCTGCATATTTTCATTCAATATTTTGCAGTAAAGTGCAAGATTCCATGCTGAACAAAGCAAGGCACATACTTTTTCACTGGTGACCTTGAACATTTGTTCACTGTTGTGATAAGGTAACAAGTTTTCCATGTGTATTCAAGCATTACAGTAATTTAAATACCTGTAACTCACAAAGTACAAATTGTATATTGACTTCATTTTTTTATTGAAGAGTTGTTTTTTAAGGAGATATATATTACTGTTGTTTGGTAACTCATGCTTATTTTTTAACTTCAGGCACAAAAAACATTTTTATATTCATTAAAACTAATTTTAATTTCTTGAATATCCTCAAACCCCTCAACAAAAATTTTTGAAAATACAATATTAAAAACATATTGAAATATGGGAAAAAATCAGAAAAAAGAGTAAGTTTTCAATATTGGGTTATTGTTTTTTTTAATTTAAATAAGAAAATAACATTTATTTGCATAAATTACTTTCATATTCAGGTATATAAATGACAAGTAGTCCAATAGCATTTGTGGTTTGAAAGTTATGGTGTAAAAACAGCAAATTAATTATTTCATCCCCTAATAATTCCCTAGGGGATTAGCTAATTAATTTGTTGTTTTTTGGCCATAGCTTTCTAAACAATAGTGATAAAGCACATTTTATGGTACATTGCTGCAAAAATCTAACTAAAAATAAAATATTCACAGATAAAACAGATACAATGTTTTATAGTCATTACATGAAATTCAAAAAAAATTTGGGCAAAAATTTAGTGGGAACACTGCAAATTTCAACAAGCAATAACTTTGGCAAACTGGTCTGATTTGAAACATTCAGTTTTTTGAAATGAGAGTGATGAGATCTCTCTGCTTGAAAAGAAGTAGGGCATTCGAGTAATCTTCCTGCCATGTTGTGCTTTCATAACTTTGTGAGGATTCTGCTGCACATATCCACAGTTCAGTGACAACATACCACATGGGTGAAACCGCTAAATCTGCTCACAAATTGTTTCACTATGAAATCAATTTTGCGCCAATTGCACATTTTCAGAGCTCGACCGATAAGTTTTTTTCACAGATACTGATATTTTTGCAATACTCAAACCACAGCTGAAAGACATCACAGTGCATTTTTTCCTTCAGTTTGTAGGCCACATAAGCAAAATAAGTAATTACTCAAGTTACAATTATGAAAGAGCAGATTGTAATTGTGGTAAGTTAGAAACAGGCAGTGTTTATTTTGCCTCATGAGGTAAAATAGACACTCCTAATGCTATTTTGCCTTCAGCCGAATATGATTGGTTGAACTGGTCACATGACAAGTTTGGAATGCTTGACTTGCTCAGTTTACTCTGATGTGATGTCTGTGACAGCTCAGTCTAATGGACACGTAATGTCATGGTTTCAGTGCTGTCAAACTGTTAGCAGCTTCTTGTTTGCAGTGTGTGAACTGTAAGCTAAACTCTAACCATAACACCTAAATCGTTGTCTCTTTGCGTATTGTACTTGTCACGTGATCACTTCAAACAATCGTGTTCGACGAAACGCAGGATTAGCCAACGGGTTTAACAAGTTGAACATAAAATAGAGTTGCAGGATGTCAGGTAACAATAGTTTAAAAAAAATTGCCATAGGTACTCGAAGCAGAAAAAGAGAACAGTATTATTATTACTAGAGGTATTATTTTGAGTAACACCTCTCAAAAAGTGTATAACACTGCCTCAGCAGTATCGTAGTGACCATCACACATAATGGTACATTGCAAATTAATGCATATTATATTTAACCAACTCACAAGATGTTTTCATGCACTGTTATGTTACGGGAATTTTTTGTCCATCGTGGCTACTGCAGTCAATAGTCTAGAAGCCAGGAGTCTCAAACTCAAATTGCTTCGTGGGCCACATGAGGGCGTACGAGGTAACCCGCGGGCCGCATTATGACGCTGACGCAACAATAGCGGTACCTGAACTTACTAGAAACGTTTTTTACATCTTATTTCCTGCGAAAGGTATGATGAATTATCGGCAAATCATTTCTAGCCGTCT
>Ga0210059_1011067_pt1 | contig 13846 bp, 11 predicted proteins | sample Ectturendosymbi2_FD_188042 | JGI IMG/M metagenome (GOLD analysis project Ga0210059, IMG submission 188042) | Ecteinascidia turbinata endosymbiont from Florida, USA - Sample 2 (SPAdes) (version 2) | ecosystem: Host-associated > Tunicates > Ascidians > Unclassified | place: Key West, Florida...
AATTCTTATGAATTAAATTAGGAAGGTGTCAGAAGCAATAGGGGGATCAAACAGGCATTGACCTGCGAATATCTTCCTTGATGTAGCTGCTAAGACGAATCCATGAGTTAGCCATAGGTACACCTAAATGCTGCCTTTTAAGTTCTATTATAGACTAAAAGACCAGTACAGAAGTTTTTTCCAACCATGAGTTCGTGTCTGGGGCACGTCCAATTGAGAGAATGCGAGAGACAACATTCGACACAGCAGCAAAGTAGCATAAGCTACTGAAAACAGCAACTCACGAACTCCACTGTTTTATTTTAATTTTTAGTTGCAGTTTATTTGCACGAATCCAAATTGTGCTTCACAAATTATAACACGAAAATCAACAAATAGTTCATAAACTGCACAAGTTACCTCATTTTACCCCGCATATATTTCGAACAAAGTAAAATGATGTGCCAATCATATTTCGAACCCACCATTTCGACAATTCGTACATTTTGATGAACATATACTCTTTACACCGACGACAAAACAGTTCTTATTCTTGGCACAATAATGCATATATTTCCTGACTCTGTCTTTTCCTCAACTTTGGAATTTTCCTGACGCTGGTTCCTTTTCTCTGCCCTATGAAATGCACACACACACACACACACCCTAATTTTCGCGTAGCGCGTTCCTAGCCCTAGACTATACTAACTAAAATTTCGCATTCCATACGCACTAAGCACCTTAATCTCGCATAGCGCGGTCCCTATGCATTGCGCAAATCAGCCAAAGTGCGCATACAGGTCAGCAGAGCAGATTAGTCACATCTATAAAAAATCACGTTTATATAGAACAGCTAGTCTCGACGGCCAGAGTCGCACATGCTATCCACTCCTGTCACCGCCCCGGACTGAGGGATGCCACCACAAAGGGCGCTTCAACCTCCCTCACATCTATAAAAAAACGGGCGTTCTCAACATTGGCAACAAGCCAAGAGTTTTGTCGTGCTACAGCAACACTATTGGCCGCTCAGAAACTACTTCGGTTCCACCCGCAACAAAAAAGGACAGAGAACAACATCAACATATACTTCACAGTTAAGCAATTGAGACCTCGTTGCCAAGTCTCAACGCCTTAACTTGATCCAAGGCATCTGGTCTTTGTTGTAAGTCGTCACGCCCCGGACGACGAAACACATGCGAACCCGAAGATTCTCAAGTGAGTCTGAAGATTGCCACACCTCTTTTGCATATTTTATTCTTTTTCTTAATTGTGTATTTTTTAACAATAACGTTTATCGCGAACTTGGTTCATGTGATTAAACGTCATCATTTCCTTGTTCGCGTTACCCAATCAGAACAAATCAGGTCTTTTAGTCTCTAATCAGGCCTCCTTTGGCTCTTTGACCGTCAATACACTCTTTGACCATTGGTACACTTTCAGTTACTTCGTCATATCTGTTGCACTCGCAATATAACAACACAGCGCTTGCTCAGATCGCGACAGAGCGCTACCGGTGCTTTTCTACTTTCTCGATCGACTCCAGGTCTTGTGACGTATGCTTCGATCGTTCGCGTAGCACTGTTCTTGCCGTGCGTGGCCCTTCTGTGTTAACCACAGCCTGCTTTAAGCAAAGTTTTTATGTTTCAGCGTTGCCGTTGCGCAACCATGGCTTCAAGTAATACTTAACTTGTTCAAAAGCCAAAGGTTTGCTTCGCTTTGCTACAGTTAATATATACACTCCTACCACATAAAAATTCTGACAATGCGATTACAACACACTAATACACAACAAACTAATATTTAAACACATTGCGATGGTGCATTTCTAAGACTTGTGCAGCTTATCAATTAAGCACACAAACATTCCTTTCAGTACACAATCGCAGACATTTCAGCTAACATCACTTCAACACTTTTCACACGCATTTGCTAGTCCATTCTCTCATAAATGTTCATTTCCGATTTTGTTCGGCGCATGCTCATTTAGGAGTTATAAAAATTTCCTATACATTTTGATCACCATCGGGCATGGACCACCATTTAATTGCTATGTGCAAGATGAGACAAACACTTCACCGCTAAAATTTAACCTGCATTTTGTAAATATGAGGAAACACTTCAAGGCATTCTCGTCTTACATATCAGAAGAAACAAGGAACTATTTCTGTACGATTGTATGATATGTGTATTTCATTGTGCATGGACATATTGTGAATGATTTTCACGTTTTTAACACCTATCAACATGAAGTCATTTGCTGACCCCGTCTCGCACAACCTATAAGCAAGCGTAGGCTTGGAATTTTTGTTCTGCGTTACGGTATGTTGCGGTATTAGAGAAAACCAAGAAAAATAAAAAGGAAATGATGAGAAGACATGAACTGAAGATACGCAGGAACTAACGAACAAAAAGATTGGTATCGCAAAGTGACAGGTCACGTAAGAAGAAAACTGCCGATGTAAAGCAAAGCACATGCAAAATTCGGTCTAGGACAGTTCGGCGCTGCCGTTTCGGTGACGGGACGTTTCGGCGATGGTGGTCGCAAATGTATTATGCAAAAAACGTGTGCTTTTGAAATACTTTGAAGGTTAGACTACAAAGGATGTTTGCTTCATAAGTGCTTTTGTTGTCATCTTGATGGCCAGTGGCCAGTGTAGTTTCCCGACAGTCAGGATTTCGAAAGAACTTAGTGCGACCGTGACCACGTGTGTAAAGAAATATGGCTTGTGACGTTTATTTTTGTTGGCATGAGACGTTAGTGAGTTTACACAAAAGTTAAGCCTGGACAGCATCTATTGCTTGATCTTTCACGTAGGTATCATTATGATTACATTTCACAGCTAATCTAAGAATATATCGTACTTTTTTGCCATGGGTTGCCTATCGGTGCACGAATATGCAGTAATGGCACTTCCGAATCCATGGCATGTTAACCTGCAAATGTCCTTTTATTGTCTGCGCAATGACGTAGAACTATTTCTTGAAGTTGTAATTTTTCATCAATCAACTTTCTGCAAGATTCGCATTTTTTTCTATTTCCTAAAGGTTTTTGCTTTTCAGTAAAAAGGTCTATATAATTTGATTGTTCGTTAGTATCGCAGTAATAGAATTTTACTGTTTGAAAAATATTTTAACCCGCCAAAAAAAACAGATATTTTTCTGAATCAACTCTGTTTTTCTTTATGAAGAAATTAGACTTTCTCCAAGTTGTAGTTTGTACAACCTGGATGCTAAGCTTAATGCAGCCAACAAACAAACCAGTTTTGAAAGTGACCTGGTCTCCGCTTTTGGGCAAGAATAAGATTAGCATGACAACATTTCATGAATTCATTTGTCTACGTCTTGAGGTAATACTTGTGGTTTAAACTGCGTGTGCAGGCATGCAGTGGTGATTTTCATTTTAGCAGCATTGCTTGCCCAGCATTGCATGTACTGTGTAGCCTATGTGATGTTTTCAAAAAACGGAAAAATATGAACAAGAAAATTGTATTTTGGAAATGCAAAAATCCGCGATCAACTTGTGGAAATTTACGGCCAGAACAGAAGGTTCACCCGTTTGAGCTGTTAAATGTGTGTAACACCAACGATACTTTTTTGAAAACTCGTCCTGTTTCTCGATGACTGCTAACAAACAAATAAGGCGTAACTCCTCAGTTGAAAAATGTACATGAAAGCAGCCACTTGCTGCCAATTTTACAGTGCGATTGAACTGGCGAAAAATAAGCAACGTCACATGCTTGTATTGAAATTTCAGCCATCACATAAACTGGCACACAAACATGCTTGCAAAATGTATTCGCTCCACATCTGCTTTTGCGTAGAAGACACTCATTTTGAGTGCTATCATCACGCTGAATGCTCATATGAACTGTGCATAGCAACGCAAGGCAAAACGGGGATTCCGACGCTTAGAGTATTGCACCAAAAGCCTAACTACAGATAACAGAGTATGTTCCGGCTCATTATTGTTTCAAAATATAAATTGCTGTCCAGAGCATTGTGAGGAATATAGCATCAGACTCTGGCCTCAGTTATTGTTTTCGACTGTGGTCGGGACTGTTTCTGAAATTGTAAGTTAATACTGAAGAGCACACACAGCACTATCGTGTCGTCAGAAATATGAAAAGTGTTTGAATGTTGCACATGAAATTTTTCTAGTGGGTGGCGATACAGGAAAGAACTGCACGCATTCTTTATCACTTGTTTTCTTGCACAGCGACGACAGAAACGTTCAACGTAGGCTGTAGCTCGTTTATGAATATACGACCTATTTTTGTATGGAGAACTTGTTCTCTTATCACAAACGATATGGCTTTGTTCCACACAAAATCTTTAGAAGACACAAAATCTCAGACAAAACGCGAAAGTTGATACCGTTAAAAAAATCATGACTGATCTCTGCGATGTTCAGCATTACTCCCAGTGTAGTCCATGTGCATGCAAAGCGATAAGCGAGCACGCAACTTTCAGAACGCGAACTTTAAATCGTCTTCACATATACTTCACTAAATGGAAAGCATACCAGTGCAATTTAAATATGAAACGGTGTAAATGGCTTGAATAGCTTCATGTGTTTATGATGTAACACAACGATAGTGGCCATCGGAAGAAAAGTGTATTTCCTCCACACGTTACCCTTTATGACGAAACAAAGGTGCAGTACGGTTGCGGCGACCTCGAGACAGCACCAAAAGTTCGGGATCATTGATACTAGTGTCGCCACTTCTGACATTTTAACAAACATGACATCAGATGTGATGTTCTCAGATAAATTTCTGATGTCTGATGTTTTGTGGACAAATCTGACGTTGACTGGGTTCTTGTTTTTTTCCACATTTCCTCTCATTTCAGGACGAAAATAAGTTAGATTCATGATTTTTAAGTTTCTTTCATCAATCTCTCACCCTAATCAGTGGCGTAAATAGAGGTTTGACCCTTGGGGGGAAAGCTTAGTTGAAGGGGGCCCACTAGCCGAAACTCAGAAAAAAGTTAAGAAAGATAGTGAATCTCTGGATGTCGCGGGTGTCTGTACCAGATAAAAAATGAGAACACCCCGAAAAGCGCAAAAAAACAACCTAAAGAGTACTAGATATCAAAATGTCAACTGGAGGAGGCCCAGCTTTTACATTGAGCTTGCCAGGGGGAAGGTCGCCCTTTGCCCCCTGTCAGTTAAGCCACTGACCCTAATGTATGTTTGGTTATCGTTTCAAACTAAATAAGCTCTCTTCGCTGCGTTGAAACTAACATTTTACGTAAATTATAAACGACTTCTCCATTTGGCGATATTTCGCTCTGTTTCGGCTTCAACGAGGGTACTCGCGCTTTGTTAGGTTTGTTAACAGAAGCATTTAGCTTATGTGAAACCGTAGCGTAAAAATTTGATGTTATCTGATGTTGAAGAAGAGAACAATCTGATGTTAACAAGACTGACCCCAGTGGCAATGTTGATTGATACTAAACAGTAGTCAGCAACCACTAGCTTTAGCACGCAAATAGCAACCGTGCAGTGGATCAGTAAAATTTGACATCAAGTGAGTTGATAAGCGTGTTGAGAACCTTGTTGCAGCGTCATGTAAAAGAGCCTATTGGTACAACATCCCTGATACACGATTGTTTATTATTTGGCTAAGATAACAATCGCTTAAATATACATGCCGTAATTTAAATTACTCAAAATCAAAAACGTCCTTCAACTGCGAGCGGTGTCTCGACATTAAAATCACTTTTATTTCAATACAGCCTGTACAGGTTTATAACCTACAGCATATCCCATGCTGCCGCCCCCATAAAAGTGCCGCCAGGGGCGGACCGCCCCCCTTAGCTACGCCACTGCTTATAGGTTGTGCGAGACGGGGTCAGCGAATGACTTCATGTTGATAGGTGTTAAAAACGTGAAAATCATTCGCAATATGTCCATGAACAATGAAATACACAAATCATACAATCGTACAGAAATAGTTTCTTGTTTCTTCTGATATGTAAGACGAGAATGCCTTGAAGTGTTTCCTCATATTTACAAAATGCAGGTTAAATTTAGCGGTGAAGTGTTTGTCTCATCTTGCACACAGCAATTACATGGTGGTCGATGCCCGATGGTGATCGATGACGATTACAGCTCGCTGTGAAATAAGAACCCTTTCCGCAAACCAAATTGAACAATGGTATCGATAAAAATAATCTACAAACGTTGCTTAGTTAATCGTGTCCAAGTCGCTTCACTTGAATCAGTTTGAATGCAAAACATCTGACGCTTTTGTCTTTCACCGTCACCGAACTAAGCATCACGGCTCGATCGATGCTTTGCAGATTTCAAGAAAAGTAAAACATTCACGTCGTCCAGCGTCTTGTCTACAAGCTCTTCTATTTAGTTTTGTCCACTTCCTCTATGCATCAAGCAAACTCGCTAACAATAATCTCGCGAGTTTTAAGCAGATTTTTTTGCAAAGAGGTTTCATCAAGTGTTCAGCCATTGAGTGTGATGTAAAAAAAGTGTTTGCAGAAGTAGCCTACTGTAGTTTAAACAGGGTAGAGGGCAAATTGTTTTTTCCATAGCAGCATAAGAACAAAGAAAGCTTAGCCACTGGCCGCTTTGAACGGCTGAATTTTGAACAATTACTTTGTAAACTCATTTCTTAAGGAGCTGCTTCTTGCAAGACTTCATAAAAAAATAACTCATGCAAAGTCTCGGGACTAAGAGCTCGAGACCGAGACCGTAATCCTTCGAGACCGCGACCGAGACGAGACCTGAGACCTTCGATACCCAGACCGAGACTAGAAAAAACTGGTCTCGAGACGTGTCTCGAGACCGAGACCAAGTCTCGAGACTCCATCACTGGTGCTCATACTATGTACTTCGTGTCTGCTCATAAACAAATAAATTAAAAGCGTACCGAAGGAAAAACAGTTTATCAAAAGAACAAAGAAAAAGTTTTAGCAAACTGGCTAAACTAACAGTAGAAAGGAAAATTGTGATCTTCCGAGCGGATAAAGACGGGAAATTGTCATCCTTAATTACGACGACTACGATGCTATAATGACCAGGGAACTGCAACAGTTCGAAAAATTGGACGTGTCCGTAGATGGAAGCGACGCCTACCTTGAAAAAGTGAGAAAAGATTGCAACGACCTCGTGGTTAAACTCCATGCTATAAGGGAATTGAAGGATGAACTGCTACTACCCATAACTGGAATGAAATGCAAGAACAACGCGTTCCGCAAGGTCAATAGTGCATCAGCAAAATATTTTCGCTGCAACACACCAGCGTGCGATTACCCGCTTTTCAAGACACACCATCTAACTCCGGAGAATTTGTTGAACCTTGATATCAAAGAAATACCGGTGCGCCTGCTGCAATCTGCTGGGAACATCAGCACGTCACGCATTACTGAATTTCTTGAATTCGTACTGAAACCTATCAGTGCAGACTTTTGCAAAAACTGCCCGAACGAATTTTGTCAAGACAGCCGTCAGTACATTGGAGACCTGCTTATTTGGAAAGAGCACCTTACAAAAAAACTAGAAACTGCAAAGCAAAACCAGTGTTTTACACTGTAGCGGCAGATGTGAAAGCACTTTACCCAAGCTTGTACAGAGACACTGTGAAAAAAGCTCTTGAATGTGCATTGGAGAAGCATTCCGACTACAGCGCCGAGACCCGTGAAATCATCACCGAACTGAACAAAATTTGCCTGAACAATGTGGTCACTCAATATGGAAACCAATTGTACATACAAAAAAACGGAATCATAACCGGTAATAACCACCCAGTCTCATTGGCCAACATTGCTGTGCATTACATACTAGAGCTGATTGCGGATGTGCTAAATGAGGCAGAACTTTTCCGTAGATTTATCGATGACATAATTTGGATTTCTGCATCAGAAATGTCAAATGAACGGATTGGACAAGCCCTAACTTCAGCTTTTGAGAGCAGTGGATTGGAACTAACTTTCCGCCAAGCTTGCACAGCCGAGAAAACGGGCGAAGTTGAATTTTTGGACGTCAATCATTGCGTAACCATTGAAGATGATTTTGGTTTTGTCACTAAAGACGTCGTAAAACCCACAGCGGAGGGAAGGCAATTCATAAATGGGAATTCTCACCACCCGCAAACGACATTCAAGTCAATCCCGTTTGGAGAAGCTCTTAGATTGAGGCGTCTCAACCAAAGAAAAGATTATTACCTCAGCAGCTTAAACCGACTCAAAGAAAAAGCGATCCGTTCAAAATTTCCCTTGAACATGACTAATGACATGATAGCACTGGCATCTAATTGGGAAGATAGACCACGGCCCCCAAAATGCGACAAGAAAGAAGACCCACAGGTTTGGGTTAGATCTTTTCTCCATCTGCTTACTCTAGCACAAAAAGAAAAAAAGTTAAGCCCGAAGCCAATGATTACCTACAAAAGACCTACCACAATTGGACAAATGCTAACGAACTACAAAGACCTTGCTTCAAACAAGACACGAAAGCAAACCAAAGGTGGCCCAAGGCCATGTGAGCACTGTGCACTTTGTGTTTGCTGTGGAAAAAACAGCAAATCCATGGTAACAAATATTTCACAATTGCTGACTAAAACCAAAACTTTTAAGCTAAACCAAAGCTTGACTTGCGCAGATTTTGGCATTTACGTAGCGACTTGTGCGATGTGTCATGAACAGATGTTGGTCAAACTAGCAACAAATTTTCCGAGCGATGGTCGGAGGCCCCATGTGCGGATACAGAATTTTTAGGTAGGTGATGATCGATGAAGTCACTAGTATTTCCACGGATCGTTAATATTTATGACGTAATCTTGTGACGTCACATTTGGTAACTAAAGTGTAACAAAACTTTATGAGGCAACATGATATTTGACAATGATTAGAGATTTGCAAAAGTGTTGCAAAACCGGTCACCAGAAGCAAGACGACTTCTGTCAACTACTTCGCCATTGTGGTTCTGGCGACGAATTAAACTTGCGGTGCATTTCCGTGACGATTTTCTGTCTTTTTTGTGTTGTGCAACAACATGGTTTAAAAATACCTTTTTATCACCATGTCAAAGAGAACCTATGTCATTTTTCAACCGATATTCCTGCATTTTTTCTGGTATATTATCCGACTAGAACTAGAGACTGATATCGTTGCCTCCAGTGATAGCGTCAGCATCCTATCTATCGTGCTTTTCGATGATATTTCTTGACGTTCTTCTACTACTGCACCGCGGGTTAAACTAGGTCTATTCTCATCGTTAGGTAGATCTAAGTCGGTGACATGTTCTTCGATTTTCTGTCCTCTTACTAATTCCGCAGAAATGTCTCCGCTGTACTTCACTTCCACTGTAAAATAGTCACTTGAATGTTTCTTGGCTTAGCTGCAACTTCTTCCTCTCCCATTTTTGGCTCTTTTGCTTTTCACGTTTTACTTTTTTTAGAGCCACTTGGATAAGCTCTGCAGTTGTAAGGTGACGATACTCCTTCCTGCTGTCCAAGTTCATTTATTGATAAGCTCAACAGGGCTGCCATATTTTCATCGAAAAATGGGAGGACAATTTACGATTGTCCAGGGGCGTAACGAGGTTAGATGGCGCCCGGGCAGGAAGCCAGTTTGGCGTCCCCATGTTCGAATCTGAGGTCTTTCGGAAGCAAATTTACTGTATTGAAGAAAGTGCATGTGACATTGTTAAGACTTTTCTCCGCCCAGTGCAGTGATTCGGCGTCCCCTGCAGTGATTCGGCGCCAGGGAATTGTTCTCCCTTTGCCCATCCCTCGTTACGCTCCTGCGACTGTCACTTACTCGAGTGTATTATCTACACTTAAAACAAGTAAAATAACAAATAGTCCTGTTAATAAGTTTTAAGCATTGAAGTAAGATGTCCAGGGTGGCCGATGCTTCAGTCAAAGCACACAAAACAAAATTCTTATTTACTTGTCATAACTAGCCCATGAAGCGGAACATTCCCGGTCTGACTCCGCTTGCCGTTCAAACTTCCTACCGAGGAAGCTGATCAAAGCCAATTGCTCGCTATCTGCGCCTTAACCGATTTGACCAAAGAAGCGCTTCCCTCCTCATTTCTGATCGAGGCATTTTGAGTTTCGACTTTCCACCAGGTACTTTCCTCTGGTGCTGTCGCCTGGGACTTAGTCGAATTTCTTGTAGTGGCACTTGTGTGACCACTACACCCATGAATATTTTGCAGTTTCCTTAAACTTCTTAAAAATGTAGGATCGGCTTTAACAATATTATGAAACTGCTTGCATGAAAGATGTTTTAAATTGCACACCAGCTTTAATAGACTAGAAACTGGTTCAACCAGAAAAATTTCCCTTCCTTTTAGGTTTGTAGCTGCATCAAGGAAACAATCGTTCCACATTAGCGAAAACAACCATTACTGCGCAATCTTTGTCAGTTTGCTGAAGCGTGCAATGGTATTGCAAGTTGGAAAATGTCTTGCCATCTTTCATGTTCCCTCATTTTACAATAAATTACATTTGATTGATGCTCATTTTGCAGGAACTCAAGCACGTTTTAGTATTGGTCAAACAGTTTACTTCGGCTTCATCAATAAAACGTTTCTATCAAGCAGACTCAAATGCAATCCCGTCACCACGGGGCTTTTGGGGGCTTAGCCAAATTGAATTATGAAGCACTGTAAATCCGTGGACTTTTCATCAAATTTCAGAATGTCAAGCCCCACATTGAAAACTTTCTGGCGACGGTTCTGCTCACATGGTTCATCATTTTCCCATTCAGTTGTTTGCAAACGGAGGAATCTAGTCAAAGAAATTAATTCAGCAAATAAAGTGGTCCATTTAGCCAGATGTGCAACGCAAGACTTGTGCTGTACAATACAGATACATCTGACATGAATAACTTACAGTCATGACCTTGGCTTATCTGAGTTTTCTTAGTGCAGATCTAACTTGGCTTGATATGTATATCTGATTGTCTTTCTTGAATCCTTGCCTTCACAGTGGCGAAACACGATACAACCTCAACAATTGATGCTTTTGACATCTCAATATTTTGAACTTGCTCATTAAAAGCAACCACGAATGATTGCAAGTGTCTTAATGTGTTAAACAGAATTCGCTCAGAGAATTTCCAAAAAACATTTCAGAACAACGGTTTATCGATGGACATGAAATATGAGTGTGAAGCTGGGTACATGTGAGGCATCCTTGGCAAGCTAGAATAAAGTGATAGCCATCTGGTTACGCTGTGAGAAATAAGTTTTTGGTACTCAATATCCACAAAGTCACAATGATCTTTTCACTTTCTTGCGAACTGTGCAAATGCAGCCACACGTAATTCACTCAACTTCAAAATCATTCAGTCCTTTTCTTAAAAAGGGCTATGTCTGACGTATTTCTTCATTTTTTAGCATTACTGATTAGCTATAATTTCAAGAAACTACTACACTAAGCTATGTGCAATACACTGATCACCATATCATGGTTCATCAGCAAAGCTAGTTCAGTATGATGGAGTCAGAAGTCCGCATTCCAATGCCGAAGTCATTGAGATACTGAAAAAAGATTTACCAATGTTATGTAACGCTTAATGTGAAAGCATTCCCACCTTTCCAGCAGAGAATTAACTCAACCAAAACATAGATTAATTAGACAACTTGCAGGCTCTCCCATAAACTAAGCTACGCCACCAGCTCGTATCTTGTTGCAGTTGAGTAAGGACAGCTTATACTGTATGTAAATACAATATATCATAGCTAGTGACGTAACTGACGGGGGAAAGTGCCTCTCCGCCTGGCATGCCAAATATGAAAACCGGACCTCCCTTAACTTATATTTTGGTTTTAGTATTCTTTTGGTTTTCAGTAGGTTGTTGTATTTTTGTATTTTTCTGACTATTTTCCGGTAATTTAGGGCTTTAGTATAGCCATCCACAACCGGATTCACCATCATTTCTCAAGTTTTTTTTCTGATTGTTGGCTAGAGGGCCCCGTACAGTAGCCAGTGGGACCCTTTTTGCTAAATTTTCCACCCTGGCGCAAACCTCTAGTTACGATACTGATTATAGCTATGTAAAACAAGAAATGCAAAAAGGAGGACATTTTGACATTTTTTAATGTGCTCGGATAATATTTTATTTCTGTGATAGTAGTTTCGTCACAATATCAAATTTTCCTCCGTAAAAATGTCTAAGTGGCACGCACACATCGCACATACGGCTATGCACATGAACATGGCGGGGGCCCCCTTTGGTGGGGGTCCCCTTGGGCGGATAGTTTCTGACATCCTTTCTCAATGTTTGTTGCGCCCGGAGGTGGCAATCTCTCAACGGATTCTCTTGGAGGCAAAAGCGCTTCCAATGAGCCTTGCGAAAGTTCCAACGCATCACCGGATCGCTGTAGGCAGGAATTTTGAGCCTTGGTGGCTTAGTGAGAGAGGGTCGGTGTTGCGACCGCGGTAACTTTCCTTGAACACGTCTGTCAGGCAGTCGGTTGTCCTGGCCGACACACGCGAAGGTCAAGTTGGTTGGTGCCAACTTTCCATCGGTGAGGGGAGAAGCTGGCTGCTTCTATTGGGTCATACAGCAATCCAAGGTTGTTAGCTGTTGACCAGGAGTCCAGGGTCTCACTGTCAGGAGATGTTTACTGTAACCCCAGTTGACATGCTGGCAATTGAAGTCGCAAGCATACAGACTGTGGTGTGGGAACGTTAGGATGGCCGTAGGTGTGAGTTGCGAGGGTGGAGTTTGTAGTCGTTAAAGATCTTATATCTTTCGAAGTCTACGCAGAAACATTCAGTCTCTGATCGTTCTGGAGACTGATCGACCAGTGTCCATTCCAACAGCTCGTGAACAAACGTGATCTGGCTGTGCTTCCAGTTCAGGACTGATTCAGCGAAAAGTTGGCAATCACTAGCTTTTCTATGATAGTGCAGTGGGTCTCCTGAAGGACAATGACCTTGTTCGTGTAGACTAGCTGCTCAATAACACTGATCTCGTTTACGATGAGCCCTAGGCTGCAGAATGCTACTCTTCGGTCATTCTCGGCAGCAGGAGGTATGCGTGTCTTGAAAACGGCGTACCAACCCGCGCAGAACGCACCCAACACGGGTAGCAAAGGTTGCTCTCGAAGCGACAGGTGTGGTAAGCATTCTGAAGAAATGCTGCTAGGGGGAGGACCACCTGAAGGCACCTGTGATCCTCCCCATGCCAAGTCATCTGCTGTTGATAAAATTAATTGCATAGCCTTGGTGTTAGCACTCCTGGTTCACTTTACGCCCGATAATGATTCCTGTGAAACTGAATTGTTTCGTCTAGTTTTTGAGCCCAAAGTCTATTTATAGTAGTTGTTATCACCCTAGATCAGGGGTCTCCAAACTACGGCCCGCGGGCCAAATCCGGCGCGCGAAACCATTTCATCCGTCCGTAAAGACCTTTTGTCAACAACGAAAAAATAATGTATTTACCAAAAAACTGTTGATTGGTAGAATGGAACACATCCCGATACACTTACATTAAGATGTCATTGTCCGGCCTTCTATCTTTTGTGTAGTAGTTTATGTGGCCCTCCCACAAAATAGTTTGGAGACCTTTGCTCTAGAAGAAACGAATTCTTTTTCATTGTCTGTTCTCACGTACGTTTCTGATAGGCTGCTGATCTACACTAAAAAGAAAAAATCAAAAATAATTAAATACCTTTTCCTTCTTTCCCTCAAGTCGATACTCGAGGTCACCATATTGTTCACGCATGTAATTGTCCTCCCATATCTTGGAAGCTTTCGTGTCTTTGATAGCTCCGCGAAAAATTGCGGCTTTGCTCAGCTTGACATACTCTTCAAAAAACTTTTGCGGGCGAGGAGCGTTGTCGACCTTTGAAGAGATGGAGACAACGTTATATATTCAGTGGGGGTAA
>Ga0210059_1011068_pt1 | contig 13846 bp, 6 predicted proteins | sample Ectturendosymbi2_FD_188042 | JGI IMG/M metagenome (GOLD analysis project Ga0210059, IMG submission 188042) | Ecteinascidia turbinata endosymbiont from Florida, USA - Sample 2 (SPAdes) (version 2) | ecosystem: Host-associated > Tunicates > Ascidians > Unclassified | place: Key West, Florida...
CTGTAGGAAAGTTGATAGGATCAAAAAGTGAAAAGTTAATTTGGAATTCAGGTTTGCCTGAATACAAATGGCTAGTAACCCAAGATGTGATTTGTTTGAGGTGCAGCTGTAACGTGCAATGTACGAAATTTATACTGCGTATTGCGCTGCGGGAAGAAAAAGGTTTGAAAGCACTAGTCTAGAGCTTGTAAGTAAAGTCAATGCAGCAAATTAACCTCCCGACTAAGTATGAAACTTCATTCTGAAATGTTAGTGCAAACTTCGTCAGCAGCTGCGTACTCTGCAGATACAGTAAACAATAAAGGTATCGCAGGAATCGCCCATCCAAGGTATCAAGCCTTGATGAAGTTACAGATTTCAGGCAAGATTTCATTTAAAGTTGCATTGAAATCGAAATTGTTTTCGAAACACCTCGAGTTTTAGGTGTTGCACAAAATATTAGCAAAGCACAGACAGAGAAAGCGTTAAGAGACACCATTTTGCTGATCTAGCATTCTAGAAAACTGATATATGAGTTGTGTGTATTTTAGTGCGCATACCTTCAAATGAATTGGATCTGAATTTGAACAACCTCGTCTGTATCATACTTGGTATCTTTTTAAATAAGTTGGCGAGAAACGTGGCATGTGTTTTACCAGGATATAAGATTGCAGTTTCTCATTACAGATGTACCACGGTTGGGATAAGGCAGTTTCCGAAACGTAAACCCTCCGTGGAAGGTTATGAATCTTGTGTGGAAAACAACAAAGAAATAAAATGCTGTTAACTTCTGCAGTGAGTTGCCGCGACATCACTGATACTGCAGGAAATTCGGAAGAGCAGACAGCAACAGATATTTCAAATTTGAAAACCGACTTAGAGAAACAACTTAAACTGACCTCTTGCCCTGAGAACTGTATTGATGACGATTACTCGAGAGCAAGACGGATTTAGTTTGCACCGTACCTGTTACCACTGCGCAGGCAGAACGGAGCTTCTCCAAATTGCGTATCGTGAAGATTTACTTGCAAAGTGAAATGTCTTCGCAAAGACTCAGCAAACTCGCGATTTTGTTTGTTGGTTAGCATAGGGCTCATTGTCTTGACGTGGGTATGTTTTGTCGATGAATTCACGACACAGCAACAGGATTAAATAGTACTAGAAAAAAACGCTTGTTTCAACTCTTTTCGCATGTTTGCACGATTACTAAGACACTTATAGAAGTGACAGCAAAATTCTTCAGTGCACCGAGATCTACTTTTCGTTGAGTGATTGCGAATAGACAACGCAGGCGAATCAGAAGGCACATTGTTTGCATTACGTTACATACGCAACTTTCTTTCGTTCTGTTTTCTTTTGTGCGATGTCCTTTCATTAGCATAGCATGCATCTGCAAGCAAGACTGCCGCCACGACAATTTGTGATTAATGATTGTAAACTCCTGAGCATGATTTTTCAACACATATTTCTGTCTGGTGAAGCCGATGTTGGTAGAAGCACAGATGCGTTTTTACGAAGGCTTCGATTCGTTGACATTTCGTTGACGGTTTCGTTGACACCTCGCTTCGATTCGTTGACATCTGTGAAAGCTAACGTAAACGTTTACGACATGCTTTTCAGCACAGCCTTTCTAAAGATACCAGCGAGGTCACTGAGGCGAAACGTAATGAAGTGACGTGCAACAAAGTGAAGTCGTGTTTTTGACGACAAACCGAGTCTCCTTTTTAAATTTCTACATAGACCACTGGCTGCGCCTGTTTCTGCAAAACTAGCCCCTCTAGTGACTCGCCCCAACTGAAAATATCTGGCTCTGCCTTGGTCATAAATAGTTTGCTTACAAAAAATTATGCATTGCTTGGACAAGCACATAACCAGCAGAAATTGGCAACTTTACCGAGTCATTTGTTTTTTACAAACTTTTGGACTATACCGATTGTACTCTGCTTTGCACGCTTTATTCTGTAGGTTTTAATGCATCGTCATCACCTGCCAGAACCCAGCAAACAAGAAAGACAATTTGTCGTGTGACACAAAGTATTTTGCGACAAGTGCTCAAATTTAAATGCTGCCAATACAAGGTCCTTCCTATTTGCATCTGTGACAACTTTCAAGCCATCTGAAATGGCATCCCGATGATTTTGCTTTTTCGTAGATAACAGCTTGAGAATAAAAACAGAAGTAATAATTTTTTTTAATCTTCTGTTTTATTTGCAAGCACAGCTTAAGTAAAAACACTTCGCGTTGGCTGCCGGATTGGCTTCTCTGCACGAAGCTTGGTTTTAGTTTTACGACGTTGCAGCATTCTCAGACCGCGGTTAATTGTTTTGCACTTAATAATTCTAAACTTAAATCACATTCACGGACACCAAATTAAGAATCCCTGCTTTAGAAGCACGAAACACAGCAATCGTTAAAAGTCCTTCACACGTTTTACAAGAAATTGGGCAGCATTTCAGTCTGCTTTTCATCCAAATCCCTAAAAGCACCAACTTTCTTTGCAACGTTCGTTCTGAGTTTCTAACAGTGAAAACATTTTGCTTTCTGTTGCACGTTTATTCAATTCAAAATGGATCAATTTTACAGCAATATAAAAGCTTTAATTTCATTTGAAACGGTGTGTCTTCACATTAAAATCAAAGTTGTTCTAAGATTTGGATTCACTGCCCGATTTGCAAGGCAATTTAATTAAGATAGTTGAAACTCAGGCTGAATTTATTGTGCACTTTCTACAGAATTATTTTATAGATCATGTAGCCAGACACGCAAATATCAACCGGGAATTTAAAATGTTGCTGACATTAAAACTCATCAATATTTTCTTAGAAATCTCGAAAGTGGTCAAATATGTTGCAGCGAATTGAAATGCTTGCGAGACGTGTTGATGTAACATTTTTGCACAAGGTGTTGTGTTTTCTAATAACCTCTTGCTGTAAAGATATGTATCGATAAAGTAGCAGTAATTCAAATTTCTCTGGTTTAAGCAGCCTGATTAGTTAACAAGGTCTTGCTCTTGATTGAAGTAGTTCTTCTCTAAGATTGAATGGTAACCATTTTATAATCCAGTTTGACGCATAAAAGGTTTTCACAATCGCTAAGAAAAAACGTAAGTTGGTTGTAAAATACTTCACGTGGTATTTAAATGTTGCTGTAGCTGTGAAGAAATATCCAAATATGTATTTGGTTACTCTACATATTCAAGAAAACTTTCAATCATTGCCCAATTATACCAAAATTCAAATATTTCACCCGTATGTGACCGGTTTGCTCAAAACTCTTCTGGCTTGTTTGTGCAGCGCGGGAAGATTGCTGTTGAATTTGCAGGTGAACAATTTTAACAACCACCAGAAAGAGACGTTTCCTTAAACAGACTCTCTTCCTTAGTCCAAAGAAAAGTTCAAAAGTGTTTATTTCACAAAATGTCAGTGTCACTGTTTTGTTAAATCGTCTGTGTTGACGAATCATTTGTAATTTGGATACAGTGAACTATGCTTAGTAAATCGCCCTTCCTCTAGATATCTACCCTTCTCCTCCCCCGATTTGTTTTTATCAACCGCAGCTCCGAAAGTGCAATGTATACCTCGTACATTGTGTGATTTTATAGCTGCACATATTCCGTACATCAGTTCAGTGTAATTTATACATTAAGCATCGAAGATAAAAAGCGTATAATTGTGGCACGTTTCGTAAAGTTGTTTTCCTCAGATGCGTATCCAATGAAAACTGAAACATGTCCATGTCTTTGAATGCTGTTTAGTTTGGTCCAAAATCAAACAGCTAAGACACTGTTTTGTATTTCTGCAAAAGATTTTACTGATATCCTGAACTTTGCCAAAATTTGTATGGAATGGAGAAAATCTTTGCTTTGTCAAAGCACTGAGTAGACGAATATTTTTCAATCAGCAACAGTTCCTCTTTTTCTGCGTTTCATGTTGCAATTCGCATGCTGCGTTTGGATTTTGATGTCTGCAAGCATTGCTGCTTTTTCTTCTGGTTTTCCACGTAGCGCGTTGTAGCAGGGTACGAAAGTAAATCGTCACTTCTTCCACGATGTAGATACTTTTGGAGAAAAAGTTCAGGACGTCCCTTAGGACGGCACAACGAATCTCCTCCGCCACTCTAAAGTCTAGTTCTACAGCTTCATCTTGCAAAAATAAGCAAGCAGAGAATTTTTAAAGCAACAAAAAAGTGCAGAAGGAAAAAAATTGATTGAAATCTTTCAAAGTGTTGAACACCAAGACCTACCGCTTCATCCAAAAATGAAACCACTCATCAGTGGCCCAGAAATCTGCATGCCTCGCAGGTTGAGAAATTTAATTAACTCTGTCTATTAGATTGCATTAGACACGGTCAATTAATGAGCGTATTATGTGAGGCTAAAGATTTGAACCTAAACAAACGGGATTTTCCACAGTTGCGTGTTTTCCTTCCGCCGTTTCACGCTTTGGTCAAACAGCTTCATGTTTTAGCAAGCTTTGGGAAAAACTTGAAAAAATCCCATTAATCATTCGCCCGCTTCTGACTAAGAGCAAAGGTTTGGTAGCTTTCTAACACTTCCAGCTCCTCAATGACTGTGTCTTTTCTTTCACCCGTTTCGAAAAAACTGATTGAGGTATATAAAATGTAGAATTAGAAAATAAAAGATGATTTGGTAGGTTATTTTGGTGGAAACTGTAAATTTTAGTGCTTGTGGATTCCATCATGGGCGCAATTTGGTGAGGGACACGGGGGACGTGTCCCCCCACTTTTTCAGGTGGGGTATATAATATGCCATGTCTCCCCCACGTTTTTCTCATTTGTATTTGGAGAGGTTTTGTATTTGGAGAGGTTTCAAAAATAAAAGCGATGTTTGTCACGTTTTTTGTGAAGAGCTTTTCATGTTAGATGGTAGGTTACACATAGCCAAGTTCATTTTGAAATAGAGTTTGGTGTGGTATCACTGTTTCTGTTAGTTTATAAATTTTAGCTTCGATAAAACAATTTTTAGAATTTTTCAAGTTTCTAGTGACCGTGAAAGATGGTTAACTGCTTTTGTTCGACATTTTACCCTGTGTGGTATACTCTTAGAAAGGTTAATTTCTTGTAACAGTGAGAGTATTACAGCTGCACATGTGAGAGACCACAGTACAGCCATTATTTGTTTCGTGCAGAAATTTAACGGGCTATGCTGTAACGTTGGTTGTCACATATTCAGAAAGATACAGCGTATCATTTAATGATGCTGGCGTATATGTTAGAAAGTTAGATTTTCAGGCAAATCTCTGCGAAGCGTTTGCCGAAGACAACAAGCAACACTATTGTGGAGACTTAGTTTTGGGATGGGCAGTTTTGCAAAAGACCGTCTGCAACTATTATAGAACAGGATTTCAATCAAAACGGTGGAGAAGTTGCCTTCAGTATTTATCTAGCTGTATGTTGACCTGTAGCTCAAAACGTAAGGACTTGACTCGGAAATGAGGATAAAATATACATTTATCCTCACTTCTTGTATGTTGCGACAATGGTGACCAACAAATAAATTTTTTTTTCCGTGACTCTTCAAACTTTTTAGCTTGTGCTGAATGCATTGGTTCGTAAGTCATGTGATTTACTTGAGTTTCACCAAACCCGCAATGCAGCAACGTTTTCATCCAAGTGCGAAACATTTTCTATACAAGTACATCACATCTCGTTTTGTTGGACATTCTTTTCGTGTTGAAGGTGAAACTTGGTGCTTTTTTGCCGATTCACCATTGTGCATTTTGATTGAATCTCAAATACATTTTCGTGTCGTTATGCACGTACAGTAGAAGTCTTAGAATAAAACTTTTGGCATGGTGCAGAGATGTAAGTCAGGCTGGGCTTTTCGGATAGGGCCGGGCTCGGGCTTAAGTTTGTCAAAATATTTCTGGCTGATTTCGGGCCTGCCTACAAAACTTTTTTATAGCATTTGGAGTAAAGAATTTTTTCTTTCGTGACTAGATGTGTTGGCGGTAACTTCGGTGACTGATGTGATTGTGATTTTTTTCAGCTAATTCTGTTTGCAAACACAGCTGCGTTCTTTTCTTCTCTGCTCGGATTATTCTCACACTCTTTTGAGAAAGCGACAGAAGTGAAGAAATTAGCACGCGATAGCTTCGCCTTAAAAAGATCAATCGCTCACGCGATTCTTGGCTTGTTTCAAGAAGCCTACAAGCCGGCTTGTCATGGCTATAGCGTCATCGTGGATAGTTTCGTGATAGTTTCCTTTTTTTCTTGAGAAACATATTCCGCAGTATTATCGCTTACTAACATACTACGTTTGTGCCAGATTATGCAAATGTTTTGGTTGAGGTGGTTGTTATTTTGGATGTGATAAACCGTGCACCTGCAGCTATACCCGAACACAACGTTTTTTCATTACTCCGCAGTTGCGCATATCTTAACTTCCTTCGTTAAATTTGGCTTTCGGGCCTAAATCGGGCTTCAAAAATAAATAGCGGCTCGATCCGGGTTCAGGCTTGTGATTTCGGTCTCCGGGCGGGTTCAGGCTTCAAAATGAGGCCCTTTACAACTCTGTGTAGGTATGTATGCAAGGGCTAACAAGGGGAGATTGAAATGATACATCCTCCACCCACCAACACTAAATAGAGATTGAAATAATTTTGTGAAGTCGGCTACGTTAATTTTAGGTCAAATGTTTTTGCTGCTGGTACGAGGATATCAATGGGAATTTTTGTAGGGGTGGGGCTGCATGCATGATGCCCAGTAGCATTAAAAAGATTTGTAGCTTTTTCAAAAAACGGAAATGTGCATGAAAAATGTTTATCGTCTTTGTAACGGTAAGCGACTTGAACAAGACATCAAATGGCGCTGTAACCCACACTTCTTATAAAATGCATGAAAGCTGAAGTGTTTTACTGTAAGAGTGATATGCACGTGCGACCAGTGCGATTCACCAAATTGTGCACTCCAACTGACAGCTCTGATAAAACAATTGATGTTTTTTACTATATTGTTTTGCTTGTTTGTAACCAAAGACGATATTAATGGAAACAGGCTGAACTACAGCATCATGTCCAGCAACAAATTTAAGTATATTAATATGCAAATTATCTGCAAGGACAAAGCGTGATTACTGTTGCTCTCAAAATACCTCTACAAATAAGATTGGGAATCTGTATACATAAAACGTCACTTTTGCATCAACCCGATGACTATATTGGTTTCACACCAAGCTGTCCCCCCACATTTTGCAACAAAATTTCGCCCGTGAATTCAATCAAGTAAACATATTTGTTGCTGTAGGTTGCCTATGGTCAAAGTGTTTGCCGCGACCTCTGTTAGATGAAAAAACGTTTTTTCAAAGTGGTGGTGTTTGAAGCTTCCAATGGTAGCCTACCCTGTACTGCGCCACATTATTTGAAGGAGTGCAATGCGCAGAGTCAAACATAATGAGTCAACAAGTCTCAATGCATAATAGGCAAACCATACATAACAAGAACTTCTTTCTTCACGAAAGCTTTACTGAAGAAACACGTGAAACTGCAAACAAAAGCTTTCAAATCAAAATCGTATTATTGATCACTTACTATACAGCAGCTTTAGGGTAACAATGAATTTAATTTTGGTGTGTAAAAAAAAAAACTAAGTTAAAACAAAAGGACATGGTGTCAACATAGTTAGTTCTGATAGGCATGTCGTATTATTCTAACGTTTTGCACAAAATGTGTTTTTTTCATTATCCGTGCACTACACATGAGCATGAAAATGCGCCATCAATCATACAATTTCGGTTCAGTTAATGCTCATTAGAGCGTAAAGCAAACTTTTGTTACAGTACAATGCAAGCTCAGCTTCAACAGGTTGAAGTAAACAGTTCATAGTTTGTTTGACGATCTCATCCCTGACAGAACACCAAGGCATTTAAAGTTTGATAATAATCATTGCCTTTATTAAAGAAACTCAACTTCTGCATTAATTTTTTATCGATATCCGGTTAAGTGGTCTATTCAAAAACGCATTGCAGTAAGCAAAATTGCAAGAAAAAGTTTGAAGCAATATTTATGTTTGATTTTCCAATAGACTCCTTTGATTAAACGCTGGTACTTGAGAGAACGTTTGTGATATCCGCGGATAAATTAAATATTACTGAAAAACTAAAACGTCTACTACTTTAAGTTTGGAATTTCCAAACAAGTTTAAAAAGATCTCTACGTTGAACAATTCTGTGTTATTTCAACGTTGATTTTTCTGTAATGATTTTGCGAAGAATAAATGGTATGGCATGCTATAAAAATAAAAAAACAATTTGAATGTAATAATTCGATTGTTTGTAGATGATGAAGCATAAGATATCGTTGTACTACAAAAAAATGATTAGCACAGGAGTTCTATCATACCTTCCGTCATTGACGTTTTGTTCGAGGTGAATAGTGGTAAATCAATATTTATTAAATTACAGTTTCCACTTGAAACAACAATGTAAATTCACCGTCGCAGATCCGTTGAGGTTTATATGTCCCGCCTAAACTCTGTTTTTGTTTGAAAAGAACTGTTTTACTTCACTGCAGCCGCTGACGACTGTTGAGCAGCTCTTGGGCCATTTCTAAATTTTAAGAATGCCAAAACTGATTTTTGCGTATTGTCACTAGGCCTGCAAAATATGAGGTGGCAAGCTTCAAAACAAGACGCTTAACAGTTTTCTGACAGAGAAAGCATCAGCTGTTTCTGTAACATTTTTGCTGAAAATGCTCGTCATGCTGTTTTTACTTTGTATCTCATTATTGTAGTTTGGATGAAAATAAGCTAAAAATTTACGTTTGTTGTCTTTTCAAACTGTTAAAACTTCTAGCGTCCGCAGGTTTACCCAGTTATTGAATACTTTCTGTTAAGAACGTTTTCATTTTTACTTGTGCTTATCTATGCCATGGTTTATTGCCACTGTGGGCTTTCAGAATGAAGATAACAGATTTTATTTTAAAACCGAAAATCCATGCTTTGAGAGGGTACGTTTCGTCTTGAGATTTCTGCTGCTTCGAGGTAAAATCAGCTGAAAACAAAAATCCAGGCTTAAATCGTATTTCATCGCGAAAAAAACATCTGTTGAATACAATTGAAGCTTTTGCTTTTCTTCGCTACACATTATATGGAAATGAGTGATGCTATTTTAGATTATGTTTGAATAAGAGCTGAAGATACCTGCTCATTACTTGACATATCTACTGGGTAGCCCAGGCGTTATAGCGTCTGATTCTTTGCTGTTAAAGGATTCCTGTAGGCAGGGCCGGATTAAGGGGGAGGGGCAACGGGGGAAATTTCCCCGGGATCCCCGCTACAAGGGGGCCCCGCGTGATGAAATTTATTTTTTCAATTAAAATACTCGTTTGAAAAATTTTTGAGATGCAGAAGCGCTACAGGAATACAACTCTATATTATATTCCTATGTTGCGTTAAGTATCAAGGCCCCCAACTAGGGTTGCCAGATGGCCGGTTTTCACCGGCCTGGCCTGGCCGGTATTTTACTGCTAATTTAGCAGAGGCCGGTATTTTAAAGATCAGCGCCTGAAGCCGGTATTCTGGAAATTAATAATTTGCAGTAATTGCAAAAAGAACTAACACACTAGAACTTCTTAAATTATAATGACTCTAGCAGTGAATCTTGTCAGAACAGTTCCTTCAGCGAAGTTCATTAAGGCCGGCCAAATATTTAAGGCCAACATAAGGGAAAATTATTACTTGTGGCTAAACAAAACTCACAGTCTCTCCGTTTTACCTGTTCTTTTGTTTAGTCATACTTACCATCCTCCGTCGCGCAAAACGTGATCTGCATGAGCATTTCTTTTGGCAATTCTAACTATGAAACCGGTCTAGGTGGGTTTGTTGTCTGAACTACTAAACTCATTGGCGTAGCGAGGCTGTGTCGACCGGGACCGACCACAAATGTGCCATCCTTTGAAAATTTGCTCACAACAATTTGAAAAAAAAGGTCATGCTCTGTGCTTATTAAATACAAGGAATAATAAAGCATTTTAAACATCAGAATCAAACACTCACACACTGAAATGGGTCTTGTTTTTCATTCTCTATTTTGAGTCGTGCTTTTTCTGCTTGTCGCTAACTTTCTCATTATTAGTCTTTCTATTTTCTGCCTTCTTTGCATATGCATCTGTGTGCCCGGAAAAATTCGTTAAATTGTTTCCCTGCGATGAAGGGCTTCAGGTGAGCTAGAAAACGTTTGTTGCACACTGAAGTGAATGTTTCATGCAGAAACTTACTAGTTGTGTTATGGCTGTTCATAAAGGCAAGACTACCGTATAAAAACAAATAACTGTACAGAAAGATATTCACTTCAAAAATTGATATGCAACATGTGGAAGAGCATTTTTACGAAGTCTATTATTTTTGAAAGTTAAGAAAACGCCTCCGTCCAAATTAAACACTGAAGTTAGCGTTTTTTATTTAGTAGGTTAGTTTGCTAATGCTTAGCATAGGACTACAGACTCTGCTCACAAAACGTATGTTTATCCACAGTTCGGACATTTTTTAAACCAATCATTGTGGGAGCTTTATGAAATTGAAAAGAAAATAACGCGAATAATGCATTGTCAAAAAAGCGTTGATTTCACAAAATGTAAATCGAGAATCCAATGCCATTAATATGCACTTGCGAATTACGACACAGCTTAAACCTGTCACTATTGGAAAAATGGCCGGTATTTTTGCAAAACGCATCTGGCAACCCTACCCCCAAGAGCAACTGATTTCTATACTAGATTGACTGTCTGCCAGTTTTAGAAATCGCTATTGAAAAAACTATGTATTTTCGGTTTTGTTCAACGCATATATATTTGATTTCGCTGGTAACGTTTTCCTACGTTTCTTTTGACATTGGTGTGACTCTCTACTCGTGCATCACGCCGATTGCACAAATGTCACGAAAACGTTGCTATTTGCGTGCTAAAGCTAGTGGTTGCTGACTGCTGTTTAGTATCAATCATTGTTACCACTGCGGTTAGTCTCGTTAACAGATTGTTGCCTCCTTCAACATCAGACAACATCCGATTTTTTCGCTACCGTTTCATAGAAACCTAACAAAGCGCGAGCACCCTCGTTGAATCCGAAATAGAGCTAATAATCGCCATTAAGTGAAGTCGTTTATTTCCGTAAAATGTTGGTCTCAAAGCAGCGAAGAAAGCTTCTTTAGTTTGAAACAATAACCAAACACACATTAGGACGAGAGATTGATAAAGCAACTTAAAAATCATGAATCTAACTTATTTTCGTCCTAAAATGAGAGGAAATGTGAAAAAAACAACAACTCAGTCAACATCGGATTTGTCGCCAACACATCAGACATTTATCGGAGAACATCACATCTGATGTTATGTTGAAATTGTAGAAGTGGCAACACTGGTATCAATGATCCCGAACTTCTGGTGCAGTCTCGAGGTCGCAGCAGCCGAACTGCACATTTGTTTCATCATAAAGGGTAACGTGTGGTGGAAACGCACTTTTGTTCGGATGGTTACTATCGTTGTGTTACATCATAAACATATGAAGCTATTTAAGCCATTTACACCACATCCTATTGCGTGGTCCGTCAGAAAAGGTTTTAATCGGTCGATTCGTAGAACGAAAGAAGAGAAAGGTAGATTGCAGTGTTGAGCTTGCGCTATGCCGAAACCTGTATTGCCATTAAAGCTACGAAAAGCGCAAAGCTTCTTAGAAAAGAAAGCGCAAGGATCTGGCAGTGTTAGCTAAAACGCCGCGACTGAATCGCTTTTTCCAGCAAAACGTTCAAGGAGCAACGTCAAAGCAGTGGCGTTAGCCAGAGCACCTGAAAATGAAGGTGAAAATCAGCTTGGAAACAACTTTCACACTTAGCCTGGCTGGCTATATTGACATGTTATTTTTCTGGTGTTTTTGTTTGTAATCTCTGGTTTCAGCTTATTGTTCGGGTGAATGTTGTTGCTTGCCGAGTCACTCTTTAGCTTGTGAAATATTTTTTCTTTGCAAAAATACACTCTAGCATTCATATCATAAATTCTCTTGTCGCAGCTAACTGTGAATGCGCATTTGAGTAAGCACATTCTCGACTACCGGAAAAAGCAAACGGGAACCTTGCGAATCAGCGAAATCACCGAAAACGTAACTTTTACAAACGATGACGTCATGAATTACGTCATTGTAGCCCTCCAGTAAAAATTGCCTTGGGCCCCCCTACCGTATAATCGCGTACCATTTTTCTGATCGCGTACCATTTATGGGTCCCCTACTGTCACCAAGTACCACCTTGTTCCAGGAAAACTCAATCTAACAAATATCATTCGATCAAAAGTTGGGAAAACCAGAACTGACACAAATGCGACATGAACAAGAATGGCTGTAAGAAATCATAATGGCCGTTTAAAAAGCCAACAAGGGTGGTACACGAAATACTTAAGAATGTATTGACACAAACTGATGAGTAAAAACTGTAGCTGTGAACATATTTTTTGTGAAGAAAAAATGTACGTAGTCGTAATATCGTATTAAATGCCTCGGTGTTGCCTGCAACAATGCATATCGAATTTTGCATTACAGCATTACACCCTCAGGAACGTAAGCGTTCGCCCACATCAAGTCACATATTTCGTCAGGACATTTGATGCCTTCATTAGAAATGATCTGTATGATTATGTAACGATACACATCTTAATCCAACGTTTTTATTCGCTCACTACAATCGCCTGATGCTTTTGACCAATCTCAATTTTTCTCTCTCTATGCAACGCTTCTATGACGATGATTGAATGCGGGGGGAACTGCTGGTGACTTATTTCAGTGCTCGTTTCCTTTCAGTTCAGTATCGACTACATGTAACAATTAACTCATACCATGTGAAGCGTTACGTGTAAACATTTCTGTACCCTTGTCTTCTTTCAACTAATTTGATATGGATCTTGTGTCTGAGACCAACATTTAAATAGAAAATATGAAACAACCTCCTTTGGTAGTCATTTCATTTCTTGTAAACCAACACGTGTTTCTACCTGCTTTATTTTTCGTTCGTATGAATGTCAAACATCGATTGCTGTGCACTGGACCATGAATCTGACTGTTGGTACAGCCCAGAGCTATAGAGTAAGCCAAGTTGTGGTGAATTGATGCGATTCAACGAAGGAAGTTCTAGACAGGAAATAAAGCTGTCCATCACTACATTTTTTTGTCTTAGTTCAATTTAATTTCAGCTTGCTGGAACATTTTTGTCGCCAAAGGTAATCTTTAGCAGAGTGACTAGTGCGAAAGGCATGAACGACAAGATGAAAAACCTTTGCTTCCCATTACTTGTTAACTTTATTGCAAGTAATCGCAAATTGCCAAAACATTGGTTCTTTACCTTGTACGTTAATGAAGTACAACCAAAGAATTTTTGATGATATTCTTATTTGCGTACTATTGTTACGAAGAGTTATCCAACAGCGATCTACACAAAAATCTAAAATGCAAATGCACTGACATCTAAGCGGTTTGTGTGCTGTTCGCTCGCTCAGCTTGAGCTCTCTTGCATGGTGTCGTTTCCCTTGTTGTGATGTTGCCGTGAAGCTTCAAAACACAAGAAGGGAATTGCGCTGCGATCATTTCCACCACTCAGCACGACGAGGAGTCTGTTCAGTTAATGCTTCCTCATCGTTGCAGTGCTTCGATAAAGTTTATGGAGAATGATTCGCGACAAACATGTTACACGCATTTAATAAAACTGATAAAAATCTAGACAATGGGAAACGGTTGGCTTACAAACGAATTAGATATTTTACACTAACCCAACTCGCAGTACTGTTGTAAATAATGTCGCCATGCAGTTCAGTTTAGTGAAATGTCACCCTTCTTTACTTTAGAGCAAAAGTGTTCAGTATACAGAAAAAAATAA
>Ga0210059_1011069_pt1 | contig 13845 bp, 8 predicted proteins | sample Ectturendosymbi2_FD_188042 | JGI IMG/M metagenome (GOLD analysis project Ga0210059, IMG submission 188042) | Ecteinascidia turbinata endosymbiont from Florida, USA - Sample 2 (SPAdes) (version 2) | ecosystem: Host-associated > Tunicates > Ascidians > Unclassified | place: Key West, Florida...
CCCCCCCCAGCACAATCGACGTTCCGGCGTCCCTGTTCAAAACACTTCGATATTGAATAACTGACAAACTTTCATTAGAACTTTTTACAAACGAAGTATCAAAGTCATAGGAGGTGACAAGATCTTGTCAAACGCATTGAAAATAACGAGTTTGAAGAGATCCTCATAAAAAAAAAAACTGGAAAACCAAACAACCGTACGCAGGTACTGAAACATCAACAGGCAATTAAAAACAAAGAAGAGCACAATGGTAGCAGTTAACAAAAGTAAAGTTTACTGACCTCCATCGAATGCAGAGACATTTCCATGTTCACCAAAACAGTAAAATACTCTGTAATTTGACTGGATTGCATTAACATCAAGAGAACTTCAATGGCAACTAACGGATTATTTTCGACAAGGTCTGGCAATCTAAAAAATATATTTTGTGCACGAATTTTACCTAAACTTCCCTTCGTTTGGCTCGTCAACAGAAAAAAATCCTTACCAGTTCACTAACGAATGCAACAACAGTGAAATACCAAATACATACTTGGCAGGAGTTAGGCCGACGTGGTAGATGAGTTTCGGATCGTTGTTTAGTTCACCTAAAAGCTGCTGTTGCTGAAGAACTGTTAGTGCAGTCTTAAACGCTTTCGCCATCAATCTCTTCACTTCGACCCCTGTAAAAACACTCGCCCAGATTAAATTACAGGATTTTCACAAACTGCCAAATAATGGTACTGGCGTTCAAGATAGTGTGAATCGAATGGTTCAGGCCATTGTTTCCAAACTTTGATCTCATGGACCCCTAAATCATTTATTCGTTTGCGGACCCCCGACTACTATGTAAAGTTTACACAATGTTATTTTTAGTTAAAAAGCGTGTAGGCAAGTGTCTACTGAGGTTCGTTGGTGCTTCCTATGCAATAAAGAACTAATACTCACTAGATGCCGCAATACACAACTGGATTGCAATGGACAACAGAGGAATTTGTATGTAGTATTTGAAAAAATATCGTGTATCCCTTGGAGTACCTAATTGCGTAACTCAAGGGGTACGCGTATCCCCATTTGAGAACCACTGGTCCAGATGCGTTGACGAATTGGTTCCCCGTGGCCAAACACTGATTTACCCTCTTTACACTGCACTGTTATCGTGTTCGCGTTGGATTGGGAATCCATAAATCACTCAAGCACGACGGTGAGTGTCTCACCGAGCTGCTTGAGCGCGCATGTTTTCAGTCATACCCGATTCAGCGAATCCAACTAGCAGAGGTAGGTTGGGAATCCGATAATAAGGGACTAGAGCGGAAAAGAGGTTGGCTGGTTTGTATTAAGTCTTGTGCAACCTTTTCTGTACTTGTTTGATACTAAAACCGCTACCGTGGAACAGATTAGCCTATTCAAGCTAATATGTAGCAAAATGACGGATTAATTTATTTAATAGTTCTGCCTGTAGGCTAACTACACCTTGTTAGGGAAACAATCAGCAAAATTAAATCGGTTGAGCAAACTGGGAGGTTATTCGGTAGGTTACAAGACATCAGATATTGGGCTGAAGGACTATTACCCCAATATTGATTTAATAGGTTTTCATTACACCTTGGTATAGTAGAGTGATTCAACCTCTGTGCAAAATATGTAGCCTAATATTATATTGGAAGTGGATGACTTCAGTATAGGCTACACTTTGAACTTTGTCTCCCAGTTATGTGGCTATGATTTCCTCAGTTCATAATGGAACACATGAAGTAGCATAAAATGTGGCATAAAAGTTTGTGGAATAGGTTACAGTTGCAATTTGGTGAATTGCAGTAGCCTACGCACTGTTCGTAGATTTCTACTTACTATGTGCTGTGAATCCTCATATTTGACACTCGTTTTTATTACACTGCGGAGAACAGACTGGTTAATGATCGTGACTGAAATCAACAAAGTGGCTTTGCAATGTAAAAACTAACTCCCATTTCCTGCCCTGTAGAAGCTGTTTAAATTCTATTAGTCACTTGAAGAGTGCAATTACGATGCGACGCGGTTTTCATGACCTGATCGCCCAGCAGTTCTCCACGATTTTCTCTGCTGGCTGTTATTTTTCGAACTACACTAAATAAAATCACAACTCGGCGATTCCAACAACACCTACAAAAAGAACCTTTGTGTAGTGGAATCATGCTTCACCTTTTCATTTTCACCTGTTCCCCAGCTTTTGCAATACCATAGTCCAAACCCACGAAGCAAATCTTTGAGTCCTTGCAGTGTAAAAACTCCCCAATATCGAGTTCGCAAGTGGGTTCACGAAGGTAAGCCAATGGCGACGAATCGCTCACGCGTCAATCCGACAACAAGTGCAGTGTAAAGTGGGTAACTGATTGATAATAAACGAGAATAAATAACTCTTGCTCTTAAACCCTATGTTACAGCTTTTCTGCACTAATATTAAAGTGTGAGAAGCTGATGAAAGAATTAGTTATACGAGGAGATCGAGTACTCCCGAGGGCCAGGGCACGCAAGCAGAAACGCAGATGGAACAACGCAGTATCAAATTTTCGAGATTCAAAACCTTTTCAAACACAAAACGGTTTAACACGCTCTGCTATTGCAAAATCCAACCCTGCAGTTATGAGCTAACCGACAGAGCTGCGACCGTTCGGCTGTCAAAAGCGCAGGGGTATATTACGACAAAATTCAGCGAAGTTACTGTATATGCAAACTTCAAATGTATGCATAATCGGCACCTGAGGCAACCTCCTCACATTTGAATTCTTTGATCACCTAGTTCATTTGGCGTATTCAATAATGGGCCCCATAGGAAATTGTTTCCAAGATTTTCTGCAGTCCCCGCATTTCACTAACCACCGGCATTTGCATTCATGCATAAAAACAGGATTGCTGTTGCAATACTCCAGCGACAAATTTCAACATTTTTTTTTCCACAAACACATTACAGTTCTTTTTTCATGATTCTTTGAGTAAGTCACACATTCTACGCTACAAAAGCTACCATATATTTAGTGATAATAATGCGTCCCGTTATCATAATCACATTATTGCAGTATTGCATGATACAATTTTCGAGATTCAGATTCTAAGTGAGAGACCTACAGCTTTCCATGTACAGTATTTACGGTGCAAAGAAAGATAGCAAACCTAAAGCACGACAGGCAACTGCCGCGAGGAAGCTATTATTATAGATAAACTTCAGTATATTTCAAATAGTGCTTTAACAATCTCAAACAGTCTAGTTTCATAAGAAAACATAACAAAATACTCCTGCAAAGGACAGTTACTCATTGCTACCAGCGCCAACTTGAGACAACAATATCTATTTCGCGACAGTTTCGTAAAATTGTGTCCTCTGAAAAATAGCCACAGCTAAACACTGTTGGTACAAGAGGTGCGACAACAGCAATATGGTTGCTCCCTTGGTGATAAGTCAGAGCCAATCCGCAGCGAATTTGAAGCAATTAAAAAATCTATTTACACGAAGCCAAGAAGCGTGGGATGAGGCATGAATCTTAATTCCATTGCTTTTGTATTCTTTCGTGCATGTCAACCTGTGCCATGTCCTCGGTTAGGCTGTTGAGCTGATGCATTTGGGTTACAAGGATCGCAGAGCCATCAAGCTCAACAACGCCAAATCTCAAGTTTCCGATTAAAAATGCATGTCGCCTTCGTGCAGTTGCTTTAAGATGCCACTATAATTATTAAGAGCACACTTAGTTTCTTTTGCAGTTGTTTTCTGTTACGTCACTTTCCAACCGGCCTCGTGGTTTCAATTCTTCTCTTTTAAGCGTTTTGAGCTTTCTACTTGCGTGCACTTCACACAGCTGAGGATGTCCACTTCCTAAGTAAATATACTCTGTTAATATCAGTGGCTGAATCTTTGCACTTGGGGGCTCATTCCACAAACATTTTTCTTGGTCCTTGGTGAGAAGAGGAAGTTGCTACAGTCCCGTGCAGGCAGTTATCTCACGAGCAGTTGACCTGATGGTATAATTAGAACATGGAAAAAGCAGAAACATTCAGGCCTTTGAATTCAATGCAATGTAGAATAAACTAATTTCACGCGCAGAAGCATTCCGATTCAAAAACCTTCTTCAGCCGAAATCGCTGTGATGCAGGCTGGTACAATAAGATGTTGATAACATAACCTTATTGTATTGAACGGAATTCGTGCGATTTTCTTCCATAGGCCTCTCTTACAGACATTTAAGAAGTTTCTTCCCCGTACACCACCATTTTGTGAGCACAGCTTAAATAATTTATAATGCGCTAGATCAAACCTCTTTGGAGCTGAGTCACTGTGCCTACACGCACGCTGAAGTTTGTAGTGATCCTGCCCAACATCGCATGGGGAACTCTCCTGATTACCGCTCATTGTTTTGAACGCACCAATATTTTGGAAATTGTTAACATAGACCCAAAAGTGCATATTCCTTTTGTTCACGTGAACACTAAGATGGAAATTATCTTCATTTAAAAAATGAAGTCCAAGAAATCAGGATGGTCTTCAATTCGCTGACTGACGGTTTGCCCAAAGGCACATCTCTCAATCTTATTTGCATCGGTCTGAAGTTGTGAAATCTGTATCTCATACGGAAACAGGTGAAGATCCCGGTGCATTATGCGCATTTAACTGATCTTGAAAAATCTGGCTCCTGGGACAAACGTCTTGTGGGTTTCCTTGGAGACTGCTCTAAACGTTGTCTCAGTCACGATGTGATTTTCTGTCCTGACTGTGGCCGCCTTTTGCGACCTTTACAATCTTTATCCTCTCCTGCACGTGCACGGGGTATCTTGCTGCTTGATACATTGAAGCTCTGAAATAAAGCTTTGGAGCTCTAACTATGATTTACGTGAATAACCTAAGTCAGGGTTCATTTCATATGAAATAGCGATAATAATTATGGATACATATATATGGACCACAGTGCAATATGGATGAACTTTGAAGGTTCGATGACAGCAAAAAGTAACGCTCACATCGCTGTATCATTCAATGACAAAAAAAGCAATGGTATGCATGATTAGATCTGAGTATAGTCCCTCAAGTTTGTGGCATATGAGTGCAGATGTGAACACACCGTCGGTGATGCGTACGCGTTACTTAAACCAACCTGAGTTCGTATTCTGAGCCATATTTGCGTCCCACGCAAAGCAATGTCTTGAATTGTCGGTCGGATTCATCCAGACCAATTCATCAACGCATGGGTGTAGAGGAGGGGCAGGCCTTATAAAATCCGGTTTTATGTTTCGCATGGAAGGCGCATTGTTTCCAACAAGCAACCCTTCAGTTCCGCTGTTGGGTTTCGTATTCGTGGTACCTTGAACTAAAATATTCAGAACCAGTGAAAGTCAACTAGCCCATCCAGCACAATTACATATATCTTAAAACAAAAAGAGACACGGGAAAAAGCTACACATCACCAGTACTTTCAACTTTTTAATTCACCACAGAGCACGATGATGTATCTACCTGAGCAGATTTCTGTTTTGTCATTGAAGTGGTTGAATCAATATTTGTCAATCAAACATTATTTAATCTCAAGTTTCTTTATTGCAATTGCATTATGAGTTGAAAGTTCGCATCAAATGCGTTGCACAAATACTGCATTGTTTTCAAAGCAAACAACCATCACATGCTTAGTGCAAGAAAACCATGTTCAAAGATCAGCATAAATCTGCAACTCTAAGCTCAAGGACTGTAACACTTCTTTAACAAATCTTCATGAATTCAGAAGTCAAGTTAATCATTTCAGACAGATCTTCTAAGGTCAATGGAATAAAAAGATGAACATGGTTCATTCACCCTCAGTGACGGTGGATTGAATCAATGTGCTATTTCATACATTTCTGAAACCTTAAAACATTGCATATTTTAATAATGCGGGTTGATAGGGCTAGGGGCGCATCCAGGGGACTGCTTGGCTGTCATGAAAGGACCCAAGGTGCGTTGTAGGTGCTCAGCATAAACACTGGGTATTAGGATAACTGCCACCTAGAATAATGAATTTAATACATCGGTAGTTGGAAACCACAGTGCTACAGCATTATTGCTTTAACATTAGAGCTGGACCGATGTATCGGCACGTCGATATATATACCAGCCGATATGACGATGTTGCCAATATATCATATCGGCAATATTTGCTCATAAATGCCGCTCCTCGGCGCTACGTTATTGTTCTGCATGGAATGTTCGGAAAGCCAAGTTGCCATTTCGTCTCTGACTGATTAATCCAAATTCTCTGTTAACCGTACGCAGCCCTCCGACTACATCAAGTAGTGTTCATTAATTCAAGGTAATCAGACCGCTGCGCAAACGTCCCGACAAACCGCTGTATGACATAACAATTGTTTTACAGCGTGCGTCAAAAAACGAGCCTACGTCACAGCGAGCAGTGACTCGGGTTTGAGCAGCGCAAAATTAGATGTTGTGCATTCCTTAATCGCAATGAAGTAATGGTTTCTGTTGGTAATGGGTACCGAGTACCTACTCATGAAATGTGCATCTGAACATACGCACATAGGCCTACACAAGGTAGTACTTATAAGCAACACATGTTTGCCTGTTTGAGGTTTGTGGATTCACTTACATGCTTGATTTAGAATCAGGCTATTGAATGCAGTAGCTACGACGGATGAAAACATGCAGTAACAGTAGATGAAAACATCTTTTGAATTGGTTTATGCATTGTAGTCACTACTCAACGATACTGCTGAGGCAGGGCTATAAAAAAATTTGTGGAAGGTGTTAATAACAGTAACGCATCTAGAATACTGGTATCTTTTTATGCTTTGAGTGCCTATGGCAATTCAACTCATATGCTGCAACTCTGTTTTATGTTCAACCCGTTGGTTGGACTACATTTGCCTTTAGTCGAAGGTGGTTGTTTGAAGTGATCACGTGACACGTACATTGTGCAAAGAGACAAGGATTTAGGTTTAAGGTCTTGCAGTTAGGGTTTAGCCTACAGTTCACACACTGCAAGCAAAAAGCTGCTAACAGTTTGCCAGCACTGAAACCATGGCAGTACTTGTCCATCAGACTGAACTGTTACAGACATCAGTCAACTGAGCAAGTCATGCGTTCCAAATGTGTTATGTGATCAGTTCAACCAATCATGTTTGACTGAAGGCAAAATAGCTCCAGGAGTGTTTATTTTGCCCCATGACACAAATAGAAACTGCTTTAGTAATGTAAAAATGTCGGGATCGGTTATTGGCAATGATAAATTGAAAACATCGCTATTGCCCAAAAAACCTTGTCAGTCAAGCTCTATTCAACACAGTGCTGTAAAAGTGAGTTGCAACATTGCACCGCATATGATGCGGTAATGTGAATGAGAGAATTGTGCTTGAAAAATTGAAAAGACTCAACAAAGAACTTAAAGTTTGCACTGACTTTTAGAATGCTTATGAAGATCTAATGACATCGATATGATATTCTTCACCTAGAAGTGTTAAAGTTGAAGTGAAGGTTCTTTTAAGTGGCCAGAGTACAAAGAATGTTGATAGTTTGCCACAGTCAACAGTATTCTCTTCTTGCATTGTTGCGAAACAACCACAACACTTCATTGTTAAATTGGCGCAGATGTAATAAACTCAAACAATCTATTCCACAGTGATGCAGCAGTGTTACCACTTATGATGTTTTGACATCAGATTTGATATTTTGAGAGAAATTTCTGATGTCTTATGTTTTGGCAACAAATCTGATGTTGACTGGGCTGTTGTTTTTGCTTCACATGTTTCTTCTCCAAGGATAAAGAGAAGTTACAATCATAATTTAAGTTTCTTTCATCAATCTCTCATCCTTGTGTGTGTTGGTTATTGTTCCAAACATTACTCATGACTGACCTTTCCATTTAATGGCGACACTGCTCTATTTTGGATTTAACAAGGTTGATCATATTTTGTTAGGTATTGACAGGGCTGGATTTACCTATGGCTTACAAGGCTAACCTAGGGCCTCAAGATCCAAGAGGGCATCCACCAAACTCTGGTATGCATACAGTCAATTGCTGATGTGAGGTGAGTTCGATAAATATTTTCCAGCGATTATGTCACAACTATTCATGAAATTTGTCTTATTCACTTAATCAGGTTTTGTTTTGATAACCTCAGGGTCTTGTAACAGGTTTCCATGAATGCCAGTATGGTCCACTGGTCAAGCCACATGCAGGCTATGGTGTCGTCATACTCACAGCTCTCTTGGGTGTGGTGTTGAATCTTACCGCTTGTTATGTGTGAATCGAGTGAAACGACATCAAGGATTGCAATTGCATATTTTTTCTCAAAGCTAGATCTGTTTCTGAATTACACATGCAGATGGCAGAACATGCGTATATTGTTCATAGTGTTCCAAAGATCATGGACGTTTAAGTGTATATGTAGATTGTTCTGGTCTATTTCCTGTTGAAGGTACTTCCTGAATGCTCAGGTAACACTTTTCTCCATAAAAAAATTTTGTAACTGCTACAAAGGTTTTTTGGGTGTGGTCAACAGTGATATACGCACAACAGTGATATACAAGGCAGTAGAAGCTATAGCTGATTTGACATTTTCCAAAACGTTTGTTTTTTTGTATGGTTCATATAGTTCAGCTCGTTAGATGTTTGCGTGGCATTGTCAACATGCACTTTAGTACTTCATATCAGGCCTGATCTGTTCCTAGATTGTAGATTGTGTAAAACATGTATCGACTGCTGCAAAACTTGTGCTCGGTGACAGTTCTACTACCTCCTCCCTGTAATAAACTGCTATATCTGGTTGCCAAGATAGCTCCAGCTCTTTCAAGGCTGAGATCTATTTTGACTTGTAGTTAACATGTTCGGTACCGGCCAACATATATACGAGGAGAAAACCTGCTGCGGTTACCAGGTGACGTATATAGTATATAATATAAGTTCTTAATGAAAATCCTTGTTTTATGGCCCTGGGAGCCAAACCAACCAGCCATTTTTGTGGTTCAAGGGTTTGGAAACTAGGTAATCATCCAAGTCTGTAAAGCCCATGATCAATTGTCTAGATTATCTGGAGCTGAAATTATGGCTCACAAACCAAAAATTGGGTATAAATTCAAAATCCACTAAAGTTAACCTTGGTCATTTTGGCTAAAAGCCGTAACTCGTCAGTCAATTGAGCTAGAGCAGAGGTGGGCAAATAGCAGCCTGCGGGCCAAATGTGGCCCGCCACAGCATTTTCAGTGGCCCGCGCAAGCATTCAAGAAATATGTTCAAACCTGAAGTTTCCTCAAACTTAGTAATTTAAGCAATACTTGCTTCTATTTCCATTAGAAGGTATGGCCCTCCGCTGAATGTGACCTTCTCAAAGTGGTTCCAAGCCAAATTAATTGCCCACCTCTGAGCTAGAGAGCTGTTCAAACCCTCTAAAGCAATGGTTCTTAACCTTTTTTCCACCATACCCCCTTCAGTAATTTTCCTTTGTTTCACACCCCCCGACTTCAAATATGTGGTAAAAACATATGTATTTCTTGGTTAATTCATTGAATTCCTTTGATTTTAAGGTTTTGTAACACAAAGTCCATACAGTACAAACACAGAGTCTGCACAATGCAGAATGATAAAAACAGACACAACAGAATGATTAATGGTGAGTTTGGTTACAGACACTTTCTTAACACTATTGTTCGCTAACGTGTAGCATTTGGTACAACACTAACACTACATCCAGGTAAAATGCGAAAGTATTTTGGCATGCACACACCCTCACTAACGTCTGCGAACTCAGTCGCAAAGTAAAATGCGGTTGTAGTGTTCAAAGAATAAGGATGAATATAAACAATTTGACTGCATCAAAGCGTCTGACCATACATTGTAAGACTTTCTGCATCGTTCAGGAAAGAGGTACATATTTTTTAAGTCTAAGGCCTCAAAGGTATAGGAATGTTGCATTGAACCTGATGACTATTAACACTCACTCGCCACGGCTTGTTTTTCAGAGCCATGAACCTAAAATTATAGGCCACTGATTACTTGACAATTTTTGGCCATTGGTACAAGATTGATTTGCAGCATAAAATGGAAAATGCTTTCTTTTAAGCGACATCGCGCAAGATTTGCCAGTACTCACAGATATGCAAGTTCCCACTCTAGCCCACATGCTTAATGCGGTACAGTTGCTTGTTTCAGACCAGCTATGTCCAACACAAATTGCTTACTGAGCCAAAAATCATGTCACTATCTTAACCAGGGCCACATATTGTATGTCATATTAATTAGGGTCACACATCGAATGCCTTATTTTGACCTAAGCAAACTAAATTTAGTTTAAGCTAATGTACTGAAGTTGTTCGAATCCTAGCTGCAATGGTAACAACCGTTTGGCACCTTCAACCACTCCGTAAGTGTGATTTCATAGGCAAGTTTAGTGTCAATGGAACAAGGGTAGAAACCAGAAAACTAGTAAAAAGTTATGCGCCCAGAAGTCAGTGGACATATGGAAATCTCCCAGCACGCGGTACAGGCGTGATGAAATGGCACTGAGGAGCACTGCATCAAAATGTCATGGATTATCAAAATAAGGGGAGATTCTAAGTGTATAGGCCAGGGGGTCACCAACCTTTGTAAAACTGAGAGCTACTTCTTGGGTGCGGATTAACGCTAAGGGCTACAAGTTTGATACACGCTTCTGAAATAAAAAATTTTGCTCAATTTATCTTTAATTATGTTAAGCTATGTGATGATACTCATCATCTTAATGCTATTTTTAAAATAGGCCCACGGGCGACCAATGTTGTCCTCGTGGGCGATCTGGTGCCCATTGGTGACTGCTGATGTAGGCTATATTTATACTACAGCAAAAACCCAAAGGGCTGCACAAAATCTTCGACTGGGCCTCATGCGGGCCAGCGGGTTGGGCATAGCTGTGTTAGACTTATGCGAACTTTTGTAAATTCTTTGTTTTATCCACTGAACGCTTACTCGCCGTTTAGTGTGAATGAAAGACACGGATCTGAGATTAACCAGTTGAGTGTCGCCATTGAGATGGGCAGAAAGCAAAGTGACTATCTATTTTTCATCGAGAATTCGACATCATATGGTGGCCTGCAGTGGCCAAGCCACATTAAAAGACTTAGTCTCACTTCTACAAGAGTGTGCCTCAAATGCAGTTGAATTGTCATATATATACATCGTTGCATCACAGAAGAACAAGGCGGGAGTACTGTAGTAAGTTAGTATCATGTATGTGTACGGCCACATTGCAAGGGACACATTCCCATTCAAAAACTTTCCATGTTGTAGAGCATGTAAGGGCTCACGCCCCCTTGGAAATTGCTTGACTCCCCCCTGGGGGGAGTGTCTTCCCGGTTAAGAGCCACTGCTCTAAAAAATTGGGAAGTCTCGTAGTTGAGAATAAAAAAAGTTTAAGTTTTGGGGTTTTGGTTGATAACATCATGATTGGCGTAGGTTTTTCATTTTTTGATGACGTCATAGGTTGATCCAATGAGCCAATTTTGTGGCTCAAAACTTTATTGGATTATAGGCTATAATATGGGTCTTTAGAGCCCTTCATCGATCTCTAGCGTTTCTGGGGCCAAAGTTATTGCCAAAAAATTCCAAATATTTCAGGAATTCTCTTTGGGCAGTGCTTTTCAACCTTTAGAACAGTGCTTCTCAACCTTTTTGATGTCACGACCCACTTTTCGCCAAGACTTTGATTTTGGGCCCACTTCACGAAAATTTTGTTTCAGAACTCATGACTACGCGTAATTATTGCGACTAGGCGTAATTAGTGCATTATCTCGGAACATTTCGCGGCCCACCTAAAGGAGCTTTGCAGCCCACCAGTGGGCTGCGGCCCACCGGTTGAGAAGCGCTGCTTTAGAAGGATAGTTCTCACTCTTTTGTTCAACGAAAATTTCGTTCGCACAGCCAACATTAGCATTGCTTAAGAATAGCCATAAAGTCGGATTAGACTCTAAAAAGGATGTAGAAGTTTTTTTTAAATAGCCAAAATAATGAATACCTACTGCAAAATGATAAGCACAAAAATGTGCAAAGAACATTATTTATTTATTCAAAGTATGCAATTATATTGGTGGCTTGGTGTAGCTGAGTACTTCTTGCAATTTTAGACCAGTTTGGTGCAACATCTTGCCCCAATGCTTCTCACTTTAGGTCATCTAGTGTCCCACTAAGAAAACAATTTCACTTTCCTGCCTTGATATCAGTCAATTACCAGAGCACTTAACCCTAAGTAGGTTTTTGGATTTTGTACAAGAACTTCGAGTACTTGGATTTCGAGGCAGAACCATCGCCAGAAAGTCTTCAGCAGGGGGTTTATGTTTATGCAGGGGGACTTGATACTCTGAAATTAGGCAAAAACACTGATTTATAGTGTTTCATATTTGAATTGGGGGACTTGGGGCTTCTTTTGTGTGGGCTAAGCTGACCAAAGCCTCCCCGTGGTGACGGGACTGTTTCAAGATCTTTGCGAAGGCCATCGAGGGCTCTTACACAGAATTCAGCGTGTTTTATATAGCTAATGATAGGTTGATGGCATGGGTCGTTTTTTAGATTTATACCCTGATGCTTCGGAGGATGCTGTCTGCCAAAAATATTCAAAATCCATAGCTTTGATTGTAAATATGAAGCCTCCTGTCTGTGAATGTAAGCTTCAAAATTATCAATCAGGGTGTGTATATGGGAGCCATTGGTGTAGCCAGGGGGTTCCAACGGGGCCATTCCCCCTAAAATTATTAGGAAATATAGTTATTTTGTGCTTTGAGAGGCGTTTTTCCAAACGAAATCGTGATATTCGCCTAAAATCAAACATTTTGCCCCCCCAAAAAATTTCTGGGCTGGCTGCGTCACTGCTCTTAGCTGGCTGTTTCAGTGATACTCTCCTCCAAATTCTGTTTCTTCCCACTTACACGCGGACAATGGACATGATCGAACATCTGCAGGGTCTTCAAACTCATCAGGTTGTTATTGTAGGTTTCCTAACAAGTTCATCAAACTCATGACTTGAGGACTGTTCAGTATTGCATTCACAATTTTGATGATATCAGAAATGACATTAGCTAGTTGGTAATCTTTTTCATTGCCTCTAGCTTCTTGTCCTCCAATGCTTCACGGTTAATGACACATTGGATACTCACAATCTCTGGTGCGACTTGCTTTATGAATGCAACAACCAGAGCTGCGGAGCTCTTCTAAAAATGAAGTGGCTCTGGCTCCAGAGCTCTCTGTTTTCGTAAGCATGGCTCCGGAGCTGTGTTTTTTATAACATGGCTCCGGCTGTGCTTTGTTAATACACTTCGAAAATTTTGACATTCTTAGTGTCCTTCTTGCAGCAAGTGAGCGTGTTATTCCAACATATTTTGAACTAATCTTAAACACTGCTGCCACCACCAGGCCTGCGTAGTCGAAGTCGGAAGGAGTTTGGTCTTGAGTAGTCAGAGTCGGTAAAAAATAATTTAAAAAAAATCTGACTTTGGGCTGATCTTCAGCTCACCGATTGTGATCAATGTTGCCACTCTGTTATGAAAGGAAACCCCAGAATGTACCTTGAAAAAAACCAGAAAACGATTAAAAAACCCAGACATACAAAATGTTTAAAAAAAATCAAAATCAAACTTGAAATGTACCCTATCGGCACTTGCACATAAAGTACAGGGTGTCCATAAAGTCCCGCACACATTAAAAATTTTTATATTGCAAAAACTACATAAGGTAGAAACTTTACATTTTCGACAGTGGATTATACTACCATAAAGTTTGTTTGTTATTTTTTACAGGTTATTTTATTGTTAAGATAAGCAAGAATAAGTCATTTTTAATAAAGGCGTAAGTTTGCAACAAAGTATGAAACATGTTGACCATTCAACAAAAAGCA
>Ga0210059_1011070_pt1 | contig 13845 bp, 8 predicted proteins | sample Ectturendosymbi2_FD_188042 | JGI IMG/M metagenome (GOLD analysis project Ga0210059, IMG submission 188042) | Ecteinascidia turbinata endosymbiont from Florida, USA - Sample 2 (SPAdes) (version 2) | ecosystem: Host-associated > Tunicates > Ascidians > Unclassified | place: Key West, Florida...
AAAGTACTGTAGCACGCCCCAAAATCTAACAATATTGCTCCCCCAAAATTAAGTGATGGCTTAGCAGCTAGTTGGCAGTTTATAAAGTCTAATCAGAACGCTAAATCAGAACGCTAAGTCTAATCAGAACGCTCTAATCAGAACGCTATGTTAGTATTGTTAGTTAATCATGATACACATAGTCTAATGGTCCTTCTCCAAATCTTTCATCATCGTCCATTACATTGTATCCAAGTTCAGTTATACTGTGTTCATCTGAATCACAGTCACTTGGTTCTTCTTCCTGTGCTGCTGAACTTGTGTTGCAGTCAAACCTGACTGTAACACCACTCCCCCCTCGAGTCTTTTCAACTTCTTCATTGCTAATTTTACTTTTAACTTGATGATAATTTTGTGTTTCCCATTTCATCAGTCCCACTGTTTTTTTGTCTAATTCCACATGGTCTTGTAAGAAGTGATCCACGATTTCACTGGTCAATTCATCGGCCATTTCATTCAACCTTTCATCACTTGTTACCAACTTTATCATTGGTCCCTCTACCATTCTTATGGCCACCTTTTTTAATTTTGTCCGTAGTTTATGTCCGTGTTCGTAAGGAAGCTGTTCTATCGAAGTCGGTAATTCTGGTTGATCAATTCTAGCTTTTTCATAGAGTTTCTTCATGATTCTCTCTATTTGTTTATTGTGATCTATTAAAACTCCTGTGGTTTGTATTTGCTTCATCATTTTGAAATCCATATAGTCCCACTTATTTATTTTCCCTGTGTTTATTAAGGCTGTTCTGATTTGGAAGAATGCTCTGAATTTGGTGCAGTTTTCACAATTACAGCATAACCCATTACAATATTGACACCTCGTTTCTTTCCCTTTGGGACACAGATCAGGTGTTACACAAACTGGAGTCCGACATAATTGTTCTTTGCTCAGTCTTTCCATATCCAAAACCTCATCATAATTTTCTTGATCATATTCATTAGGTTTTTCAAGTGTCATTCCCGACTCATCATAGAATTTACGCACTAGCTTTTCCCATTCTTGAGGAATCTGAGGTCGTGGAATATAATTTGGACACATTATAAAACTTGAGGGAATGAGCCCCTCATTGTTATCATCTCTCCATTGAACATTCCAATGTGTTATTCTAACTATTGTGGCAAAATCTTCATTGATTTGTCCCCCACTCAACTTCATAGGATAGGGAGTGTTGACCAAGTTTTGCTTTAACATCTCCCGGTATGCTTGTATCAATATATCCATTTTTTCTTGCATAAAGTTTGTCAAATTATCCATCTTGCTCATGGTTATTTTATGTGAGTCCACAACTGTATTATTATGGTATTCAGAATGTGTGCTTATTTGATGACAAAACTTTTGGCTAAAGTCACGTCGTGCATTTCTTGCTTCTCTCATCTTTCTTTCGAAGTAGCCTCCAAGTACTACTATTCCAATACAGATAAATGCAAGGGCTACTGTATTTAGCATTGTATTTATTTCGGAGTAAGGAATTGCAGCCTTTCTTTCTACTGCGCTTCTTTTTGATCTTTTTCCATCGTAGTTGGTCTTTCTCCAACTTTCCGTTTCATTTTCCCAAATTCGTTGTGCTTCTTCATAATTGGCTGGTGACACTTTGAGTTGCCATGGTTCCTGCAACAGTAACAGGATTTAAATTTCCAATTGTAGTAGCTAATTTTAATGCTTTGTCAGGGTCAGGTGTTTTTCCTGTCTTATAATATCGCATAGCACAACTTCCGAAAACCATTATAAGTATAATACCAATTATTGTTCCTACTATGATGATTATCATTTTTATGGGTCCACTGAAGAATCCCGAAACCGTATCTTCAGTGTGTTCTATTACATCAGCTCCTTTATCCACTACATTGTTGAAGACGCCGGCAACGTCATCGACAACTTTGCCTCCGAATCCCAGTACTTGTCCTAGCACTTCCCTTGCTCCATTTCCCCAACTGAGGTTGTTAAAATCTAACGTTACGGGATCCCAGTGTATTGTAAAATGTATTTTGTCAAAAGGAGGTAAGGTTGCGTTTTCTATGTTTTCCACTTCTATTTGCCAGGGTATTGTTTGCTGTGCCCTTAATTCTAATTCATATAATTCTTGTCGTAACATAGGTGCATTACTCACTAGTCCTTCCACTCTTTCCAAGGCATTCGTGTCTTCATATCTTGATACGAATTCGCTTAAATTTTTTCCATACCAGTATAGTTCTTTACATTCTATTAACCCTTTTTTTAAGGTGTTTCTGTAAATAGTATTATTTTGTAATCCGGGTACCTGCTCTAGATGATCCATTAACCTCATTATTCTTTTATGAAGATGAAAATTTATTATAGCTTCTTGTGCGCTTGCCTTTCCTGCGGCCAGTGCAAGTTGTCTATTTTCTATGGTCGTTCTGGCCAAGTTTATTTGTCCTTCAATCAGTTGTCGATCTACTTCAATTTGAGTCCTTTCAAACTCGTTTTCTTTATGTGCCAAGGATGCCGTGTACTGAGCCAATACCGTTATTTCATGTTGCATTTGCAGTTGCCCTCGATGTATTCCATCCAATTGTCCTTCTATTCTATTGAACCCGTTATTCATTTTCTGTGCGAGTGCCCCCAATTTTTGATTCATTAAGGCTTGATATTTTTCCAATTTTGCACTAAACGCAGCTTCTTCTATTCCAAAGAACACAGCAGAAAATAATAATGAAAGAAAAAACCTTTTACTTCTTTGATTTGTTGCATTTAGAGTATAGTTGGTATGCATAAAACAAGGTTGCCCATATGCCAATACAGATTGATTATTATGTATATCGGGAATTACATTTCTTCTTTTCAATACCACTTCTAACGGTCCTGTAGCTTCCCTACACCATGCTAACTCCACATTTTTGCGACACTGATTTTCATTAGTATAGATTTGTTCACACTTATTAGGTTGTCTATGCTCTAATTCGCGAAAAGCTTGGTACCTATCTGTCGTCGTCCAAGCTCGCTCATTTAAGTTTTTCCTTCTTTGTTGATCATAATAGGCCTCTCTCTCGCACATTAGATCTCCTTCTTGTTTCACGATTACCGTATTCCTATGTTTCCAATATATAGGGGTTAACATTGTCTTATGGAATTTGGTGAATGTGCTTTCACTATGCATCATTGCCCATATTTTCGTAGACTTTTCCCTACTTGGCCCGTGTTTAAATATTACCTTAATAAACCAATTGTCTAATCCTGGGCTTCTGAACGTCCAATCTACAGTATGGTTCATTATTCTTAGTGAATATCGATGGTCTTCACTTAAATTGTAGGGTTCAAATCCCCCTAATGGAATTATCCAACTGAACCCGTTGGCGGTTACGTTTTGCGTTAGAGAAAATTCGTGCACGTCACATACCCTTTTTGTTCGGGACGTACCTACTTCATATTTAATCCCCCAGTTTTGTTCCTCAGCAATCTGACACACATCGGATCTATTTATGTTTTTCCAAGATTCTGGTACTCCCTCTCCGCTTTGGGCTAACACTTCCCATTCTACCCAGTGATATTTTTCATACATTGAATTTATTACGTAATCAATCATTTTTAACCCCGTTATTATATCTTCTTTGCGCAGCAATAGTGCTCCAGCCGGTGCAAACATTTTACTTAAGGTGTTTCCCATAAAACGTCTTGCAACTGAACTCCTTACCCTTTGCGTTAACTTTTGACCCCTTATTCTTTGCGTTAGGGCCAAATATGCCATAGATAACTGTGTCTTGGCTCGGGCAAAGTTTCCATGAAAGCCACTACGTTGATTGAGTATTATGGGATTATTTGCCCCTTCCCCTGTTAAATTTAAAAATTTTATTTCAGCATCTGCCCCATTCGTTATATGTCGCCATCTTGTCACTGTTTTGTCGAAGACAATATAATAATCTCGACTTCTTACATTTATCTCGGTAGTTTCTACTACTGCATGCTTATTATGTCTTAATTCATTACTCTCTATTCGTTGCCTCCCCCAGTGCGGGAGCCACCTTGCGGAGTAGGTTAACGGACACTGGCATGCCTTATCATATGCTTCCGCGGTGGGATAGTATCTTCCCCCTTTATGATAAGTCTCCGTATACGTCCTTCCTCTTACCGCTACTTTGCCAAAATCTGGTAATTCGTGTATGTTTTTTCTTGCCTCATCATCACAACCCCACGGGTCTAATTGAGCCAGTGACTTCCTTATAATTTGTGGTTTCGTGATGGAACGTACCTGATATCCTCGTAGTGTCAATTCACTTTGTATTCCATCCGGATCTCGAGTGTGGTACATGTTCTTGGGAAAAGGTGAACCTTGTACCCAGGTTATCAGTACCAGTATGCCTAATATTACCTTCATTTTTATTTTATCTCCTGTTAAAAATGACAATGGTTTAGTGTACACATGATTACTTCATACCGAGTTAGTTTCCATAACTCTTATCGTAAATCGGTTTGTTAGTTACATAATTAGTGGTACGCGGAAACCAAGGTTCGTGTATGTACAGATATCCCAGCAGCATCCCTTTTTGTAATACTATCCCCTTCTTTCTTTGTTTCTTGTACCTGATATGCAGGTAATTTCCTTCCCATTTCAACTCTGTGTTTGTAAACACCCCCTTTAAACTTTTATTTAGTTCCAAATTCACACATAAGGGTCTTTCTCCAAAGAATATTCGTGCTGCCGGATATCTGTACCATTCCTTTTGTCGATCATGCACCTCGCGCCATGGTATGTACATTTTAAAACATCCTTCATTTATCAACCACACACACATTTGTTCATAATAACTTTCACACAATAATAAGCCTTGCCCGTATGATACGAGCTCGTACTGAGACACATATTTTGGCTTTTCGTTCATTGATTGTACTGGTGATTTGTTTTGTTGATCCCTGTTGGGCTTTTCAGGTAATTCAATTTTTTCCTTTTCTTCTTTACTTGGTTCTTCAAGTAATTTCACGTCTTCTTCTGTCAGTTTCTCTTCTTCTTTTATTTCTTCCTTTTCCATAAATGGCTTGTCATTTTCATTCGTATCCATTATATAGCACTTATTTACACCCTTACTTTCCTGCAACACAATTCTTGTTTATTGCATCATTATTAACCAATCTCCTTCAATCAGTGGCGCACTTCGGTTGAATATCATGCCTTCACCTCCCCTTTTCTGGAACCTTTCCTTACGCTTCCAGTTAGGAGTATAAATGTACTGCTTCTGCCAATTGGGTGTTAGTGTGTAGTCTTCAGGACTAGTCACCAATGATGAGTGCGCTCTTGTGTTTATATCCACTTGTTCTGTTTGCCACTGGTATTGCCGCATTAGTTGTTTTCGGTTCACGGTCATTTTTTGCTTCTTGGCCGGTGGGGGTTCACTATACCCTCTTAATCTTTGCGCAATGAGCCATTCTGCCACCAAACGCTCCTTCTCTCTATCCGTTTCTTTTTGCATATACGTGGAGCGTTTATTCCAATCCATTCTTTCATGACTTACAATTTGGGGCCTAAACCAGATCTTCTGAAAGTATGCTTGCGCTGCCTGTCCCGCAGGGATATAGCTCGCCAGTTGTGGCTTGTGTCCTGCGAATATAGCCATGATATCTTCTTCGTCCATAATGGCATGCATGTACGGACAGGCTGGTGACAACAATAGGTGGCTCATCATAGGACATTCATCCTTCTGCATGTACCGAATCTCAATTCCGCAACAAAAACATTTAACCGTCCTCACGGTTTCGTGCAATTCCACATACCATCCTGCTTCTGCCAGCTCTTGCCTTTCTTTTTCAGTGCTGACAAGAGGCATTATATCGTCATTCTCTTCCCACGTCTTTTTACGCTTCTCTATTTTGTCTTGCTCTTTATTATACATGTGGAAATTGCTTTCTCTCAACCTCCGTAGCCTTTCTCTTGTTAGTGGGTGGTTTAATTCAGGCCATTCAACCAATTCCATTCCCCTTGTCTCATCTGGGTCCCTTCCTAAAAACGCAGGACACACTGGATTCAACCATGCGTGTACATTTGCCATGGTACTCCATTCTGGGATGTCTAGAGCTACACCTCCACATCCCATACATATTAACTTATCTTGTAATCCGGCAAAACCATGTTGTGCTAATACATGTACTGGTCGCGTTATGCCCGTTATTTCTTTGGTTTTGAATAGCGTCAACGTTTTATCTTCTTCCTCCCATTTGTTTGTTAATAAATCAAAGAATCTCTTGGGTGATAAGTCAGACATGATTATGCTATCCATTATGGCTTTTCCTGTTCGCTCATGATGGAGGTTTTTTATCAGCCTCATAACCAGATCTTTACATTCTTCACTGTCATAGTTATCCAACATCTTCGCGGTCTTCTCCTGGATTACATCAGGCACTGCTACCACGTTTAATGCCATTACTCCTACTTTACTTATGCCTGAAAAAACAATATACACTTATTTATTCATACGATCATGATCAAATGATAATATGATTAGTGTTATACACGCAATGACGATTTTCCTTTACGCCATAACTTTACAAATACAAACACTGTTAACATTATGTGTCCTATCGTGAGAACGATCTGGATAAGCATTTGTGTAGCCAAATAATGATAATACGTCCAATCACGACCGCATTCCACAGGTCTGCCAGTATGGTTAGTTCCATAAAAGGCATTTATTATTCCTGCGTAGAGCTTTTCCGTGGGTGAACCTGAGGTTGTTGCTCCGAAGACTACAGGTCCCGCCAACAGTAGAACCAGTAACACCAAACTTGTTATCATTTTTTTTTTTTTAAACTTATCAATTCCTAGTTTTCTTTCTAAATAACACCATACATTTATATAATAACGCCATATAATACACTGATGCGTTAAACTTCTGCAACCAACTCGTACCTTTTGGTAACAAAGCATGTCAATGAAAACGGCGTAGCTTATGACAACTGAACACATTGAGATGCTACATCGAGATATTGTTCTCATCATTTTTCTTTTAATAATATAACATGTCCTCGCTCCGTTTTGGTCGTACGCTTCGACCGGAGCGAGTTTGCACAGTCTCTATCTTTTCTGGTATATATACATCAGTTTGTTCAGGCAAAGCTTGCTCCCAATGGGAATCATTCCATAATTCTTTTAACATTCTTGTGTCTTCTCTTTCAGGCTTGTGCTCTTCTGCAGGCTCAAGCGTTCCTGGTTCATAGCTTCTTCTTGATACCTGAATTATTACACGTTAGTTAATACCTTATACTTCATATTCGCACTATATTTTGTACCGTTTTATATTTCGCACTATATTTTGTACCGTTTTTATACGCATTTTTTTATAATTCAAGATAGTTAGACTTAACCCCGTCCTGCAGCGTCTTGTCCTATGGTTGTGCGAGTAGCTAATTCGCACTTCCCTATCTTTCCTTATATTATTTAATAATTTCTATTCGGTTTTTCTCTTTTTATCACTATTTTCCACCATGGTTTTTTGTTTTCTCGGGCCTTGTCTCCGCCCCTTTTTTTTTTATCATCCTGTTCCGACCTTCCAGATTATTGTTAATTTTTCCCAGGGCATTACCTCTTCCTGCTCTTGTTACTTTTTCCAGGGCATTACCTCTTCCTGGCCTTATTAATTTTTCCAGGGCATTACCTCTTCCTGACCTTATTAATTTTTCCCAGGGCATTACTTCTTCCTGGCCTTATTCCCCTTTAGTTAGTTCATCGCATCTTTTCTTCCTAGCATTCTTGCTCTGCTCCTTATTCCCAAGGCATTTCCCCCTTTTGGTTTTTTGTTTATTTTGCTCTTTCTTGTTTTTATTCACCATTACATACATTATTACCTAATAACCAGCAAGCAGTTTCCTGCTTCCTTTGCCTCCGCGCCTTTCCCAATTTCGTGTATGACCCATTCTCCGATAAGCTGCGGATGCATACTTTATCCATTCATGCTTTATGTATTCTTTCCAGTTGGCGGGGTTTCGTTCCATCAGATCCTCAACCCTGATATAGTTGACATCCCGCCTAATTATATTTATTGTTATGTTCTGAATTTTCGTGTCGACCTCAATATCCTCCCAGTGAAAGTCGTGTTCCCATAATGCTCCTTCTATCGCATCCACAGGATTCACGTTGGACGTAATAGTATGATCCTGCGTGAACTCACTCAGTCTTTCGCGCTGTACTTCCCGAGATTTTCTGTACTTATGATGCATCCAATCCCAAAATTCATTTAGAGTGCTAGTTTTTTCCCCATATTCACTGATTTTATGGAGAAGGATTTCTACTTTTGTTGCTATATCCTTTTTTCCTATTGCTGCGGCGCGATTGTATATTATTCGTAGCTTATCACTTCCTTTTACTTCCGGATGTTCGTCCAACACCTGCTTAGTCATTTGTCCCCACCGTGTTTCTCTCTGATAGCCTAACTGTGGAACTAATTTTTCCAGTGCCAATAGTTCCGTTGCTTTAGACTCTACTGTTTGCCATATATCTTTGCTTGGCACTTTACTTCCACATGCGGTATCGTTTAATGACATTATTAACTGTTAGTTAACCTACTTCTGCAAAATACTAATTATTTGGGGTTAGTTGATACATGTTTTATTGATACATTGGCGAAAAAAACGCTATGTTATGTTATACTTTTATACGGCGACCAATAAAAGAAAACTTTATCTTATATTGTAGTTATATCCTATTACACAAGTTATTCTTAGCTTGATTTATAATATCAAGCTATACTCCCCCTTTTAAAATTTTTTTACCCTCCTGTTTCCAAATTTTTAGCATAATGACGCACTTGAATTTTTGGTAATTTTAACAACAATGGTTTAACCTGTGGTTTCGCTGGCAATAAGAGCTGATAATGAACCCTTCGAAGCTGCGATCCGATCTGCAATGTCATATCTCTGGGTCCTTTTGCAACTATAGGATAAGGTCCGTGTAGTAATGGCGCTAATTTGTGTCTTCGCTGCATTGTCTTCACATATGCCCATGTTGCATCTTCCCAATTGCTGCCACCCATGCTTATAGGACCTTCAGGGATTATCTGTGGTGGTTTCAACGGTTGGGCCTCATCAAATATTGGCATTCCTGGCGTTTTTACCTGTATCCCGAATGCCCTCATGCTGGGAGACGTGTTAGTTTCTAAGTTGAAATATGTGTTTATAGCAAGGACCGCAAATGGGAGATATACTGGCCATTTTAATATGTGCTCCTGCGCTCGTAAAATGGTCAGAAGAGTGCGATGAACTCTTTCGACCTTTCCATTACACTGTGGGTTATATGGTAGAATTGTTCTATGCTCAATGCCTAATATTTCCATACACCTTTCCCATAGACGTGATTTGAACGGGGTCCCATTGTCGCTGACTAAAACCCTTGGAATCCCGAAATGGCTGATAAAATGATTAAAGAACCCTAGGACTGATTGTTCAGAGTTGGCACGAGTCACCGGGATTGCTAACAATAATCCTGTGAACCTATCTATTATAGTTAACAGTTCCGTGACATTTGGAAGAATTATGTTATTCCCTATGTGAAGGTGATCTACATGAACTACTGCGAATGGTTCGTTGGGCGCTTCAAAAGGTGCTGGAGCCAATTTAGCTCTTTTAAAGGCTTTCACTCGTTGACACACATCACAATTGTCAAGCATTTTCTTAACTTTTTTTCGCAACTTGGGCCAAACAATGAGACGCTTCAATCGCTGATAAGTTTGTTTCCAACTGAAATGCCCCCAATCATGGTCAAGTTTTATCAGAGTTTCAACTATGCTTTCATCTGGCACCCACAGCCTTGGCCTGGTGAACTCATTTATTACTACCCATATTTGGTTTCGGGAGTCCCACTGTGCTTGTTCAGGCTTGTTTTGTATTAGTTGAGCTTGAGCCTTCCTTATGTTACTTATCCAATCTGATGTAAGATATTTAGTGAACTTACTTATTGGTTGGAGGAAAATGTCCTCTTTGGTTTCATCCCCAGTTGCTTCTGCTACATTAACCTCATTTTTGTCAATTGTTCTCAACTTTATTCTACTGAGGTAATCAGCGATTTCATTATCAACCCCGTCAATATGCTGGATGTCCAAATCGAATTCAGAGAGATAAAGCAGCCTAAGTTTTCGAAACCTCAGCTTGCAGTTCTTGGAACCGAGGATGTTAACTAATGGCTTGTGGTCTACATAGACAGTGCAATGATTCCCTTCGAGAAGGTAATGAAAATGTTTGACACTTCCTTCCAGCGCTAGCAGTTCTTTGTCAATAGCCCCATATGCTTGTTGTGCTTTGTTTAATGATTTGCTATAAAACCCAAGAGGTTTTACTTCCTTGGTGTCGGTTAATTGATAGAGTATCCCTCCTATCGCGTAATCTGATCCGTCTGTGGCCAAATACAGGGGTCGTTTTCCATCGTATGTGCTTAGAGCTACTGCCTGCATCACCATGTCTCTCACTTTAGCGAAGTCTTGTATGAGTGCCCTAGTCCAACTGACCTTGGTTTTGCTGCTCATTTTCCTGGGCACCCCTGCGCCCACCTGATTCAGCCTTCTCTGATATTCTGCTATGCCGGGTAGGAAAGGCCGTGTGAAGTTGACAATTCCTAAGAATTTTCGCATGTCTCTTACAGTTTCCGGGAGCGGAACTCTCCTTATGGCGTCTATATGTTTGTACGCACAGTGTACCTTACCATTGCTTATCCATCTCCCAAAGAATTTCATGCTGTCTTTCCCTAACTCGCATTTCTTGAGGTTAGTGGTTAGATGAAAGCGTGCCATATAATATAAAAGATAGTAAATTGCCCGTTTATGCTCCTCAATGTCATTGTTGACCAACAGAATGTCATCGATGTAGACCAGGAAGTTATCGGGTACCTCTTCAAGCCCTCGTCTTAGTCTATCTTGGTTATACCAATGATTTGCGAGCCCCACCACAAAACTGCTGGCCATAGAAAAGACACCGGGGCTGTTTATCCAACCCATTGGTAATTTTCTGAATCTATACCCCCCTGGTTGGGTTGCAATTCCTAATATGGGCCTAGATTCTTCTTCTACATCGACGTGGTAAAAACCCTTTGTCAGATCTAACTTGGACATTACTCCTCCTCTGCAGGCATGATTTGGCAACTGATCAGTACGCGGGAGATTGGCGTCTTTAGCCAACGTTAGATTGTTTAACGTACGAAAGTCTACCACCATTCTCTGGGCTGCATTGGGGTCTGCGCGGGCCACCATAAATGCTGAACTCCTGCATGTGGTTTCCCCTTTTTCTATAATCCCCTTGTCTTCTGCATCCTTTAGGAAACGTGTCATTTCTGAGGTGGACTTTTCTGATAGTTGGTATACCGGTGCAAAGAAAAGGGTAGCCCCATCATGCAGTTCCACTTTACATTTGTAAGGCAATCTAGAGTCCTCCTGAAGGTTCTGTTTCTCAGCCTGGAGTCGTGGAAATAAGTTCCATACTTTGGCAAACCATTCTTGGTCCATAACATCTTTTTGCTTGGGTTCCTCAGGACATTTTGGAGTGGGCAGGCTTTCTAAGTATTCATGGGCCTCTTCATCTGTTAAGATTTCCTGGTCTATTGTTGTAGCTTGGGCCACATTTACCTCTGCCTGACATTTCCTTACTTGCTCATGAAGCTTGCGCTTTTGTCCTAATTCCTCTAACAATGGTATGAAGTGTTTTAGAATATCAACCACCCCAATTAAATTGTAGTTCATGCTTCGCGCCGGCATGACAATAAATTTTAATTCTAACAAAACGTTTTTATGAGGAACTTTTATCATTATTTCCCCTATGGAATATAGCCTTTCCTTCTGACTTTGAAAATTTGCAACGGGCACCTTTTTGGTGGTATCTATGGAGGCCAGTTCAGAAGGGCTTAGTACTGACGCATCTATCATATTTCTGTTGGCGCCTGTATCCAGTAGAAATGTCCTATCCCTTGCATTATCTTGTATGAATACATAATTGCTTTTAAGCTTGGGCTTTTCTGAGACTTGAAGATAATTAGCTTCCGCATTCAAATCCTCTGTCTTTGTCCTAAAAAATCAACTGATGGCAGTTCCATGGGCTGGAGTAGAGGTGCGTTTTCTGCTAATTGTGCCATAGCTTGTTCGTAAGCCAATGGAGGCCTGGCTGTTTCGGATTTCCACCTCTCACTTGCGCTTAAACCGTGAACAAAATTTGCCTCTGCATGTTCTGCTGCAATAGCGGGTTGGTCATCCCTAGACGGTGGTGGTGGTGGTGGTGGTTCCGCCCAGGAAGCTTTGGGCTGTCCCTCACGAATTATCTGTTGTCTTATTCGTGCTGCCTCACTTTCCCATGACGGTTTGTCATTGTTGGTTACGGGATTTTGACCCTGCCCAGGGTTGTTATTCCTGTATCCCCTATACTGTGGGTTTTGATTTTGATATCCTCCTCGACCTTGCCTTTGCTGATTGTTCCAATTACGGTTGTATTCATTACCGTACCCTCTGTTTTGGTTATAGTTATTCCTTGTTTGATTATAACCCCCTCTGTTTCCATTCCAATTTCCTCGCCCTTGATTCCAACCTCCCCTGTTCGTGTAGCCATTGTTAAACCCTCCGTTGTTTCGCTGAGGGCAATTTCGTTTTATATGTCCCTCCTGATTACACCAGTAACATCTGACTGGAGGTCTGTCCTGCATTTGCCCTGAAGGTGGGTTGCCTGTTTGAGCTGGCCCGCTTTGGATTGCCCCTTGTTGTTCTGTTTTCCCGGTCGCCGGTGACGGACTTTCAGCTGCTTTTCCTACCTCTTGGGCCTGCAGTGCGGAGACGACCATGTCCAATTTTTTGTCAAAATTGCGAAAGTCAATTTTAGTCTTTCCCTTTGGTAAGCTAACCTGTGCCACAGCGGCACTGGGCATCTCCACGCTGCATGCCATTTCTTCATCTTCGCTGTCGCTGTCCTCTTCTTCTTCATGCATGTAAATTTCAACTGGTTTTGATCCTACACTATCTTTTACCTTTTCCCATATTTCTGTTATAGCCTGTCGCCACCTTTTTGGCTCCTGCTTAATTATTTGCAAATGAAGTGACATGTCCAGCTTAGAGGCCATAGCTGCTTCTAATTCCTCGCGCAGCGATTGATTTTGCAATACCTCGTCCCACGTTAGCTGTGACATGGTCATTATTCCGGTTAATACATCTGCAGGGTTTACCTCCCATGTCCATTGCATATGTTTGAGTTTTTGTGCGAAGTTTGCCCGTTTCTGCCGGGGGGTTAGCCTATATCTACTTAGTATCCATTCAAAAAGATTATTTAGTATATCTTTTTCCTTCGCAGGGTTATTTGCCGCTTGTACCAATAACATTGTTGCATATGCTGCTACTTCCGGATGACCACTTAATTGGGGCATTATTGCTTGCAAGAGCATGGCTTCCTCCCCTTCCTTTACTCGTTTTACCGTTTGCTGGGTTAGTGTTGCCCATGCTATTTCGTTGCCTGGTATTAGCGTTATTACCACCCTTCGTATTTCCCTAATTTGTAACGGGGCTTGTACATGGGTAGACCCGATGCCTGCTGCCAATTTGATTCCTTCTCCCATCCTTCCGGATCTTGCTTCGTCCTTCCAATATGGCTCCTGCTTCGGAAATGGTGAGCCATTGCGACTTAAGACATTCCACTGTTGTTCGTCCTTCAAGTTTAGTTGAGGATACAGGGATCCAGGTTGCTGTAGTGTTCCTTGGCTTTGGTTGTATCCTTGCCGCTCTTGTATCAATACCTGTCTTTTTCCATCTTCATAACCGCTGCACACGTCTACACTGGGAGTACCGGCCCTGCCTAGAATTCCTGGCTCGTCCATTGTTGTCACGGGTCCGCAATGCCCATCCTTTTCTCGT
>Ga0210059_1011071_pt1 | contig 13844 bp, 11 predicted proteins | sample Ectturendosymbi2_FD_188042 | JGI IMG/M metagenome (GOLD analysis project Ga0210059, IMG submission 188042) | Ecteinascidia turbinata endosymbiont from Florida, USA - Sample 2 (SPAdes) (version 2) | ecosystem: Host-associated > Tunicates > Ascidians > Unclassified | place: Key West, Florida...
GGTTCAGATGCAGGGGACTGGGTTCAGATGCAGGGGACTGGGTTCAGATGCAGGGGACTGGGTTCAGATGCAGGGGCTGCCAGGTTGGAGAAATATTCTCCACCTGTCTGTCGATTCCCCATACGTAGACGGCTTGCCTTGCATGGTTCAATAGCTCAGACGTTCCTTTCAAAGAGTCTATGTGATCCATAGCTGGAGCCTTGTCAGACGTTACCCTTCAGGGCCAGACTGGGCCTGGGAATGATGGCGAAAGAGCATACCATTTACCACAAAATTGCAGAAATCTCGCACTGTAGCCCCACCACCGGCTGCAGTTGAGCGTCTTGCCCAACAGGACTTTTGAGGAAAAATAATCAAATCACCGAGAACGACGGTCGAAGAGAAAAAGTCCAATCGTTTTTCTCTCTCGTGATCCGGAAAGCAATTGCTTAGTCTGGCCAGAGCGGCTTTCGAGGTACCCACATCTTGTGGTTCAGTCAAGGCCCAAGAACATTGGTGGTATGTGCTTGCTACGTGGAAGTGTTGCTTAGTTAATAAAACGAAGAAATGCTGGAAATGCCTAGGGATTTTGTATAAATCACTTGACAGTAGATGAAATGTTTTCGAAATACTTTTAACTGTCACACATTACTATTTTTATTAAAACCTTTAGTCAAAATAATTTGATGCTGAAACAATGCCCTTTATATCACTAACAACGTCGACCATGTTGTCCTCGTGCGCACAGTCCATCGACACTCCCATGAACTGGGACGACCTGACGGTTCTGGACGATGAGACGATCGAATGGTTGCTTAACACCTGCACCAAGATCTAGTGCGGACTAGCAGTGGACAGCAACAACTCGTTCAAAAGAAGAAAAACAACTTTAGACGTCAAGTTTTATTTCATGTTTTTAAGAGATCGTCCTTTCAGGAGCTCAGCATTTTTTTGGTCAGCGTTTTACTAGTTGTGCACCAAAAGTGGTTGTACAGTATCTATCAGCACAAAACATGGTTCCTGAACTAAGTGCTCAAACCTAGAGTAGAAAAATTAAATTTTAAAGATATTTTTAAGCTATGTGATTAAGCTAAGCAGCATATTTTAACTTGGTCTATTTTGTTTTTTCGAGACAACAAAACTTACGTATATGGCAAAACAAAGTTTGTCAGACGGTAATAAAAAGTTGATCTTGCTGGCAACAAATTCTCAGTAGTAGACAAAAGTGCAAACCAAGCGAAACAAAAACAACGACGATCAGATTTATTGCAAAATTGAATTAGTTACAAACGTAAATTTTCATCAGCACGTTTAAGCAGAAAAGGTCTGTAAATGTGTTACATTATCTCTATCTATAAATGTTTTTGCGACAAACAAAGGCAAAAGTAAAATAGGGATGGCATGCACTGTATATAACGAAAAAAATGCTATGTAGAATCATAGAATACTTTGCAAGTAATGCAGAATAACAAATTTCACAAACTTATTTTTGTTGTTTAAACAGATTGATTTGCGCATTTGATTAATATGATTTTCTCCTGAGAGTAAACTAAATTTATGCTTGCATTGATGTTCTGCCGATAAAGTCTAGAGCAGTATATTCACAAGCATAATTTCGGAAGTATCATTCCAAAGACCAAGAAGTTTACCTACTGCTCTTGTGAAGTACCATGGCAACCACCATTCAGTTATCACTCCTGGTCGTCATTTCTAATATACTTCCTATTACTTGTGGTAAGTAGCTTAGGAATTTTCGAAGGTATTCCTCTATGATGTCTGTAGAAAGCTTGATTTTGAGTTACCACACCAGCGCAACATAAAAGCAACATAAAAACAAAGTGATCAAGAATGGATTATCACAACTTAAAAATAGATAAAAAATAGATTACTGTGCTGGTACATTTTCAGGTTTGTCCTGTTAACTTCAGTTGACGTAACTAAAGCAAAATTTTGTGTTACCCATATACACACCGACATTAAAATTGTCGTTTTCAGGTATTCTATTGTATATCAGATCAAACCGTTGAGTAATTCAAACTCTTGAAGTGAAGACCAGTTTTGCAAGATAAGAAGTAATACATAGAAAGAAACAAAAGTAATATGTTCGTCTCGTGTAATGCTCTGACTCCACAAATGCCCATATGCTGAACAGAAACTTAAATTGGGTACACAATGTTACATTGTATGAGTTAAAAAAACAACTGCAGAATTAAACAAAAAAATTGAAAATTCCAATTTTTACGGAAAAAACAATAACCGGCCCGTAATTCTAAGTTTCAAGTGATTTTTTATGTTATAAAATTGGGGATCCTTCGTCCAGCTTCCGTCACTCCACAGCAAAACGTTGAACCGATAAGGAATGCATAATAAAGCAATTTTACGAAGTTGTAAAGGAAAACATAGATGTTTATTTGTAAAACTGCCCGAAAATCTTGGCATTGAAGATTTTCCTCATTAAAAAATTGCCACCATGATGTCAAACTATTACAGCAATTTTTAAAAAGCATTATCTGAACGTCTAGTTATTGGTAATGCTACCCACTACAATAACTTATGACACAGCAGTAAAATACCGATGTCGTATGCATTCGTCTACTGCCATTATGCAATATTTTAAAGCATCGGCAGCGAAACGATGAAACCTTTAATTGAAGGAAACTTACATTCTAAACCTGGAGCATCGACGCATGGATTGGGTGTTCACAGCGTGATCGGGGACGTCGGCGACGGCGATACGCACCCCGACATCGCCAAGTGGGTTTTAATTGCGCTGCTAAGAATGAATTACACTGAGTCCTTTGCCGACTGTGACGACGTCACCTTGAATACTGCTAAAGAAAGCAACTTTTTCTAAAACAACCACGCCCGATCGATACGCGACTCATCAGCGAATTATCTTGTGATCTATTCCTTCTGCTTTGTTATGTAACAAATTGACTCGCTCGGCATGGGCTGACGGCGACATTGACGTTCTCACGCCTCATTTCGTTCCCGAACAGTATTTCTTTTTGGATGATTGAGAAAGGGTGGGTGTGATTGAAAAATCGTCAGACGTTCAAATCCACATTCATATCGGATTCCATATGGAATTACAAAGTTCATAGGATTACGAAATTTCGCAAAACACATTTCTCATGCTTTGTTGATCATCACGTTTTCCTTAAAATATTTGTCCCAGAGGTAGTGCGAAACACAGCATTCCTTTTCTCTCCGAAAGCAAATAAAAAATTGACGTTTCTCTTCACTGCGTCCCCAACAGGGGCGGATCCAGCCAGTAAGTTTAGGGGGGCGATTTCAGTAAAATTTGGTAGTCAAGTATCATTAGCGAATGCTGTTTTCTGAATTGTGCAAAATCATGGGGAATAAAGTTACTTTCGTAAGTTTTAGGAGGGGCGATCGCCCCCTTCCCCCCTGGATCCGCCCCTTGTCCCCGATGGGTATCAAATAAATCAGCAGAAGCCTCCAAGCAAGAAGCTTAAAGCCTCCCAAGCAACACCCTGTGTTGAGATCTCATTACAAGACGTTGGTTAGTGGCTATTATGCACATTTTATAAAACTTTGCATTTTTGCTTCAGTTCAAATGGCTTGAATTTTGTTTGCATGTTCACATTTAATTCCTTACCACTTGGTTTACATTCAGCTGAGGCCAGTGGCGTATCCAGCTCAAAATGTTTGGGGCCAAAATATTTGACTTTAGGCGAGCAACAGCATTTTGTTTCGGACACCACTTCTCAAAGCAAAATATGCCTGAAGTGCAACAAATTGGTGGGGGGCATGGCCCTCTGCCCCCCCGGGCTACGCCTATGGCTCAGTCCATGTGCGGCGAAGACCGCCATCGGTTGAGTTTATCAACAGCACTGGTAGCTCTATATCTTTAAGGAGCATCAGTTCTTGGCGTAACTTGCAGGAAGCTCATGATTTATGCATAGAACAATCATGTGAAACGCATTTTGTGTCATAGTTTGGAAAATTTTCTTTTAACTTACGCTGACTCTTCGTAGCTGCCATTATTTTGCTTGCCAGCAATTTCTGAGTATTTTGTAATCAGCCGCTTTATCCTGTCCGCATCGCGTAATTGCCGGCAATGTTATCTCGAGCATTTCTGTCATTGAACTTGACGACCATGTCTTCCGCTGCGGTTGAGTGAAATACAAAGCTCAATGAAGCAAGTTACAAAAAAATGAGTTGAACATGATGTGCAAGGACACAGAAGTTTGACGACAGAGGAACAATAATTACAAAAGCTGGACGACACTCACGTGTCTCACGTCATGAAATCCCCGCTCTATGTGAGCCAGACAAACCTAAACTGTGATAACCTGGCTGGAAAAATGCGAATTGCATTACCAGCTAGTTAACCAGATATAGAAGTGACAAATGTTAAAACGTTCAAGTCAGTTTGTACTTGCTTCAAGTTTTACTGTAGTGTAGGTGTAAATACTCTTGTCACACATTGACTGTTGATATTATCAAGTGTTTCTTCAGACAGATGCAAACTGATTTTTATTATCGCGTACCAGCTTCGAGCGGTGGTGTGTGCCAGGAAGCATTAAAACGTTTCTTGCACATACTCAATCGACTATTTGCTGGTGATGTTGCACCTTCTTACTTAAAATCGAAAGTTCTTTTAATCCTTAGTGGCTTGTGAAAACATTTTATCCCGTCAACTATATGGTAAACAAAATTGATAGGTCTTCGTGTTTGTTTAGTATTTACATACGTTTGTAAAAGCTGCTATTAAATTACTGAAAGAAATGAATCTGCTTGGATCAACCTCGATGACCCTACAACGAACAGGCTTTTTTGTCCAGGTTTACGGTGCTACCACTGCAATGATGCCCGATCCGACGAGGACTGCACAAAATTTGCAGAGAGCTGCAGCGTCGATCAGGTATAATTCCAAACGCTGAACTCGTGTTTTGCTCAGTCGCTGACGTTTTGCGTTTTCGAAAAAAAACAAAGAAAAAGTAGATACAAATATTAACACTCTCGTCATGTGACGCTATTATGAGCAGAGCCGGATTAAAGGGTAGGGGGGCCAGGGGCAATTTTCACTGGGGGTCCCTATGACGTATTTTATGACGTCATCGTTCGTAAAATTTCTTGTCGCTGATTCGCAACGTTCTCATTTGCTTATTCGAGTGGTCGATTATGTGTCTGCCGTTTTAACTCGATTGTTAGCCGCCTTTGATTGTAAGCCGTACGAAATGGTCTTAAAATTAATGCAAGCTGCCCTTGATTGTAACCCCCACTTGACCATACGTTACCTAAGCCTCTGAGATGCTTTCGCGACGTTCGCGTACTTGTGCGTTTCCCGTATTAATGATGCTTACACCACTACAACTGCCTTCTGTTTATCATAATCCCTATTGTAACGGATGTACACGTGATGCTGAAGAAAATCGAATGCGAAAGAAGAATTCGGTCGACAAAACGTAGCCAAGGAAAGATTGAGCGTGATCAATACCTTTCGATAAAGTAAAAAAATAAAAAATGTAAGCCACCCTTCATTGTAAGCCGCATGAAATGATGAAAAAAAACTTTATAAGCCGCGGATTCAATCAAATAAATATGGTGCTCAACTGCACATACAGTTAGCTCGGAGAAGAGAGGTTATGATATAAACACTACAGCAGGGTTTCTCAACCGGGGGGAGGGTAGCGGAGCGTTTCTCCAGGGGCCACGAGCACAGACCTTTGCTGAATAGTTCTACCATGATACTGCAAAACCCTATTGATAAGCAGGGGGCCACAAGTGTTGACAGTCTTTGGAAGGGGGCCACAAACCATGAAAGGTTGAGAACCACTGCACTACAATGTATTCTTACTCAAAAAAATATTTCCACAGGCTAGAGAGTGACACGGCAAGAAACAACATTCACCCGAAAAATAAGGAGTAAACCAGAGATTACAAACGAAAAGACCAGAAATATAACATGTCAATATGACCAGCCAGTCTGAGTGTCAAAGGTGCTTCGAAACTTATGTCGTGATTTTCACCAACGCCACTCCTTTAGCTCTTGATGGCATTGCAGATTTCGACATCGCGCTAGCTAAACACTGCAATCTCGTTTCCTGCTCTTTCGTTCTACAAATTGACTGATAAAAAAACTTTTCTGATGGACCACGCAATAAACATGTGGTATAAATGGCTTGACTAGCTTCATATGTTTATGATGTATCGCAAGAATAGTAGCCATCGGAAGAAACGTGTGTTTCCACCATACGTTACCCTTTGTGACGAAACATAGATCGCAGTTCGACTGCGGCTGCCTCCAGACGGCACAAGAAGCTACGGAATGATTGTTACTACTACACAGCAGCCACCGCAGAACAAGCTTTGCTGCTTAAGAACGCAAAAAGTACCGTTTTCACTACATTTGTGCAGAAGGCGTGATGCACGAGTAGATAAACCCATGCCAAAAGAACGACGTCTAGGAAAAGTTACAAGCAAAATTCAGATAAATTTGCATTGAACAAAACCGAAAATGTTTATATTCAGTAGTGATTACTATAACTGGCAGAAAGTCAAACTTTCAGAAAAATCATAAATGATACTCAACGCAACATCGGAATATAGAGTTGTATTCTTGCATCAGTTTTGAATTACGACAATTTTTCAAACCAATATTTTATTTAAAACAAGTAAATGTCATCACGGGGCCCCTTAGAGCGGAGGGCCCAGGGCAATTGCCCCCGTTGCCCCCCCCCCCCTTTAATCCGGCCCTGATTATGAGGTTAGTGCACCGTGAGTGGCAATGCGGCTTCTTGTAAATGTAAAATGATTGTAAAAGGAATGAGAAACTAGTGATGCTTGACTGCTATTGTTCCCGAACCCTCGTGGAAAAACGAGCCATAATGCCTTGTCTGCATGGAGATTTACTGTCAAAGAACTAAAAGTAGATAAGTCATGAACGAACATAGGTTAAAAGTTGTTATAGTCGGAAGCAAATGTTTTGAAATAAATGGTACCAGTCACACAACCCAGGTTTTAAACGAACGTTGCAGAAATTGGTAAATCGTATGAAAAGGCGTGTTTCAACTAACGATGGAAAATGAGTGTTTCAAACTAAATAGGACTAAAATTGATTACGAGTAACTTAGGCTCTCTTTTGGAACTTTTTTCTAACAGATTAAACGTCAACAGGTTTTTCCACTTCGCTTTTTTCGGTTTGTTCTCTTGTTTATGTACAGACGCTTGAGTGGGATTTTCCGTGTTTTTCTCTGGATCGTTATATGTGATCTGACCTAACGATTTCATTTCCTAGCGGTCGCCACCAGTGGTGTAACTGACGGCGGGCAGAGAAGCAAATCGCCCCCCTGGCAAGCGTAATGTAAAATACGGCCCCCGCCCCACATATTTCGGGTTTACTATTCTTTTGATTTTCATTAGGTTGTTGTTTCTCTGCATTTCTCGGAGTATTTTCTGGTAATTTAGGGTTTTGATATAGCCATCCACATACGGATTCATTTTTCAAGCTTTTTTTTAGTGTTGGCTAGTGGGCTCCCTCGAGTGGCCAGTGAACCCCTTTCAGCTAGGTTTCTTTTCTGGCACAAACCTCTAGTTACGCCACTGGTCGTCATTCAATACAAACAATTTTCGGCAGGTTTCAAACTGGTTAAAGAAATTCAACGCAAAAATATGTAGAAAACTCGTAAAGGTCATCTTCCAGAATTCAAAAACGTTTTGTTCACATAAAACAAATATATTTTGTGAGAACTGTATTTTTTCTAGATCAGTGCTTTTCAACCTTTAGAAAGATGGTTCGCACTCTTTTGCTCAACGAAAATTTCATTCGCACAACCAACACTAGCAATGGCGTAAGCAGAAAATTTTCATGGGGGAAGGGGTTCATTCAGTGGCATTTGGTGGTCATATCTATTTCGTGTCCGCTGTTTGTGACGTCACAAGTTGACGTCATATTCATGTTTCCAAACCAACATTTTGGCGAATTTTGATGACGCAATATGCATATTCTTCTACACGCACTCTCCTTATTTCATGTGTCATTGCACTTAATATTAACCAGGGGCCAAACTGCGACTCTTCGAACGTTTCCGTGCGGCTCTTTAAGCTTTCCGAAAATTTATATATTTGTTTTTTATTTTTTACTCGTATTACAAAGCGTAGAAATATTGGAAAACAGCACTGTGGTGGCTAGCTGGCGTGCCGTACAGTGTTACTTTTGCAAGTCGTTCCAAAAATCATTTTGATGTCACAGAAACGAGATTGCAAACAAATTCGAGTTTTAGATTTTTGTGTTGCAGTTCTTTGTAACTTGGGTTTTCGTTCCAAGCGTTCCAAATTAGGATATCGGACGAAAATACACTCAACGCTACGACACAGCAGTTCAAAATTGCAAAATATCAGGTCTCCGGGTTGCAAGACTGAATCTTGCTAAACTAAACAATGAATTGAGAATGCACATAAAGTATTCAAGAAAAATTTCGATTTTGCTATGTACTGTATGTAGAAGTCCGGCAAACTTTTATAGTAGTTTTCTTTTTTCCCTGCTGAGGCATTATCAAATGCCTGAATGCATGGGCGCAATTTTGTTGTAAAATGTGAGGGTCAGCTGGGTGTGAAACCAATATATTACGAAATCTAAAGAGAAAAATGTGGGGGGACATGGCATATCATATTTCCACTGTCTGAAAAGTGGGGGGTCGCGTCCCGCGTGTTCCCCACCTAATTGCGCCCATGCCTGAATGCTTCTATGTTAACAGCTGCTGTTTTTGAGCTTGTGAAACAGTTCTATCATTCTACAGAAACTGGTAATGCAGCCAATGCGGTCAGCGCATGCGCTGATCAGCCACAGCGGACAAAGTAAAGATAATTGTTTTGCATGAAGCAACCTATCGCAGAACACAATCTTAAATATGCGTGGTAGACGAAAGGTCTGCAAAAAGTGGTGAGGTGGTTCCTGAATGCAGACGATAACCTAGATTCTCACCTAAACCTACTTATTACTTTTTGGCGCATTTGCAATGTCACTTGAAATTTGCATGCAAATTCATTCCGTGATATTTGCATAGTCGACAAATTAACAAGCAAATGTATGCGAAAGCAATTAATCTCTTTTGTTCAGGTAATAAAAGTTTTGCAACTCATCAAACTCAAAGGGGTTTTAATTTTAACCCCAACCCTCATCCTTGCGTACGCCATTGAACTCTAGGGTTGCTGAAGAATAGCCGTAAAGTCGCATTAAAATCTAAAAAACGATGTAGAAATTTTGTTTAAATAACCAAAATAACGAATACCTACTGGAAAATAATAAGCACAAAAATGTGCAGAGAACATCATCATTCATTTATTCAAAGTATGCCATTATAATAATTGCTTGGTGTGGCTGAGCACTTCTTGCAATTTTAGACCGGTTCGGCACAACACCTTACCTCAGCGCTCCTCACATTAGGTCATCTAGTGTCCCACTAAGAAGACAAGCCCACTCTCCTGTCTTGATATCAATCAATTACCAGAACACTAAATCCTTTTTCCGCCAAGTAAGTGGTTGGATTTTGTACAGGAACTTCGAGCACTTGAATTTTGAGATCTTTGCGAGGGCTCTTACACAGAATTCAGCGAGTTTTATGATAATAATAAAAGTTTGATGCTAATAAAAGCTTGATGCTATAGGTTGTCTTTTAGATTTGTGCCCAATGCTCCGGTGGATGCTGATTGCCGAAAATATTCAAAATCCATAGCTTTGATTGTAATTCTGTATCCTGCTGACTGGGGAAGTAAACTTCAAAATTGTCAATCAAACTGTATATACGAGAGCTGGCTGTTTTGGTGATACTCTGCTCCAGGTTCTGTTTCTTCCCACTTGCACGCGGGCGTGATTGAACGCCTGTAAGGTGTTCGAACTCATCAGGTTATTATTGAATATTTATTCTTCAAAATTTTGAATTACGCGCTTGAACAATGTGATTTGGAGGTCGCTTCGAATATGCCATTTCCACAACTTTAAATATTGAATTTCAGCTGGTTAAATATGTCACCAGAATGACCAGTCCAGCAAGCCAAAACAAATAGCGAAAAAAAGAGCTTTATGATCTTCTTGTCGATCAAATCACACAAGAAATTTCTATCGTAAATTCCACACTCTCTCCATTACTCATTCACGAGAGATCCACCACACTTCAGAATGATAAAGACGCCAATCGCTTCCCGTTTCTATGGCAAGTTCATCAGACTCACGGTTTTGCTTAGGACTGTTCAGTATTGCATTCACAAATTTGAGGGCATGAGAAATGACATCAGCTAGTTGCTAATTTTCTTCTTCATTGCCTAGCTTTTTGTCTCCCAATGCTTCACGGTTTATGACACATTGGATACTCACAACCAGGTCCAGCCTTTAGCCGATTGGACCGATTACTTCCAATCGGACCCCGTGCCAAAGGGGGCCTCGCGCTTCGCCTCTCACTAGCCCACGCAAATTTACGCTTTCTATTGAAGCTGCTTGAGTAATGCCTGCGCGGGGTCCACAGTTTTTTAAGCGTTGGACCCTGTTACCAATGTAAATCATAGTGACCTGCACGATTTTTAACGCCCTTGATCATGATAATCCGTTCTTTAATCTAAGCATGGATATCTGTTTTCGATAATTTATAGCCTAGTTTTTTCAATGGCAGCTAAGGCCGATAAAACAGATAGCTCGTGGCTCAGCACACAGATTGAATAGCTGCGCTCGTCTTGTGCAACTGGAGGAGCAACAAAAAATTGATATCAGATCAGCTTTGTCTGGCAGCTGCACATCTTTTGTTTCCATCATGACGTAACAAGGAACAAGCGGATAAAAAGTTTCGTAGTAGCTGCCGGTAACTTCTAATACATTTCTCTGTTGTGATGTTCAAACTATATCAAAATATGAGCGCAATGTCTCTCAACTTTTCTTTGTGCGCAGTAGGCCTACCATGTTTTACAAAAAAAAAACAAGGTGAAATAAAGAGATTTTTAAAAATACGTTTGCAACAACACAGTAGGATTTTCTCATCCGCACTCGTCCGCACGGTGTTTTTCATCCGCACCGCACGGTTTTCTCATCCGCACTAGTGCGCACCGTCGCACAGGTTGGAAAGCACTGCTCTAGATGGTTGCAGAATTTTATTTTTTGAGTCACACTCGGCTAGATATCTGTAGATTTTTATTTTTTTTGTGTCACACTGTTATCTCTGAGATATAGTTCAGTTTTGTTTATACTCGGTTTCTGCACTCCTGCTGTACTCAAACCTCCGCTTTACGTTTGTGTCTAACTTATTTTCGCCTTTGTTGCGTATTGCAGAACGCGTGCTACACCGAGATACGCAACACCTCGAAAGGTAAAGCAACCATCATGAAGTCATGTTACCAAGCCCTGGCCTGCAACACCTTGAGGTCGCAGAATGGCCACAGTTGTCCCAGAGTTTGCGCTCTCTGCTGCCAAGGGGACCTCTGCAATCGGCAAAGCCCTGAAGTTTGCACATGCGATCTGGGTAAGTAAAATTCGGTCTCTCAGCGCAAGTTTTGACACGAACGGAGTTTCACCCCAAAATTAAAACTGCAGCACTTTCCTAAATCTTTCAGATCCTTCCAATGTGACGTAGTAAAATCTTTGAAGAAGCGTGAAGCAAGTAGCGGTAAGACCGGCGGTTTTCACTTTTAATTACCCAGCTTCATGCACACTTGACATGGTGTTTTCTTGATCGGCCATTTTATTTGCAAAGTTACAGCTCACAGCAGCGCTTCCCAACCAGTGGGCAGCGAAGTTCCTTCAAGAGGGTCGCTAAAATTTAAAAATATTAAATTTTTCCGGCATTTAACCACATTTCTTGAAATTTAGCAGATTTTTTCTTAACTAGATCTAACAAGGAAGGTTTTTTATTGACCGCAATAAATTGCACGTGTTTAAATTTTTTGTTTCTTTTTCATATCTAGACTTTTTTAAATATTGTTGAGTTTCATTGTGCTCCCTTTTGTACTTCTTTCGGAGTGTCACGAGTGGTCTGAAGCGTCCATCTCCGCTTGATTGCGCTATACAGGGGTCACGCAACTGCTTTCGCAGTGAATGTCACACAGGTGGCGAGCCAATGGCAGGACCGCGCGTGAACCGTTGCCTTGCACCCATCTATTAATGCCGAGCACGACGTTGGACAGGCCTCAAGTACCGTTTTTGAAGTCTTTGGTATGAACCGACTGGGAATCGAACCCAGCCGACCAGCTTTGGGGGCGCGTGTTCAGCTGATTGTGCGACTGATCTCAATTTTTCATCACTGGTTTACCGAAATATCTTATAGTGGGCCCCACAAAAATTGTTAGTAAAAGAGGGTAGCAAGCTGAAAAATTTTGGTAAACACTTGCTTAAAATGCAGTTCTGAAAGTGTCCCTTCTAAATATCTTACACGTGAATTCTATAATAACGTTTCTGCGAGCGAGAAAACAACAAATAATAATAATAATAATGATATTTTATTGCGGACTCATGGTCCATATCACAGACACAAGAACACAAAAAGTGTTTAGCTACACATCAGCGCACATTACAGAAACGGTGTTAGCACATGACCAGCACTGGGAGGAACATAGCAGTTTATCCTCTCCACAGCTGTATCGTCATTCGCAAAAGCACAGAAAATGGATAACCATACAATAGGGCATTACACAACCGGTGTTAGTACGTGTCCAGCCTTGAGATGAGCAAGGTACTTTCCCAGCACTTCTGACTTTTTTATGCTTGGTGTGTACACAGTGTCCACATATTTACTACACAAGCCTTGAGACGAGCAAGCCCTATCCCAGCGCTTCTTACTATTTTATGCTTTGTGTGTACACAGTGTCCACATATTTACTACACAAAAGCAACAAATGAAAATCAGAAATTTCTTTTCATTTACATTTTATTTGCATTTTACGGACCGTAACCACTGTTGTTTAAAACAATCCACAGCCAGTAGCGTAGCCAGTCCAAACGTTTGGGGAGGGGCAAAAGCTTTGACTTTAAGCGAGCAACAGTATTTTAGTTAAGATACCGCCACGCAAAGCACAAAACATCAAAATATGCTAGAAATTTGGGGGTCAAGGCCCCATTGACCCCCTAGCTACGCCTTTGTTTACAGCGACGCCTTTTGACGATTTTCGCAGAACATAATCAGGGCCGGATTTGTAGAGCTGGCGGCTGTCGACTATAGACATTTTTCTTCTCATTTTTCACCGAAGAGGAAAATTTTGTCCGTGTCAAAAATGTTTGCCTCCTTGGAAAATCTGCCGCCCTAGGTTAACCTCGATAACCTAAATGGGAAATCCCGGCCTGAACATAATTTTAACGGCACTGTTTCAAAGCAACGCGAGGAGGGTTTTCGTTTGCATCATGAATCATTTTTCCCGGCGTCAATCGTTGCCAACATCCGCCGTTGCAGCGGCAAGGTGTTTAAATGACCAGAATGTTGGTTGGGCAGAAAAAACAAAGTGTACAAAATGCATATCAACCGATATTTCGCAACAAAATCTTCTTCATTTGAATAAGACCTGATGATGTCTACTTTGTAGGCGAAATATATACTCTGTAAGATCTTAGTGTGTGATTCTTTGCTGAGAAAGGATTTCTTTCCATAGACAGTGTAAAGGCATCTGTTGTATAACTTTTTTTCCTGTTGTCAAGAAGCCTAATGCAACTATCCTAAGCAATTGTGAGAAGGACGTGCATTGCTGTTGGTGCTGACGTAGACATATCGTACTGATTGTTGAACTTGAAAATGTTAAGCAAATTTTTGCATCCTTCGTTTGCAGTGCTCTGTGAATGGTCTTTTGCTGCTGGTCTTGACTTATTTACGTGGATTACGAACTTGTGTAGGTCTTGTTTTAGCACTTTCTGCATACCTGTTGGTCCT
>Ga0210059_1011073_pt1 | contig 13841 bp, 10 predicted proteins | sample Ectturendosymbi2_FD_188042 | JGI IMG/M metagenome (GOLD analysis project Ga0210059, IMG submission 188042) | Ecteinascidia turbinata endosymbiont from Florida, USA - Sample 2 (SPAdes) (version 2) | ecosystem: Host-associated > Tunicates > Ascidians > Unclassified | place: Key West, Florida...
CAGACGCAAAACGGCGACATGGGAGAAATAAACAGTTACTCCACTCAACGTGTCCTCTAACGACCCACGCCAGGGAGTTGCAAAAGGTTGCTACTGCAGAAGTGTCAGTGCAATCCATCAAGGCAGTTCATTAATATTAGACTTTAAGGCGGCGTTCAAAGAGTGAATCACACTTTTGGACGCAGAGAGTTGCACGTATTAAAATATTGATCATCGGATGCGCAGCTTGAAGCGGTTGAACAAAGGCGAAGGAAGAGTCGTCGCTGCGCGCCGTAACATAGATTACGTTTTACAGTTAAGTTTGCTGTTTTTGAGTTTGCACTGTCACTGAGCTCTCTAACTTAGCCTGTAGTTAACTGCATTGTAAGTTCGTAGTAGCGCAATTTCAATGCCTTCGCTTCATTACAGCAATAACACGAGCTGCACTCATTCATAAAAGCTTGTAAGAAAAAATAAGTGTGATCTGCAGCTTATTCGATTTTTGTCCACAGTCTGCTCCGTCCCGTCGCCACGGCGGCTAAGGCGAGCAGCACTATGTTGTTTGAGATACAGCCTCTTGAAACACAAAATGACAATATTTTCCAAATTCTTGCCCCCTGGTTACGCCTATGTACATGCGGTTTATATAACGTATCTGTAATGCAAATACTTCATGTAAACACTTACGAATTTATATGACATTGTGACAATACTTTTTATACAAAAACGTGTTTATTAAAAGTTTTATTTAAAGTGAAATAAACACATTCAGACTGTCCAAAAATCTTGATATTTAATATTTTCGTCCCTATCCCCGTGCAAGAAATGGTTCATTTAAAGGCAATGCAAAAATATCACCCCAATGGACATTTCTGTGTCGGGAACCATAGATCAAAAAACGTACCTGAAAACATTTAGGGGGGTCTTCCGCCCCCTTAGAACCCCCCGGATCCCCCTATGTTGGCCCCTAAACACAAAGAAAAGCAGTACTTGGTAACTCCTATGTGCATTCCCATTAACATGCTTATGACCTTGAGAGTTCCAAACAGGTTACACTGGCAGTCAGTTTAGCCAACTAAAAAGCATTCAAAACAATCTGTACCTCACTGTACTTTATTCAAATAATCGCGCTGAGCCTCCGTTTGACTTAACTGCCGAATTTTATACTGTTCTTTCAAGTCTTATGTACCCACTTTGTTTTACCTACGTCCCGGGTTCTCTTTATCATTGTCATATCTACTTCCTTTCAGTTGAAAGTTTCATCCAACAAGGAGCGTTACACATTTCCTGCATTGCAAGATGTCATTTTGAGAAATGCACGGTGAGACTTGTTGTTTGACAACTCTTCTTTACCACTCCTTGCAGGAACTACTTTGACGTTCTATCTCAGAGACGACGTGAATTCATGCGTACGCTTTTATTATTCAAACAGATTAGAAATCGTTTTTCGAAAAATCATGCTCAAATTAGAATAAAAATCCTATCTGACCTATCTGCATGCCCCTGGTTGTTGCGACTGCAGATTTGATGTTTATGAAAATGTTTGATATTTTATGGATTTGGTACGGTTCTGAAGAATGGATTTGGCACGGTTCTGAAGAAAATAATGATGATTTTGTTTATGGGATATTTAATTAAATGCTGAATACTTTTGCAAAATTATAATTGCAGCTGTGTAACAAAGTTGAGTACATTAGTTATTGTGAACTTTTCAGTGACTGCTACATGTACTTTATATCACTTTGGCCTAAAAACTGAGAATTTCCATGGACATGATTGTCGAAATTAAGGTCACACAATTGCTAATCTGGAACTTCGCACGGAGCGTCACTGACCTCAGATATTTCTTAGAGTAGTGGATGCGATACATTTCATTTATAGCAGTTTTTTAATGGAACAATCGGAAAAATTTAAAGTAAAGGGAAAAAAAGTTAGATAATTGCAGGTAAACCATTCAAATCGCAGCATTTCATTTGTTTCCTGTTAAAGTTTTTATCCAAAAAATGCTTTGGGATTTTGCAATTTATATTTGTCTTGCAGTTTTGCCTAAAATCATTTACCTGTGTAGATTTTCATATGCATTCTTCTGTCTGTTCTTCTCTTTCATGTATTCGTGACTCGTGAGTCTCCTTTAGTCAGTCTTTATGATATTTTATTACTCAACAATCTGGGAGTGCATGTTCCAGTAACCTTTAGTCCCTACAACTCGCATCAGGGGTGACTGTAACCAGACCTGACCAGGGAGTGGAACAAGCGGGTGCGCTGGATTTGGCATCTTCAAAAGACTCTGACAAACCCGTGGTTTAGAAAACATGATGCAGCTCTGGCCAATTTTATCCTGTGTTATAAGAAAATTTTTGTGCCCAAAAATGTGTCAATAAAATTCATGCATATTTATACAAACGATCAGGGAACTTTTTGGTTAGTTTTTGCGTTTTATTTCACTAGTTGCTACAATTCGAGAATGCATTACCGCATTCTGGAGTGTCGTAATAAAACAGTTTGAATGTTCAATCGTGAACAAAATTTTAGAGAGGATAACTTCACGCGAAATGATTAGCTTCTTAACTCTACGGTAGGTAATGATTTCCAAGATTCAAAAGTTCTGACGTCAAGTATGTGACGTCGCAATCACAGGAAGCTTTGCATACAGGTCTAGAAACAACTCTGTGCAGGCGATTGCAGGATCGGAGTCAGCTTTCGACGCCCCTTAAATCTCAACTTATTCTTTGCATCTGCTGCCATTAACGGACTGGGTGGGGTCGCCAAAACTGAGTTTGTCCCGGGCGCGGGAAACCCAAGATACGCCACTGCGAGCGCTCATCCATTTTCAGTTTTTGTCCTAACAGAGTTGTTATCAATCGACAAACAACCGGGTAGAGAATCGAAGTGCATGGTTGGACAAGGGGTGCGGTCAAACCATCATAGCTTTGGCGATTTGCGAAGTATTGGACAAAAGTTGGCGATTATCAAACGTTTGTTGAGAATTTTCAAACTTCATTTATAAAACGCTTGTCATATTTACATATATTTGAAAAAACTGAAATCACCATTAAATGATAAGGCTACTATTCTTCAAAAATGCATGTTCCAGTAGTTCCCGACTTGCATTGTCTAATTTGAACAAAAATAGACAAACTTTTCATAACATAATTCTGCATAACAAAATTCTCTGCTGATTGAATTAATATTGCTGACATAGCAGGAGACTTACTTGACATTTTCAAGAAAAAAAGAAAGCCAATACTCGTCTAGCAAGTACTCAAAGCAACAAAATAGGAAATTCATAAAAGGGCTTAAATAAAATTTGGCAGGATTTGCAAACTTTGGACACGAAGATTTTAAGATAACGGATATCTTTGCAAATCTTTGTTAGGAGTCATCATTGTCATGATATCTGCAAGTGTCCCAATCACCTGGACTGAAACAAAACGTGCGACTTCAATCAGGTTTTCACCAAATTTCACGTTTTTGTGGGCTATGTTGTGTATATAAAAAGCTGTGATATTTACGAACTGCATCCTTCACAAACTACAAAATTTTGGAAAGCTGTATTGCTACATACCAAAAACATTCTTGCACAGGATTTATGTTAGGTGAGCTGCTGGTTAATAACTGCATATATGCTTGAATCAAATAAGCTGTCAACATAGAAATATCCACCATTTTGTGCTTTTGTTCAGTATATACTGTGGTTGTAATATTAATTTTTTTCTTTCAGTTGCTGCTCAGCGTTCTGCGACATAACATTTAATACTTCAGTGTTGACTTCTCGGTAGGGCGAGTGCCGTGTGGAAGCTTCAATATATAGAATTCTTATAAAAAGATTACATTTGGACAAGTGTTCCTGCTTTTGATGTAACGTGTTTGCTGTGAAACAAAGTAGTTCTCTGTGTTCCCAATTCGTGCACGCTAAATATTGCAATTAAGCGTTTCAAAACACAGGGCTAAATGTCACACAATAATTCAGTTTGTACTGAAATTTGTTCCTTTTTGTTTCCGACATGAGACATGACACTTTTCTAAAGGTTTCAACATCATTCTTTCTTCGTAACAGGGTTATGCTTAGTTGATTTTGCTTAGTAGACAGGGTTATGCTTAGTAGACGAAGAGAGATACTTGCTTGTAAAAATGTTATTGTATTTATACATTTTCGTTCGCTCGTTTTGGCAAAAAGTGTAGTGTGTTGTTAGTCACAAGCGTCTCAAGCGTTTTTTCCTCCTCCCAGGGGAAGGTAGTTAACGAATTCAAATTTTCTGGTACGATTTGTTTGAAGCGTGTTGACTGATCATTTGTCAGCTTGAAATCCGCATAAGTATTTAGTCTCGTTAAAATGTATTGTTTGTTCTTGTTCGCATGACTGCGATTCATGAGTTTAAAAAAATCCAAAACATTTTACATTCTGAAGAAGCTCCCTATGTTGAATTTTTGAATGCTTATAGTCCCAACAGCTTTTTATTTTCTGTCAGCGAAGTTTGAAGGTTAACCTTTTCTTGTACAATATATTTCATTCATGTGATTTAATCGGTTACAAATTATGTGTCACTGTGATTCTTTCTTCACTCTCAGTGTCATTCATACGACATTGCAGCACACGGATCCATAACTATAAAAACTCATATTAATCTCAGTCTATCATTCAGTGTCATGGCACTACATTATTGTTTTATACTGATAGTGTCCGGTGTCTCAAGTGTTTCATTTAATCTTACCAGTGACGTAGTTTGCATATCAAAATCTTCAGGTGCAATACGGTACTTTCCAACATGCAAAATAATATTTTGAAGGTCTCAAGTTTCAAGGTGGTTACCACTTCACTGTTGGTTTTATGTTCATTGTGGTCATGCAGACGCAGTGGCTCACGGTTGCAAAATTTGTCATTACCTACATTTAGTTCTTTAAAGTAGGCCTATAATAAACCTCTCTGTTAATCATTTCAGTTCCACGCCTCTGTGCAGTTGTCTTTCTCAGTTATGGATTGGTAATTAACGAATTTGATCACTTCAAAATAATAATATGCCTTTTTCTTCGAATAGCATTAGGAAACATTCACGATCAACCGTTTGTAGTTTCATTCCATTTTTCAACAAAAGGTATACAAGGTTTGATGTCGTTTCATCAACTAAAAAAATGTCTGATAAACAAGCTGCAAGATTTTACTCGTTGCATAAATTTTATGTTTCCCTTATGACGTTATTAGCGGTACGAATTAACAGCAAAGTGCTTCAAAAATTTTCAACATCAGTGTTGTTCCATGATGATTTGTTGTATATCCAGCACTGTGGTTAATACAAAGCTCAAGTCCAACCACTTTTCTTATTGTTGTTGAAAGAACTAAGGTTCAACCTGATATTGCACAACCCTTGAAAGGACAATATGATAATTGTGTTTCCCAATGCATGAACCCAAGGAAAACCAATAGTGTTTTCTGCTTTCAGCCGGAAAATTAGCATTTCTTTCATTTTTCGGGAAAGAACAGAAAAAATGGGAAAAATGTTTCAAAAACGAACTATTTTAGTTCTATATCCTCGTATTTGACACAAACACCGCAAAGCAATCTGCAGTGTAACCCAGTAAAATATACTCTGTTTTAGTAAACAAATAAAGGCAAGAGGATGGTTATTGCTCTTCAGTAACAGAATCTCTCGAGCTGTTTGTGAAACGAATGATTTGATAGTTAAATGTTCTGCTTGCATAAGCTTCTTCAGCAAACCTTTCCATACATTATTCCAATCAAATACTTATCATATACCATCCTGGCATAAAGACACGCTGTTTTTGAGTTTTTCAAAATCACCAAACGTCATAGACTAAAACGTATTTTAACGAGTTTCATAATTTCTGGAAAAAAGCACAAACATCTCACTCGGGATTTCAATTCATGATGGTTTACGCAACTGCTGCAACCGGAGCCCAGTCGACTCCATCCAATATGATGCGTATTTTCTTTGTGTTCCTTCTTCTGCAAGTAATACTGACGAAGTTGCCTGTAACTTCGCCCTGTCACACTTTCTTGTCTTTGTGGTTGATCTGTGCCGTCCTTGCGCTACATTTAGTGCACCGAAGTTTATGAACGTTTGATGAAAGTTTCATGAGCCGTAGAGCTGTGTGCTATAGCGAATAACGTCAAATTGATGAATGTTGAAAAATACTGAATGCCGTAATTTCTTCAAACTCTCGTTCAGCCCTTGAATCCGTTGACTTCCAAAAAAACTTTCCGGGAATCGGAACTTATTTACTGAAACAAGGCTTAGGGCTGGAAAGTACATTTCCCTGCAGCTGTAGAGCAAACCCAAAAACATAAAACAAAAAACAAACAAACCCATGGTGTTTCACTGATAGTACTGTAGGTTGGCATTTAAGTGAAAATATGTGCTCAAGGGCATTGCATGCTGATGGTATTTCGACAAAAGCAGTCTGTGCCAACCGAAAGAAACTGAAAAACAGATTCCATCTGTAATGTTTTCTAACCTCCGGCCTGCAAGGTGTTCCAGATGAGCATGTTTGTGATTCTTCAGTAGCATTGTGAGTAATTGATTCGATCCGGAGAAGTCGTACAATTTCCTTTCATTTGAGGCCAGGAAACTCTTCCCACCAATACGTGGCGGTTTTACACTGGCATTCTGCTTTGATTGATGCAGGTCTTGAAACAAATGTTCACAACAGTTTTCATCGTTAAGGTTTCAAAATGTCCTGCACACTGAACAAAAGTTACAAACGTATTTTAGCTCCTACCGATGTGTGCTTACATATGAATCGATGCATTGTTATAATGACCAAAACAAGCCAACGTCAATTAACAAACATTTTGCAAAATTTTATCAAAAAGAAACTTTGCAAGAATTCAAAACACAACTGCCTGCCTGCACAAAATGACGTCACACTGCATTATTTTGAAAAATCTACAATACAGGTTAAACCAAACATACCTTGTGAAATCATAGCAACTATGTCTCATTCAGTAACAACGTGGTTGTTCTTGGCAGATGGATGAAGCATTTCAAACATGTTTTGAACGCAGTCACTCACAACATCGAACACAAAGCAGGCGCATTTAGTTGAAGAAAAAAACACCGCTGCTAATGTCTTACTCCTCCAACCTTTCAAAACACGGAAAGCTGGGAAGGATGCAGGTTGTGATGAAATCCGATACAAAAGATCAAAGACTTGAACAGAGAAATAGCTCTTTGCCTGACTCGTGCATATCAAGTGGATTGGATTCAAAGAGGAGGGCGAAAGTTTAATAAACTGGGTTGATCATCATGATACACAGGAAAGGAGACATGTGAGAATGCTCAAACAGCCCAGGCATATTGCTTTAGTCTCGCCGAAAACTTTTACACAAGCTGCATTCACAAAGCGCATAGGCAAGTAATGGGGCTATAGCTGGATTGTAGCTAATCAGCTTTCGTCCCAGGCATAGCACTGCAGTCAAAATTGTAATTCTCCAGCAAATGTCAGAGAAATAATAGGGCATACAAAGGATGTCGGCGTGTGTTTTGTCAACCTCAAGAAAGTATGCGACCGAGCCCTCGTGAAAAGCTTTGGGAAGTGTGGGGGAATAGGGGATCCTGACAAGTGTGAGTGTTGCCACGACTGTTCTTCGAAGTCTCCATTTCTTGGATAAATAGTTACAGCCACGCCCACGCTGGTGTCATTGTTAGAAGTTGCAGGATCAACAGCTTGCTTGTGGTTGACAATTTTTTACTGCTTGCATTCTCAGAACAAGGTCTTCAACATGCACTTGATCGGCTTGCAGATGCGGACGCCCGAGAGTGATAGAACATTCTCGATGGTTGCACGCTAGAAGAAGCCCGAGATGATCAATTGAAATAGTTTGGAATTCAGGAATAAGGGAAGGCAGGAAAAAGGGATAGATACACGAGTTGACAAAGAAAAACCACGTTCTTCGTAAACTTCATCGCACTTTGGTCAAGAGATCGGAACTTTCAAAACACCGCAGAGCTATCAGCTTTTAATCGGTCTTTGTTCCGATCCTCACGAATGGTCATGATTATTGGGTGATGACGTCAAGACTTCCATCTCCAGTGCAAGCGTCATAGTGCAAGCAGGTGGGATTTTTGTGAAGAGTTCACGACGTTACGCTTCGCGAGATAGTGCGCAGCTGGGAAATTTGCAAAATCCTAATGTCGAAATATTTCTGTAAATACAGATATCCAAGCACCAAGGTTCGGTCACGTGAGCGAATTATTCCAGAAAAGCTTGGCGAGGCAAGCCCTTCTGGCTACACCCGTACTAAAGCGGCTCAGAGGTTGACCAAGGGCCAGATGGTGTGATTATTTCTCTGAACTTTCTTGGTCCCGTTTTAGTGTTGAGCCAGCGAAACTATCAGAGGTTCCCGCTGACAATGATATATTTGCAATTCTACTGGGCTGCTGCTTCTGCGGTCCTGTCCAGAGGAAAGCAGGCAATGAAAGTGAATGAATGAAAAATAGAAAACAATATCAGGTGTGAAGCAAAGAAACGCAAAAATTGCGAAGAATTCTTTCTTTATCATGCGCCTAGATTAAGAACGTTTGATGAGCCGTCGAAATGTGTGCTGTAACGAATGTAACAAAGTATTTAAATGCTTCAAAATACGGAATGCCGTACTCGTTTTCAAACCCTCGTTCAATCCTTGGCGTAGGCTGACGTCCAGCACAATATTTCCTCAGGAGGAGAACTTATATACCGTAACAAAGCTTAGTACTACAAGGACCTTAATCTGAAGTTGCAGAGCAGGCCCAAAAATATAAAACAACGAAGAAGCAGAAGCTCGTTGTTCTGCTGAAAGCGAGTTGACATAGCATGAGAATATGTGCTCAAGGCATTTTATATCAAAACTATTTCCACATACAGGCTACAGGCTCTGACAACGCAAAGAATCAAAAAAGCACCTGCCATCCTCAAGACTGCAACGTTTTCCGAATGGGCATGTTTCTGGTTCTTCAGTATCTTTGTCATCAATTAATTCTTGCAGGCGAAGTCGCACAACATCCTTTCGTCTGACGCCAGGAGACTGCATCCATGCCAGCGCTACGGGTTTAAACAGCCATGTTGCTTGGCTTGATGCTTGTCTTTGAACAACTGTTCACAACAGTTGTTCAAAATTGCGTATTAAAATGTCCTGCACACTGAACAAAGGATCAAAATGTTCTCTATCGCCTACCACTTCACTCATACTGTAAATGTTAAATGGATTATTGTTTAATACCTAAATAACAGCTGGCAAAATAGCTTTGAACGAAAAGAAACTTTGCACAAATTTGTAAAACAACTGCCAGACTGCATGAAGCAAGGCAATTCTGCATGATTTTGCAAAACCTACAAAACCAAGTAAAACTATAACAATTTCTACTAACACCAGAAGTGCAACTTGTTCCAGATGGGAATGTTTTGTGATTCTTCAGTAGCACTGTCATCAAGTAATTCTTACAGGCGAGGACGCACATTTTCTATTTGCTTGACGCCCAGAAATCCATACACTCCAAAGTTTCAGTTTTTTATTGGTATAATGCTTTACTTGATGCAGGTTTTTGAAAACCTGTGCATAGCATTTTTCATAGTTACGTTTTAAATTGTGGCACACTGAACAAACGGTCAAAACCTTCTCTGTCTACAACTAATTCGTTCTTGCATATAAATAGATTTTTTGTTTGATGCCTAAAACAGGCAGACGGCAAAATTCATAGTTTGAACAAAATAAAATTTTTCAAAATTTTGTAAAACAACTCCCTGAATACACAGACTAAGGTCTTACTGCATTATTATTTTTTTAAACCAATCATCAATACTTTCCAACATGTAGTCAGTTCTTTAGCAGACCTGAGGTTACAAATTGGTTGATTCTACATTATTGTTCACTGTGGTCATGCAGACAGTGACTCACGGTTGTAAAATTTGTCATTACCAAGTAAGGTCTTTCTGTCATTCAAGGAAAGCCTACGATACCTCTCTGTGAATCAAGTCGATTGTACGTACGTCACTGTGCATGGCCAATGAAGAATTTCATCACTTTACCTGAAGTCTTTTTGAATGAGATTAGCAAAAATTCTCGATCAACCTTTTGTAGATTCACTCCATCCTTTCAAGACAAGCTACGCCCCTTTTGATGTCGTTTCATCAAATAAGAAAAATTCCTGATGAACAAGCTGCAAGATTTCACTCGTTGCGTGATTTGAATATTTGCCTTATGACGTTAGGAGTGGTGGAAATTGATAGCAAAGTGCTTCAAAATTTTCAACATTGTGCTATGATGATATGTTTGATATCCAGCACTGTGGTTAACACAAAGTTTAAGCTTGTGGACTTAATTAAGTCAAATCACTTTTTTGTTGTTGTCGAATAAAAGAAGGTTCAACACGATCTTCTGTATCCTACAGAAAGGGAATATGATAATTGTGTGCCCCATTCCATGACCCTCATGTAAGCTTATTCTGCTTTTTGCTCTTGGCTGGAAATTTGGTATTTCTTTCCTTTTGCTGGAAAAATCCGAAAAATTGGGAAAATATTTCGCAAACCAAATATTTTAGTTCTGTTATTTAGGTATCCTCGTATTTGACACAAACACCACAAAGCAATCTGCAGTGTAACCCAGTAAAATATACACTATTTCAGTAAACAAATAAAGGCAAAAGGATGGTTATTGCTCTTCAGTAACAAAATCTCTAGCGCTGTTTGTGAAACGAATGATTTAATAGTTAAATGTTCTGCTTGCGTTAGCTTCTTCAGGAAACCTTTCCATGCATTATTCCTATCAAAATATTTATCATATACCATCCTGGCATAAAGACACACTGTTTTTGAATTTTCCAAAATCAGCAAACGTAATGAAATATCATATATTTTAATGAGGTTTATATTTTCTGGGAAAAAGCAGAAGCATCTCACTCGGGGTTTCGATTCATGATGGTTTACGCAACTACTGCAACTGGAGCTCAGCATTCGACTCCATCCAATATGATGCGTATTTTCTTTGTGTTCATTCTTCTGGAAGTAATACTGACGAAGTTGCATGTAACTTCGCCCTGTCACACTTTCTTGTCTTTGTGGTTGATCTGTGCCGTCCTTGCGCTACATTTAGTGCACCGAAGTTTATGAACGTTTGATGAAAGTTTCATGAGCCGTAGAACTGTGTGCTATAGCGAATAACGTCAAATTGATAAATGTTGCAAAAAACTGAATGCCATAATTTCTTCATACCTATGTGGAGCCCTTGGCTCTGTCGACTTCCAAAGAAACTTTACCGGAATCGGAACGTATTTACTGAAACAAGGCTTAGTGCTGGAAAGTACATTACACTGAGGCAGTAGAGCAAATCCAAAAACATAAACCAACAAAGGAACAGACCCTCAGTATTTTACTGATAGTACTGTAGGTTGGCATTTACTTGAAAATATGTGCTCAAGGGCATTGCATGCTGATGGTACTTCCACATAAACTGTCTCTTTTCACCAAAAGAAGCTGGAAAACAGCTTCCATCTGGAATGTTTTCTAACCTCCGGTCTGCAAGGTGTTCCAGATGGGCATGTTTGTGATTCTTCAGTAGCATTGTGAGTAACTGATTCGATCCGGAGAAGTCGTACAATTTCCTTTCATCTGACACCAGGAAACTCTAGCCACCAATACGTGGCGGTTTTACACTGGCATTCTGCTTTGATTGATGCAGGTCTTGAAACAAATTTTCACAACAGTTTTCATTGTTTTGTTTCAAAATGTTCTACAGTAACACGCTGAACAAATAATATGAACGTTTTTGCTTCTACCCTTTTGTGCTTACATGCAAGTCGATGTATTCTTTGCTGAACAACACAAGCTAACATCACGAAACAATCATTTTGCAAATTTTATCAAAAAGAAACATTTCTAGAATTCGGAATACAACTCAATGCCCGCAGAAACCAACGTCATACTGCATTAATTTGCAAAACCTGCAACGCAAAGAAAAACAAAATATATTTTGTACAAACATAGAAAAAAATATCTCATTCAGCAATGAAGTGGTTGCTTTAGGCAGATGGACAAAGTATTTCAATCACTTTCCAATAAGCAGGCAGATTATGTGGATGAACATACCTCCACTGCGAGCGAAGTCGTGCGAAAGGCTGCTGGGAAGGCTGCAGGTTGCGATAGTATCCAACACGGAACTCTCAAAGCCTTGAACAGACAACTAGATCTTTGCCTGACTTGTGCATGTTAAGTGGCTTTGTTTTAAAGAGGGGGGGCGATGGTTGATTATATATGTGTGATCATCTCCATACACAGGAACTGGGACAAGAGGGAATGCCCATATAGCCCAGACGCATCTTTAGCCTCAGCGAAAAATTGTTTAGCCTCACTGAAAATTTTTGTGAAAGCTGCCTTCGTAAAACACGCCGTAAAATAATGGCGCCTAGCTTGAGTATAACTAATCCGGTTTTGAACCAGCCGAAGCACTCCAAACCAAATCGTTATTCTCCAGAAAACCTCAGAGAAATATTGGGGCTACATAAAGGATGTCTCCGTGTGTTTAGTGTACCTCAACAAAGCATACGACCGGGTCCCTCGTGCAAATACAGATATCGTTTTTCTGCAAATACAGATACTCTTCTGCAAATACAGATATCGGAGCACCTAAGGTTCGGTCACGTGACCAGAATGTTCAGGAAAGATTGGAGAGGCAAGGCCTGCTGGCTACACCCATATGTTGACCAATGCCCAGATGGTAACATGGTTCTGACCATTCATGGTCCCGTTTTAGTGTTGAGCCAGTGAAACTATCAAAGGTTCCTGCTGACCGTGAGTTGTTTGGAGCCCAAGGGCTGCTTCTTCTGCGACCCTGTCCAGAGGAAAGCAGGTGTCAAAGTGAAGGAAAAAAAAATAAAAAGCAATATCAGGTGTGAAACAAAGAATCTCAAAAAATTGCAAATATTTTTCTTACTTTATCGTGCGTTTAGATTAAAAATCGTTTGATCACCCATCGAAACGTGTGCTGTAACGAATGACACAATGCATTCAGTGCTTTAAAATACTGAACGGCGTAATCGTTTTCAAACCATCGTTCAACCCTTGACATAGGCCTCACTTTCAGCACAAAATTTCTTAGGTAGCAGAACCTATATACCGAAACAAGGCTTAGTGGTGCTACAAAGTACCTTACTCTGGAGTTGCAGAGCAGGCCCAAAAATATAAAACAATGAAGAAGCAGATGCTTGTTGTTCTGCTGAAAGCAAGTTTACATTAAATGAAAATATGTGCTCAAAGGCGTTTTATCTCTATGGTGTTTCCACATATACAGACTCCAACTACGTAAAGAATAAAAAAACAGCTGTTATCCTCAAGACTGCAACTTGTTCCAGGTGGGCATGTTTCTGATTCTTCAGCAGCATTTTCATCAATTAATTCTTGCAGGCGAAGTCGCACAACATCGTTTGTCTGACGTCAGGAAACTCTACCCACCAAAACGTGGCGGTTTACACTGGCATTCTTCTTTGATTGATGCAGGTCTTGAAATAAATGTTTACAACAGTTGTTACCGTAGAGGTCGTACAATTTCCTTTCATTTGAAGCCACGAAATTCCACCCACTCCAACGCTACGATTTTACACTGGCATACTGTTAGTGTTGATACAGGTCTTGGAACAGCTGCTCATAACCGTTTTTGCATGTTGAAATGTCCTGCACACTAAACAAACGTTCTCCCTCTCCTACCGATTCATTCTTACGTGTTGAATAGATTTATTGTTTGATGCCCAAAACAGATGGCAATATAAAGAGAGTTACAATGTTTGAAGATAAAGAAATCTTGCAAAATTTTGTAAAACACCTGCCAGACTGCATAAAGCAAGGCCATTCTGCAGCATTTTGCATTACCTACAATACCA
>Ga0210059_1011074_pt1 | contig 13841 bp, 6 predicted proteins | sample Ectturendosymbi2_FD_188042 | JGI IMG/M metagenome (GOLD analysis project Ga0210059, IMG submission 188042) | Ecteinascidia turbinata endosymbiont from Florida, USA - Sample 2 (SPAdes) (version 2) | ecosystem: Host-associated > Tunicates > Ascidians > Unclassified | place: Key West, Florida...
TGTGGCCAGCCACAGCGTTTTCAGTGGCCCGCGGAAGCATTCAGGAAAAATCTTCAAATCAGAAATATGTAGAAAAGCGTATGAGGTTACAGTTGCCTCACTGAATTGCTTGCGCTGGACAAAAAATGAATCATATCCGTTTTGTGTACCATTTTTATTTCATTTCTTTATTTTACGATCAAATTAGAAGATACGGTCCGCCGCTAAGCCTGATTATCAAATCCAAGTCCAATCCAAGCAGAATTTGTGAAATCCAAATCATATCACAAAGCTGAAAATCCGCCGGATTTATATCCATATCCATGTTCATCTTTGGTAATTATTTCTTCTTGAAGAAACGTTTCGCTGCTATCCCATCGATGTCCATTGTCTGCAAAAACATCAAACCGGTAGTCAAGCGAAAGATGAATACGATTGCAGTGAAAGACTGTTTGGGCCATTTAAAGTCATAAAATCATATTTTTTCTGTGCTTCAGGAAGCTATGAAACGAATTTTGAAACCGAAATCAAACCCCTATGAAGTCCAAAACAAAACTTATAAAGTCATATTTTCAACCTAATTCAATAGGGAAAACATTACAACAATCTCAAAATATCACGCGAAATTTACTATAGCGCTACGTATAAGCTGAATCCTGCAAACTGAACATTTGGGCACCCTGCGAATGTTGGCAGAGACGTACTGTAGGTGAACCAAGTTATTTGAATGAAATGTAATGCACTGCCATGAAAATGCATGTTCTTGCTGCCCCAAAGAAATAAACCAATGTCCATACATGTTTGCAATTCGATTCAAAACACACTATATATTTCGCTCATGTTTTGGGCTGTTTATTTTAATGAGGCTTCAACAAACCATGGGGCTGACATCTCTTATATGCCTGTTTTCGCTGGTAATGCTCTTTTGTAGATGTATGTTCTCGCTCAGTCATTTTGGTTTGGTCATATTTTCTGACAAATAAAGTCATATTATCAAGTGTTTTAGGTCGTAAAAATGGCCCTACTCATTAGTACAGCAGTTCAACAAAACACAAACAGATGTACTGTGTCACAATTTGAATTAAGGAACAAAGCTTCTCGATTCGTGCTTATGAAGAGGAGTGATAGAACCAACTGCAGTGAGTTTAAATTGTCCTCAGTCGGTTGAAGTGCTTTCGGTAAAAAATAAGCGAATCAAGTTTTTGGTTATTACGTTTTCTTTATTTTTATTTCACTGATTCGCCGCAGAACCATGATCCATATTACAATTACAATCGAATAACACAAGAGCACAAAAATGGTTAGTCATAGCACAGTACAGTGTAGGTGTTAGGACACAATCAACCCTGAGAGTAGCAAAACACTTGCTCATCGGCGCACAGAGGCATTTGCTTTGATCAAGGATTTTTCAAATGTTTTGCAAGGCATTTAGCATGAAACTGACCGCCAACTGTTTTTACTGAATTTAAAGCAGGGTTTGACGGTTAGTGTTTTAACAATTTTATATCTTATTTTTTGTATGTTTGGCTTGCACACGTCGTCTATATGTTGGGGGTGATAGAGGAATCATAAGAATACGCCGAAATCCTGAGGCGCCTAAGATCAGAATATTTTGCAGGACAAATGCTTTGGATGAGAACAGAGGATTACCGGTCGTAAACACGAAAGGGTAACACCCCGTTAAAACTTGATATGTTACAGTGCACTCCTGTTCTGTTAGAAAGAGAAAATACAATTCATTAACCCTTGCAGAAGGTTTGCTTCTCCCTACGAAGTAATGCTGCCCGTTCGCCCTCTCATTTTATTTTGCTTGTTCTCTATTAATATTTCAAACGTTGGCACATCAACGAAATAAAAATACCAGCAGAAAGACTTTGTCGTGTCTCGTCCTTAGCTCCTAGACACTTTCACCGAGCACATCAGAGACTGACGATCTACAGATGCTGTTTGGAGGGAGTTGCAAACGAGGATGTCAAATTCAGATAAATCAAAAGCGGAGAAAAAATTCATTAATTTTCAGGGTGGCATTTGACAAAAAGGGCGCCAGGGTCGTATGGGGGCAGTTAAACAAAATTGCTAATAGTGGTTCGGTCATTGGTGCAGATAAAACATCCACGTGCAAGTCAAAATATTAAATCTCACCTGTATCAACATTTCGTTCTGAACTTCTCGAGTCACAACAAACGTCTTTCCCTTGCATGTTGTAAACGACCCAATCATCTTTCCATCTTCGATAGTCCACGAGCCCTGCAAACAGTATCATATGCTTGGGTCAACAGCTGAACGAGAGGTAGTGAAATTTCCAGTAGATCATTCTGGAAATCATTGGCTTACGTTGGTACAAGCACCTTGAAAAGCGATGAGAATGATACGAACCTTGGCGACATGTTCTTCACTGCTGCGTACGGCAAGACTTCATTAGTAACTGATTTGTGCCAGGGTTGCAAAGGTGAATATAACTTTTTATCAGGGTTCTTTAAGGCGTTTTAGGGACCCGATTCGGGTCCCTAGAATCAGCGAAAATTGTCATCGGGTCCCTAGAATCAGAGAAAGACGGGTCCCTAGGTTTATACTGGGTACCTAACATTTTCCTTAAAAAAAACCTGCTTTTTATACATTTAAAAAGATACTGGCTGTGGAAACTTGAGTAGCAAATAGATGGGGAGGCGGATTAAATTATACTGTGGTCGAGGGCCCGGTCTAGGTGTATTACTTAATCCAGGGTCGGAGCAAGCCATTACAGCGCCCTATGGGCAAGATCCATTTTCAGCGCTTCTCACCTCATGGCTTAAGAAGTGTCCCCTTATGATGACGCCGTCGTGTTCAATCGACTGTGGAACGACCTTTTTGAAAAGTTTCCTACGGACTGTACTTTCCGTAAACGAAAACACTGTCTTTGCACATCTAAAATTGCTAGTGCGTCCGATGCAACAACCCTCACCCGAAAAAGACCCTTTTTGTTGTGCATATGGGGTAGAGTAGAACATAGGCGGATCCAGTGGGGGCTAATTTGACCGATATTTCCCGACACAGAAATGTTCATTGGGTGGTTGTTTTGAATAGTCTTTAAATTAACCACTTTTGCACAGGGATATGGACGAAAGTATTAAATGCAAAGCTTGCTTTGCTGAATTTGGATAGTCCGAATATGTTTATTTCACTAAAAATGAAACTTCTAATAAGCAAGGTTATATGCAAAACATATGGTCACAATGTTACATACATCTCACGTAAGTATTTAAACTCTTGTTTCATTTGGGTAAGCTTGAATAAGCAGCAGACTATACTATTTTTTTCCTACAAGCTTCATGAATGAGTGCAGCTCATTTTATTAGTTAAGCGAAGACATCAAAATTACGCTCCAGCGAACTTACAATGCAATTAACTACGGGCTAGGTTAGAGCGCTCAGTGACAGCGTAAAATTCCAAAAAAGCAAACCGAACCGTACAACGTTGCCTACTTGTCAGGTAGGCTAAAAATGAAGTGCGCTAATTTTGCTGTAGGCCATGCTAAAGATGACTACTGATTAGCATCAGACCTACCAGCAACAATTTTTGGACAAAAGTTCAGCTCAGCACGAAATCAGATGCTTTTTTTATCGATTCATGTTCTGCTGTCTCTAATAAATCTTTTCAATCTACTGTACAGAACTGCTAAAATAGCGTGACGGCGACATACGGTAGTCACGTTTCGTACAAAAAATTGAATGGATGAGCAGAAGGTGGTCGTTGACTCACTGCAAACTATGAACTTCATATTTCCCGCTGTGACGTGGAAAAACATCGTGTCATCATTTCCATGCCGTGGTAATGTAATAAACACCTTACAGTGCAAATTACTGCTTCGAGTTTGGAAATTTGTCTCTACGCGTACCCCAAGCGTTTTTTTGGAGAGGGAGAGTTGTGCTTGTTTTCGAATTAATTACCTTTTTTTCGACCTTCAATTATTTTCTATAGTCAACTGGCTTTGATAATAATCAATAGCATTTTGTTTTTTAGTAGTTTGAGATTGAGAGTTTGTCACTGTTTGGCAGGTATTTTTGTAAACAAATTTCGACATTTTAACTAGACAATCGTGATGTGCAATAAAAATCGGAATATTTTCCGTAAATAAACAAACTTCCAAGTCCGAACGTCACGAACTTCTATTCTATGCACATCTGCATTTATCGAGCACAATACGGCATGAGTCTTCCACAGACTGCTAACAAAGGCTACTGACGGCGTTTGTTTTTTTCGTGTATTTTTGTGCCACTTTTACGCCTGCACTGCGCGTTTTCCGGCGTGGACCTATGTTTGTTTGGTAATTATAAAAATTTGACATTCAACAAGTTACTTTTTTAAGGTTAGATGAGTTTGACAATCATTTCTGAATTATTGTGAAGGCCCCGTCTGCTCCGGAAATGTCCCAGTATGCCTGGATAATGGTGATAATGCGATTTGGCCAAAATATCTGTGGTTACTAACGATGTTTGTTAAAAAAGTTACCTAAGCAATTGGGCCTCAACCGTTATGCAGTCAGTAAACGTCCGGATGAACTTGTCAGTGAGCCCCCCCTAAAACATCCTGGATCCGCCTATGTAGGTAATGACGATTTATTTACATACACTTAATTTATTACATGATTACCGAGTTTATTTGGACACAAATTTCATCAAAACATTATATGCACCACTAACAGGCGTTACACAGTATTCCATGTAAAACTAGTGGTTTTCAGCTTTTGTCATACAGCGTCCCACTTTGATTTTGCAATCCAATTTGACCTAACGTCCCCCTTCTGAAAATTTCCAGTCAGGCATATGATATGCAGTTGTGTTTGCACAATAGAAAATCACAATGGACAAAAAATAACTTACGATATCACTATGTTGAACAAAAACTCATTTATTAAATTTATGCATATGGCAGCATCAGTGAGAGGCCCGTGCCGTATACAAATCACTCTATAGCACAACTCATTGAAAACTAGAATAACTCCCGAGTTAGCTACCGTAATCAGATAACTAATTTGCAAACACAGCACATTCTTACGTCACAAAGTTATTCGTGCGTTGCCAAACGCAACAGTACTCTGTACTGTAATGGTCATAATCACACTTAAAAAAACTTTGAATGAAAAGGTGGGCTATCATTTCTGCTAGGTGATCCTATTATTTTTACTACGACAAAAAGTGGTTCCATATACGAAATGTAAAATCTGGAAGTAATTATGAATATTTTTATCAGAAGTACTCGTGACTCCCAGAAAAAGTGGTAAACGACCCCCACGGGGGTCGCGACCCCCAGGTTGAAAACCACTGATGTAAACAAAAAATCTGACATAAGCCTCAAAAACTTGTTACAGTCTGGTGCGGTAACAATCGACGAAGGTTTACATGCAGAACAAACCTCTGACTTTCACGAACGCCACCACGCTGGTTATAGCGCGTGGTAGCGTACAAGCTGGAATCTGTTTGGTTAAATAAATTACGGTAGTGCGTACTATAATAAGCGATATTTGACTGATTAAATAGGGTACTGTTGCGATCGGAAATCCCGAGCGGCATATGCGCAAAGCTTCGCACTGTGGCAGCAAGCAACAATAGAGTTCACATGCCATGATCACTCTATTATTGCTTGTTCGCGCCACGCATATGTATGGTGTTGTTCTTCACGCACATCCCGTTCGTGGTGAATCACCGTTGCGATAGCGCTGGCGTTTCGGCAGCAGCACCCTGACTACACTGGATGGTTGAAACAGGATTTGGTGAAAATTTCGGTATGAGCCCGTAGCCAGGTCAGAGTTGTGATGGTTCGGGCTTAGTTTGTCAAAATGTGTCGAACCCAGGTCCGTAACCAAGGAGGCGAAAACCCCTACAAAATGTTCTTCCCCCCTGGAAAAGTGTGTTGGACATAGTTCAAAACTATTGTACATAGTTCAAAAAATTTAAGCCCCTCTCAGAAAACTCTTCGCCCCGCCTGGTGTCCCAAGCCGGTTACGGGCCTGCATACAAAGTTTTTTCGCAACGACAGACACGTTTGTCACCAGTTAATGTTGAAGCAATCGAGTTGATTAAATTTACAAAAATGATCAAGTGTGAATTATTTAGTCATGCTTGCTTAGCTACGCCATGCCCGCAGTTGCGCGTATCTTGACTCACCCGGTAAATTTGGCTTTAGGGCATAAATCGGGCTTTAAAACAGAATGGTCAAGCTCGGGCTGCGTTTGGACTTCAAAATTAAGCCCGTTTACAGCTCTGAGCCAGGTTTTAAGGTTTGGGGAACAAAATACATTTTTAGGGGGAAGATTTTTGTTTTTATTAAATGTTTGAAACATATTTTTCTGGGCGCAACAAAATTTGGGGTGACTCAAAATTTTTGGGGCACAGCCCCCAATGCCACCCATAGCTACAGACCTGCTCCACACAAATTTCTCCGTTAAAAGCAACGCAGCGGAAAAATTAAGAAATGAAAATAACGGAGATGGTAACCTAAAAAATTTCGTAGATAACTTGATAAAGTACTGCCTGCAGATCATGTATTTTGGACCTGATAGCACATTGATAGACTTGTAAGCAACCTAGGCAAGATCCTTTCCATCACCCACCTCTCATATACAAAGATTCGTACTCTAAATATCGTCACGTTGTACATTACGGAAATAAGGACGTTCATTGTACATTAGAAAAGTTTACTAGTTGTATAAAATTTATGCCAAATTGCCATATAGCTCACCTTGTGTATGTGAAATTGAAATTAATATAAAAAAATAGCATCCTTTCTGCAGCAAACCTGAAATAGTATAGTACCTCTATCTTCCCATAAACTGCGTGAACCAAGTTAAAACTTGGTGTATGTTCGTAACTTTCTGAACCACACAGCTGTATCTTTTTGGATCATTTTCGGTGCTCTTATTGGCTCAGCGCCTTGGTCAGGCACCTAGTTCGCCTAATGGTAGCGCCGGGAATGCCTACATCATGGTTGATTGATTTTGTGACGTTGCTGGTGACTATTGAACCTCTGAGTTCCCTGTTTGCACTATATCTACAATGATTTAAATGCGAAAACGCACCTACACTCGCTGTCATTTTCATAATTTGTCAGCACTACTACTTCCTGAAGATACACGGTACTGCATGAAGCAAACATGCGGAAAAGTCTCAATACGCGTCACAATAACATCTCCATATGCGTAAACAAGATTGGCACCGGTTTAAGTAAAGCCGGAAATTCATAAACAAAAACATTCCTGCCATATCCGTTCGCAAGATTTCTGCATCCTTTGACAAGAGTTTGGCGAGAACAAGAGTCTAAATAATATGTAATTGGAACTCTGTAGTAAAGTTTTACTGTGCACACGACCATCCCTAGCTTTCATACTGCCAACCGATACTGTAGTTCATTCAACTGTGATAGAAAACCCTTTGCATCAGGCCATTAGTTGAAGACGGGGCAACTCGTGTACGGTATAAAGACACACGGTTGAGACGAAAATAAGCTTGCCTTTCGACAAGATCAGGCACTCAGCACAATTTCAAATATGATGTACTTCGCACCAAAATACTTAAAATGCAGTACAATAGTGGGTATTCCATTGTATACCTCGGTTCCCGCTTGAGAGGTAATGGGGGTAATGATTCCAACCCTCACTAGTTGTTCAGTCTCCCATACAGACAAACGTGCGCATTAGTTATTGCAAATATTTTCTTAATGTTTCAAACACCAGAAATAATTTGGAAAATAGACCTCATCTCCATCCACAGAGTTGGTTTCTAGAGCTGCAGTTACCACAAAAGATGTTTTACCTCGCTCTTTGAAGAGCACCCAGTTGACAGTTCCAATAGTTCCCCAGCAGTAATTACAAGTTCAGCTATTCTTTGATGCAGTCCTAGTCACGTGAGCCACGGTACATGCAGAGTATCACGTTATCAACAACAAATTAATTAACAAACACTCGAGTTTTGCCTACAACTTGACGTTAATTAATTTACGTTTGGCGAGCTGCAGCGAAGCAGAGAAAGAAGATAGATTTTGTACATGAAAGTAAGACTTACACTCGCTTTCTCTCCAGCCGGTCCCTCGCTCTCGAATGTCTGTCCAATAGGCATTTCATTCTCTTTCGTCATTGGACCGCTCATTATTTTTACCTTTATTTTGTCAGAGCCCATGAAAGTGATGGTCAAGGTGCAGCCGAGCTTCGTAGCCATCCCGCGCTTTATCATTCCTATTCCTAAAAATTGCGAAGTTTAAAGTCATTGTTGAAAGTCTATTGCAGTGGTTCTCAACGTGGGGCCTGTGCCCCACCGGCGGGGCGTGGCAAAATTTTGGTGGGGCGTGGAGGTTGAAGACATTATGAACCAATTTTGGTGGGAATACAAAATGAAAATGCACTTGCTCACAAACAGACTGATTGGGACAAAGCTCGCACTTGTTTACTCCTCTAGGATAACAATCAAAGCATGTTAGTTGAGCATTGTGTTATCCACAGGGAAAATTTAGTTGCAAAAATGTTGCTCCTAAACGGCACAAAATGCTATATTCTATGATCAAATGTATGAATTTCATGAAGGCAAATTCCAAAACAGAACGTCTGTTCCAGAGGATTTGTGAGACTAATCATGCAGATTGTAGGTAGCGGCGTAACTAGAAATTTGAGCCAGGGGGGAAATCATAGCTGAATGGGAGTCCACTAGCCAACACTCAACAAAAAATTGAGAAATGAAAGTGAATCCAGATGTGGAGAATGTCTACACTAAAACCCAAAATCAGCGGAAACATTCCGCAAAACTTCCAAAAAACGAAAAAATACAACCATCTTCAAGTTGCGTAGCGAGTCCAGAAATTTGGTGGGGGGCAAAAAATTTCGGGGGGACCAAGATGTTTGATTTTAGGCGAATAACACTATTTTGTTTGGAAAAACGCTTTTCAAAGCACAAAATAAGTATATTTTCTAAAAATTTGGGGGGCATGGCCTCTTTGGCCCTCCCTGGCTACGCATATGCCATCTACTGAAAACCAAAAGAACACTAAGTACCGAAATATAAGCTAAGTAGATTTTTTTGCCGGGGAATGGTTCACATCCCTGCTCCCGTCAGTTAAGCCTGGGTATCAAAGGGAAACTGCCTAAAAAGACTTATGGAGCTACAATTGCACCACTCAGTGAGTGTTGAAAAATAAATCTGAAACGATTTTGCTGATGAGCACAATGACAAAGTTTATGTGAGCTGCTTAGCGAATAGTTTTGAGAAAGTTTGTTCTTTGAAGCACGGCCCATCTTAGGTACGCCGTGCTTTGAAGCTCCAAGGAACCAATGCAACACTTGGCTATGCAAAAGCAAAGACATTTGGATTTGTGACATTTCTCAGTTTGTGCAAAAGCAATATTTTGTCAAAAAGCTATGTCCAATTTTCTTGGTTAAAATAATGTGATGTCACTAAATAGGCAAATACAGTTATTGCTGCACACATGGAAATGCTCATAACTTCAGTGAAAGATTTCATGGCTTGAAAGCCATGGAGTTCCTTTCTTGGTTGACTCAACCACTTTTAGCATATTTATCTGCAGTATCAGAACAATGCCAACAGGAATTATGTGAGTTGCAGCAAGATGAATCAGTGAAAACTTTTTCAAGATCAAAGGAACCACAATGTGGCTGTCTGAGGAATGCAAAAAAATGCCCTCACTCGAATACTTTGGCAAGGCAAAAACTGATAAGCAGGGCCATTTAAAACTTTAAAAATCATATTTTTCTGTGCTTCAGGAAGCTATGAAACGAATTTTAAAACAAAAATAGTACCCCTACAAAGTGTATAACAAAAGTTATAAAGTCATATTTTCTATTAGGTTATGAAGTCATATTTTGCGTATTTTCAACCTAAATGTTAGGTGAAACTACTATACCGCTAGGTCTAAGCTGCATCCTGCAAATTGAATCCACTTGGGCACTCTGTTAATGTTGGCAAAGACGTAGGTGAACCAAGTTATTTGGATAAAATGTAATACACTGCTTAAAAATGCCTGTTCTTGCTGCCCAAAAGAAATAAACTAATGTTCATGCATGTTTTCAATTTGCTTAGAAAAAATGTTTTGCTCATGTTTTGAGCTCTTTATTTTAGTGGGGCTTCAACAAAACATAGGATTGTCATCTCTAACGCATATTTTTGCTGGTAATGCTTCTTTGTACAGTAGATGTATGTTCTAGCTCAGTACTTTTTGTTTGGTCATATAAAGTTATATTTTTTGAAAAATAAAGTCATACTATCAAGTGTTTTTAGGTCATTAAAAATGTCCCTACTGATAAGATTTCCGTCATCTTGTTTGGACGAATGTGGGTTTAGCGTTATTGTGGAGTTGCTGCATGCTAAGAGAAATCAGCTGGAAATCAGCAAACGTGGTGATTTGAGATTGAAAATGACTAAACTAGAACCTCGAATGAAACAGATGTGCAACCAGCATCAAGCGCAGAATTCCCATTAACAATATTATTGAGCGTCGGAATAAATTTGAGTAAACTTTATGCATTTGTAATTCATATCAGATAGTTAGCATGGGCGTCGGAAGCGGGGGCAGGGTGGGCCGGTTTAAAATTCTAGCAAAAAAGGTTGTTTTTTTGTTTCGAGTAGGAAAAAACAAATTTTGCCACTTTTGACCTCCCTAGAAAATTTTTGGAAAAATCTTCTAGTGGCCCTCTCCTGGAAAAGATCCTTTCGACGCCCATAATAGTAAGAAGTGCAGTGACAGAGCAAAAATAAATACTTTTGACATATAGTAGTTGTGGTGCGGCCTGAGATTTTTTTGAAGACAAAAGTGGGGCCTGCTTCAGAAAAGGTTGAGAACCACTGGTCTATTGTGAAGCTGTTTGAGGGACTGTCACAGTTGGCGTTGTTTTGCAACTCCATCGCGTGATTTGTAAACGCACCAGTCCCATCGGCAAATGTCCAGAATAGTATTTGCTAAGCTTTTGCGACGTAGAAAACTTGCAAATATAGCAATTCAACATACAGGCATGGATTTATGCGTAATACAGTGATGTTACAGTTTTAGGAATACATTTGCTGGGATATATTTAAAACAGCCACAATTATTTCTGGTTTTGCAGAACGTATATTTTGTTAGCCAAACATTTTTTAGCAACTTTTGGCACAAACTATTAAGTTAATAAAAAAGCTTGAAATGAACAATTTTTCAAATGAGCAAAAAACAATAACCTTTTCACTTTCATCTTAGTGAGCAAGCACAGGCAAAACTTTGTTTTTGATCCCGAAGTTATCAAAGCAAGAAGTAAAATTGGTTTGTAATCAATTGTTTATAATAGCGCTCTCAGAGTATATCCTTATAATCAATTCAAATTGAAATTTGGCCTGGATAAAGTTTCACAATCACAAGTACTTTTTCGACGTTAGAGCTACAAAATACTGACAAAATTTCCGGAAAGATTTTTCAGAATAACTGAAGTCTGCAAGCCACGCTATATAGAAAATTCGCGCGTAGTTGCCACAGGTCTAAATCACAGCAGTTTTTCAAAACTTTCGATGTGTACCGGCAGCTTTCAGAAACTCATCGAAATTTTCATTGTGGTCCAGTTCCCATGTTCCTTCCAGAGAAGCAACAGCAGCCATATGAATTCCAGGTCAGGCACTGCATACAAATCTATTCAACTTACCCAGGTGATCGCCGATCACTTATCAGCAGCAAAAGTGTGTAGAAGTAATACATCGGTATATACAACGAATACACTACTCAACTGCGTTCAGAGTTTAAGCATCAATATCAACAAAACGAATACTATTTAAAGTGTAGATCAGGCCTGTCCAACCTTTTTAGTGTTACGGGCACTTTCGCATGAGGAAATTTGTTGCGGGCCACCAACGTTTTGTGACGTAACAATAAGCTATTGTGACGTAACAGATCCCTTTATTTTGATAAGCTTTATGCGATAACACGAGGTAATAATGAGTCCTATAGATGCACCTGCAGGTAGTGTTGCCAACTTGTATGGATGTAAACCAAATCTAAAGCGTTTGTTATACAAGTTTTTGGGTGGTAGGCCCATAACAGAAACAACAGGGATAATTTTGGTGTGTTTTGATGGCAAATATACTTGAGCGTACAAAAATACACTAACAATTTAAAAAAAAAAAAAACAATTTATAAAGAACTTATTACATCGCGGGCCACACAAAACAACGTCGGGGGCCGCATGTGGCCCGCGGATTGGGCAGCCTTGGTGCAGATCATAGTAGGTTGTTCTTTCACAACTGTTTGTAACATACTTTCTCGGCAAAGGGCATTTTACAAGTTTTCTATAAATTACACCTATTGTGCAAACGTGCGCATCCACACAACTTACTGCAAAAATTATTGGAACGGATGCCTGGCGTGTGGATTGAATTATTTCGTAGTTTCGTTCACCTTCGGTGCCACACTACGTGATATCACGTAAAGTAGATAACGCCTAACTTTATGGCACCAACGGTGATCGTATTATGGTAAATGATATACGTAGTACGTACGTATTCATGCGCAACTTCTTTTGTTTTCTTAAGTGGTATCGATTTTGCAGAATACACCAAACCCGCCCAAAACGGCTAGAAATGGTGTTCATCACAATAATCAATGCTTTTTCCAATCTGTTCGTTTAAATAGTTTGTGCAAGCGGTTTGTGCTTCAGCTTATTTCATATAAGGGCGGCAGAAAAACACCAAAACCATGCAAAACCGCTCGACACCAAACGTGTTTTTGGTAAAAAATTCGTTGTGCTGAAGGTGGAATCGTTGATTTTAGACAGCCCTTAATGAGCCATGTGATAGTGGGCATTTATAACACATTTCTGGATAAGTCCGCTATATATCGCATCAGACAAACATCGTTCTTCAATAATGCGTTCGATTAACGGTGATAAAAAAGATTACCCAAAACTTTCTTACAGAGATGAACAAAAAAGACTTCGTTGGAACCCGAAGTAGTTATTCAGTTTTTCTTATGTAGCCATTTAAATCTATTCAAACCATCTCTGAGAAAAAATTTAAACCGAGCTACACATAGTAAAAACCAGCTGTTTACCAACTTCCTAATTTATTAATTGTTGCTAAGTTACGGTTTCTAGGTTGTAGGCTATTTTTAATTTTTTTGATTGGTAATATTGCTAAGCATTACTAGAAAGATTAATTCTTTTATATTGACGAGTAAATTGGAATATACTGACCCGACCCTACAGTCGACATATACCTTTTCGCATTACGAATTGCCCTTTACTAACTCGCGATTGTATGCCATACGTGAGGCATAGACGTAGCCAGACAAGGGCCAAAGGGGCCATTGCCCCCCAAAAAATTTTGGGAAATATAGTCATTTTGTGCTTTGAGAGGCGTTTTTCCAAACAAAAAAGTGTTATTGGCATAAAATCATACATTTTGGTCCCCCCAAAATTTTTGGGCTGGCTACGCACTGACGTGAGGTCTGTTCAGAGGTGATCGGATTCACTTTTTTTGACTCCTGCTCTTGCTCCAGAGCTCATTGGAAATTTTCACTCCTACTCCTGTTTACACTCAGAAAGCTTGAAAGCAGAGTCTATTTTGCCACATGAGGTAAAATAACTGCTTGAACTATTTTGCCTTTGGCCAATATGGATGAGTATTGTCATGCTTTTAGTGATGGCAAGTAGGTAGTGGTTTCTTGTCTGTGTTGGTCAACTGCAGGTTTTCCCTAACTTCAAATCCTAACTCATTTTGTATTTGTGTTTCATACTGTACATCTCATTTTGCCTCATGAGGCAAAATATACACCATGCTACCAAACTTGAAACCAAGAAATAGAATCATAAGTTGTTCTCATGTGAACCAAATCTCATTTGACTCTTTCAGCTCTGACCTGAACTAAGT
>Ga0210059_1011075_pt1 | contig 13840 bp, 7 predicted proteins | sample Ectturendosymbi2_FD_188042 | JGI IMG/M metagenome (GOLD analysis project Ga0210059, IMG submission 188042) | Ecteinascidia turbinata endosymbiont from Florida, USA - Sample 2 (SPAdes) (version 2) | ecosystem: Host-associated > Tunicates > Ascidians > Unclassified | place: Key West, Florida...
TCCCGTCGATGCCTCTATGCATTTTTAACTTGTAGAAGGCCGTCATGCTTCACTCATGACGTCACGCGCCACCACCATTGGCGCGTATCCAGCTGAGTCATGTGACTACGTATGTTTCGCGCCACTACGTCACTACCGAAACAGCCCTTTGCGTTTTTCATTTTTTTTACAGCGCTTTTCTCCTGAATAACCAATAAGAACCTGCAGCAACATCACTGCAGTTCTTTTGCTATGCACTGAGGATGATAACAGTAGTTATCGAAACGTTTGCAAGATGTCAGTTGTATCGTTTGCTTTGGCCGTGATATTTATTATAAGGGTAAAGTAAAAATATTTAACAAAATGGTATGGTGGAAGTCTGTGCGTAAGAGGTCGAACAAAGTTGACCCGTTCCTTTGCAAAACAATGGTATGTAATCTATGGTGCTGAACTGTTCCCACTTATTTTTGAAGTATAGTTTTCCTAAACCTTTTTGATCTTGCTGTAGTGCGTTGCTCAATACTAGCGTTTTGTCACAGGAAACATGGAAATGAAAACGTTACGATAACTCAGATAAATAATTAGATAAGTTTTTCGCTCGCATGTTATGAACGCAACGGTACTTTGCTTTCAAACTTAGTAGAAGCACGAAAAGTGTCTGATTTTTGGTTAGATTTAATACAATAATTTACATTTTCGACTTAAACGTAAATAATTTCAGCCACAACAATTATTCACACTGCTGCTGCAGCATTGCTGGTATACATTTCTGTGGCTAAATCACAAATAAAATGAAAGATATACGATACAGTAATCTTCAAAATACGTTTAAGAGATGGATATGTTTATCTGGTTAAAATATTTGGTACGCTGCACTTGATCAAAATTTTACAGACAAGTAGTGGTTTCATTTTAAGAAAAGTAGCATCCGCTATCATTCTGTTTATCATTAAACACAGAATATTTATAGAGCGTTGATTACAAATGTTCAATTTACTTATTGGGTTGATTGGTTAGTTGCAAGCTGGTGAAGAGCACCGTCAAAATACTTCAACTGTCGCAGCTTGCCAAACTTGAAATTAAATTACATGTGATGGTAATTTACATGAGCAATACTGTCGTGAAAACAACTAAAGATTTAACTAAAAATCGTTACATAGCTAAGAGTTTCAGCAGCATATGTAAAACATTCACACTGCAACTAGTGCTATTCTTCCAAAAGCGATACTGAAGTTCAGTGAAGCGACAATAACTTTATACGTTGTTCAGAAACGAGACGACAGCGATTTGCTTCCAAAACCTTTCGTTGCTGATGCAGTTTTGGATGAAGCTCCAAAACCTGAAGCTCCTGCAACTACGAAGGATGTCTTGTACAGGTTCTGCCAGTGTTGCCTGACCAAGTTGTAATTTGGGTTATCGAAAAGTTCTGCAACAACTGGTTCCCATCAGTTGTTAAAATAAGCTATCAATCAATACAAAATGTTCTATCGAATGTTTTAACATGGATCATGGAATTACCGCGCATTAATTGCAAAAACAATTAATTGCAAATGCTGCTTATTTCCCGATTCTAATGACGTGGATTATTTTCTTCACGTCTTTATCCTTGCTTGTCTCCAAAAAAGTTCCTGATTTTTAGATTGTTATAATTTAGCTCAGGTATTGGCACTAGTTTTTGAAAAAAGAGAAATCAACTGCAATTATCTAAACGGTGTTTTTCTGCTTTCTGCATAAAGTACGAATGCTGCAAACAAGCAACGTTCCCCTCTTGCACGCAGAGACCTTGTCTTTCGTACAGGGACAAACGTTATTTTACGCTAACTGGAGATAAAATCATGTTTTGAATTCAGCTCAAAACGTTCAGTGATCATTTAGGTTTTTGATAAAATTAAAAATGGAGGTGAACGTAAGTAGTTGTCAGGTGTAACTTTTCGAATTGCGTCAGCGGCGACTGGGCCCAAGTTTTGACCTGACAAGCATTTTACATTTCACAGTGAACCTTTCGCATTTTTGTAAAGATTTCCGTTTAGCATTTCAAGCTATAGTTACATCGTGCTTACGAAACTGCTTTTTTCCTTAAATACTTTAAAACGCAAACCCCGTATCATTCCTTGTCGTAAACGTGACACACTGCTTTAACCCAAACCAAGCTTCGGTTTGCAATGACCCATTATCCCGCACCTAACTCTTTTGGTCATTTACCTGCCAGTTGCAGGAACACTGTTGACATGGAACAACAATTATTTTCAATGGATAAAGAAAAGTCCACAACCTCTATATTGTTAAATTGAGGCTATAAAATCTGCTACGTGTTATGACAAGAAAGTTTCAAAAAGAGAGTCACGTTTTTATGTAAACTTTCAGTGAAGAAAACATTGCTCTTTTCCGCGACTTGGAAACTTATGCCGTCAACATGGACTCAGAACATGTTAGTTTTGCTACGTTGATGGAAGGATTGTACATCAGCGATCTCTCCGATCTGGAAAAGGTAAAAAAAGACAACATTTTCGCTAATGTTTCTCGGTTTAGTCCCAAACTTGGACTTGACGAAAAACCTTCACCCAGTGTATTAAAATATTTGACGGCAAAAATTGAGAAAATTGTGCATTTTTAAACGTAGAAATCACTCAAAGCGTATTTTTCGTATTCCCGGTTTTGATCAAAACTGCACAGTTCTTCCACTAGGCCACTGAGACTACAAGCACCTTTTTCAAAAAATGAAAACATGATTCCAAGCAAACTGTGTTTGTTTGCGTGCTCCACCTTATTAAAGCCTTGGACCAGTGTTCCCTTTAAGTTGCGCAACTGCGCAATTGCGCAGCACCACCAGACAATTGCGCAGAGCTATCCCATTCTCGTGCACTTCCAACATTATAAATTTAATGAGGTATGTGTATATCGCATAGTCCATTCAACCCTGGAAACGCTTCACTGGTTGCGTGTCTGCATGGTTGCGCAGTTGCATGCGCTTAATGCGCAAAAAAACAAACATTTGCTCTGCGTACAATTTTCTTAGACGGAACATTGCCTTGGACTATGCAAGTTATTAGTTATTGTGGAACTTAAACCAAATTTTTACAGGTGCGAATTTTGTTTCATTGGATCACAGCACAAAACCTAAACACGATCAACTTTCCAACCAACCTTTCGGATGATACTCCCCTCGGATACCTAAAAGCAATCAAGAACGAAGAAAAATCTTATGCGTCTCTCTTTTTGCGCTTATGCAGGTAAGAAGAACAACTCGGCGAACATCTTTCGCATGCTATTTGCAGGCATTTTTGTACTTGCCAAAGTTAACTTAAATGGATGCAAGTCATTGGTACACTGTTTTCTATGACATTTAATTCCGAACGCAGTGCACCAAAATTTGTCAAGGAATTGTGCTCACTGCTTTTATGGGTCGAATGAAAAACTTATCAACTGGACGCAATTCTCTTCATCGTTGCTCATAATAATGAGCGACTCCTAATTTTTCTAAAGCTTTACATTCACTGACTAAAGCACATTTTGAATATGACCTCAATTTTATAAAGTTCTACTTTTGAATAAACTAAGCTAATGGAAATTTCATCAAAAAGCAATTTGAAATTTACATTCATCAGGGTAAACCTTTTCGTTTTTTATATCAATTTGCATAGTAAGGTTTGACCTTGTAGGCTGCTAGGAGATTTTGAGAGACCGCAATAATGTCATCTAAATACCGAGATGGTCGTAAAGCGAGGTTTTCGGGTATTGTGGTGGTGGTTGCGCAGCGAGGTTCTACTGTGTTTTAAGAACATCGAAACGGTCTCTCAGAACACTTTAAAAAAACACTGCCAGTTACTAAATTGTTGTGCAAACAACGCAGTTTTCTACAATCTGAATCTATTCACAGTTATCATATTTAGCTTTAACGCTCACTCAAGAGTGTATTGTAAATGATGGTTGTTTATTTTGTTGCTAGGTCGTGTGAGGAAATAATGTACCCGTTGGTTCTAGTGTATGATGTGAATGCTAAAGCATTCACTGAGGTCACTGACCCTACTGCATCATCCCTGTGCCAGGACATTTGTGAGTCTTGGAAAAGAAAACGAGACGACAGAGTATCTTTTCAAAGTTGAATCGTGACATACTGTGACGCCTTTTTAATCAACAAAAATGCGAGCTTGTTTTGAAGGGATTGTTTCTCAACATTTTGCAGCGCTGCTGGGCTGCACGCGAAGCTGGTCCGGGGTTATTTGAAAGGAGTCGGATATTGCCCAGACTATAAATTTCTTGATAAAAATGACTCTTTCCGTGGAACGTGGAACGCAGTTCTTATCGATGGTCAGTGGCGACTGATTGATACTCACTGGGGTGCGCGGCATGTGACAGGTAAGGATTTTCTTTCCAGCAAGTCTGTGACTGATGGCGATTCTACAGCACAAGAACCCAATGATTGTTGTTGTTTTTTATCTATTTTATTATTCAAAATGCCTGTGTTGTACTGTACGGCTTATACTCCATTCACTTGACTTTTTCTGTGATGGCGTGTTAGAGAAGTACACACCTATTGCAAACCTCTGATAAAACAAGGAGCGTATGCTCGCGTATATCTTCAAAAGCACCTTGCTCAGAATAACGCAGGTGAAGTAAACGAAAAATAAACGACCATTGACAAACATGCTGACATAAGTAACCTATTATTCGTTAGTCGTGTGTACGTTGCACTAAAATAAATTATTTTGTGCTGGCATTTGTTCTCAATTCTCATGCCTCCTTTGCACCACCTTAACGAATGTCATCTACACATGTTTTTCATCACCTTGTGCGTAAACTCCGATGTTTAAATTAGAAAATTTATTGTATCAACTGAGTCATTCAATGTTCAGAGGATGACTCCGGCGTTCAGGAAAACCGGCAAACAAAATACAAATATGAAGAGCACTACTTTTTGACTGATCCCGATATGCTGATAAACACTCATTATCCTGATGAGCCTGAATGGCAACTCTTACAAAGCCCAGTTACTCTACAACAATATGAAGTAAGCCTTTGTTTGCATTAAGGGTGCGTTCAATATTTCACGAAATGAACGTCAAGTTTTATCTCCAAAAATGTCTTTGCGAGAAAAATGTCTTTATTCTACTGTTCGAATAAAAGATTCTCAACAAAATTTGAAAGCAAACGCTTACTGAAGTGCTTCAGAGCAACACAAATCATTCCTTTCCCACGGCAAACTTTTCCTCTTGTAAGTGTGTGAACTTACACATGAAGAAATATATGTAGCTTGGTACCTAAACACCATCACCATCTACAAAATGATATGTTTTTGTTTTATTCACGCCTAGAGAAAAACGGAATAGCACCCAGTGAAATTTTTAGGCAAACAACCAGGCATTCAGAGATCTTCAGGCTGGCAAAAAAATGTAATATTTAGGTCAGCAGCTAGTTTCTCAAAAAATGTTTATTCAGAATAGTTAGATTCAAAAATACAAAAATCGTTTTTGATCCAGTTTAAGGATTGTGGGTGTTTTTCTTGTCACTCACAATGTTTTTTTCCGGAGGTGAAGTTAAAGGAATGTATTATTAAATGTAAGGTGGCCACACCACAGGCACTGGTTTGACGAAAATAGTCTCTGCAATTTGGGGTCGTGTCCCTGTCAGTCACGTGCTAGTATCGGATATCGATAACATCATATCGGGTTGCAGATGTCATAAAAAAGTCCGTAAACAAAAAAAATTGGCAAATTTTCGATTATGCTTCAGGAAAATTCCAATGTCATTTTCCACAATCTTTATATTTTCTTAGTGGATTATTTGTATGACATTACAGCCATTGTTCTAATTCTAGGCGATGTCCCGGTTTGAAAGATTAAAATTATGGTAGTTATGTAATTATGATCGCCCTGTCAAAACCTCTTTTTCATGAAAAAATAGAGTTGTCATTGGCGCCAAAAGATCTAACTGCTTTCCTGATCCACCTTGCAAAGCTTTCCTTTCAATCTCTTCCAACTTATTATCAACATCTGACCAAAAACTGATAAGTTTCTGCTTAGGCAGTAAACCGCAGAAATGCTCTTAGCCTAATTGGATAATCACCTTTAAACCTGCAATTGCGCAATGAAAAGATGAAAAGTGGACGGAAGAACCCGTCGAGCCTTACTGTTTCTTGATTCCGCATAATTTACCAAAAAAATGTTTTACTTTTCAAAGAAATTTGTCAAACAATGGCCGCTCTTTTACAAACTACAACTTGCCCAAGAATCGAATCACTGCGGAATGGTTGAAGCAAGCGACGTGGGTTTTGTTCAAATCAAGATCAAAACATCCGTTTTTGCTCGAAACGACGCCAAGTTCAAAGCAGAGTTGCGCCATCGCCATCGACTTCCAAGCAGTGGGAACAACACTGAACTGCAAAAAAATATTTTCCACTATTCAACAGATGTTCATGAAGTGAGATATTTTTGGTATACTAATCGATGTCAGGTGTTACTGTATATTTGCTCTGCACGAAACGATGCTAAAAAGTCAGTGATAACGGTCCTTAAGTTGCATGAAAGCTTAACAAGACATGGAAAACAACCTGTTGTCTCCATTGAACCGAAATGTCTACTTGAATCGTATACTTGTAGAGCAAAAAATCAGATCAAAATCAGGAAAATTTTCTTTCTTTAAACACTGAATGGCAAAATGTTTACTTTGCACCGAGATAAAAACCGTCGTAATATATCGAAGCTGGTTTGTGCCATAGTGCAAGTGGCTTTTCTTTCACATACGTATAACCGTGCAGAAAATCTGTGGTGGGCAGCTTTGGTTTGGAGTAAAGATTTTTAATCAGGTGCATTTTTAATCATAATAGAGAGAGCAACAGTTCGAAGTACACAAAATACCAAGTAAACACTTTACTCTTGTGCTTCCTGAACAGAAATCTGTATCATAAAAATGGAAAGCTTGTCGGCAGAATTCCACTTGACCTAGTTTAAAAATTCCGATTTTTATTTTTTGCAGATTTTCGAAGTTTACCTACCTAGTACCGGGATGTTTCTATTCAAAGTTTTCGCCTTGTCAAACAAATTTAGTGACGACAATCTTTTCACGAATGTGTGCTTGTACCAAATCAACTGTTCCAAGATCAAATCTCACTCTTCGCCGATCCTCCCGCCATTCCCTGTGATAGGATCAAGTTACGGTCCTGGAGCGAGCGCACGTGCAATCGCAATAAAACCAGTCACTCATCCTCAACCGACCATTGAATGCGACGAAAACGGTGAAGCTACCATCGTTATGACGACAGACAGCAGTTGCGATCATGTCACGTTTAGCCAAGATTTACGAGACGCCGACTCAGCAGTTCATGACGGTCATGCAGTGCACACTGTGATCCAATCAGAGGCTGAAACCCACATCGTGTTCTACGTTCGAGTGCCGTACAACGGCAACTTTGCGTTGAATCTGTACTCGAACTCCACCTCTGAGGAACGAGACATTCTATCACCATTCTGCCATTACCTTCTTTTGTGCAAAAATTTAAAAAAGCCGACCGTTCCGTTTTCTGCCTCACCCAAAGGAAGGCTCGGAGCGTTGGAACCTGATTTTGGAGGCCTTGGACTCTCCTTCTCTTCTCATACTCCGAAGTCAGCGAGAGGACCACATTGGTTAAACACAGACGCTTCAAGTGAATGCAGCATTACATTTCAGCTCAGTCAGCCGCTGACTTTAATTGCAAATTTGTCATTGCACTCAACGAACTTCGATGACTACGTCATGGTTGAGACTGATGGTAGATGTTTGACAGTAAGAATAAGAGCTCCGCCGAACACACAAGAAAGCAGTGTTTTGCTTCTAAAAATATTTGCCGCGCCACTTTATCAAACCCAAGGAATCCCCGTCGTTTTCACTGCTTTCATCACGTGCCCAACAACGTCCGAGAATACATTTCCTTGGCCTCAGGCACCTTCACGCGTTTGGGGACCTGTATTTGAGAAGTGGCAGTCTTTTTCCATTACTTCAGCACAGTTTATCGGTTCAGAGCCAATGCAACCTCAAGCAGCTAGCGATCTATCGAGTCGCTCTTCTCCGTGTAGAATTTATGACGGGACCGGAGAGTTTGAGCTGGTCATTGATCATCAACTCCCGCTGCAAATCAAGGCCAAACTAACTGAATTGCTCCCGGACGGCGAACTCGGCGAAGAACTAGAACAGTTTGCACTTGCTTGCAAAAATACTGTTACGGAAAGCCGTATATGTGCGAGGTTCCCACGAAATGGAATGTATTTTCTGATAGTGTACGGAGAATTAGTAGAAGACAGGAAAGGACATTTAATGCCTTTGCACTATTCTTTAATCCACGCTCTTAAACCGTGTCCGTGCATCGACCCATTTCCCATCCCCCTGGCTCTTTGGTCGACCAGTTGCGTAGAGGCTAACACTCTGATCAGCGGTGAAGTCAAGCGGAACAACCCAATCACATTTCGTTTGAAGTTTGGCCGTTTCTTCAAAGATACTTCGGGCAACTATGCTGTAGCGCCCTATCCAAAAATTTTGCTCTTGGTTGACGGTTCCACAGCAGTTGAGCCCAGTGATCACTCGGAATGCACTTATGAATGGAAGTATCTGGCAGGACCAGCAGAGAAAAGGTTGGGAATGGCGGTGCAACTCAACGAAGCCGAACAATCGATGAGTTACGCTTTGCAGTTCGACATCGTGAATTGAAGATTGTACATTGTCAGAGACATGAAAACAGTGCTAAAAGGTTTCTATGACTTTAAATATATGTTTTTGCCTATCTTTACCGAGTTAACGTATGAGAAGCTGAAATATTGTTTCTGCTTCAGATGAAAAAGTTTTTTTCATGAAGTAATGTATCGCGTAGCCAAATCTTTGCGTAACGATTTTTGAAGTCAATTAGAGGTTACTTCTTGGTGAACGCGTATACACATGAAACCTTGGTACTGTACAGCAACTCGCCAAAACATGAAACCTAGTTCTATAAGTTGTGTGTAAGCATAAAGGGTTGTGTTTTAGGTCAAGTGCATTCCAAATGTCACGCGCTTACTTCGGTCAGATATACAAAACTGAAATCAAACTATGGAGGAGGTTTTAAAACACTAGGACTTCATGCAATAATTTCAGTCATAACAAGTTTAAGCACTTCTTCAAAGCGTGTTTTCTCAAAACGTAATACATGAATCGGGATTTATAGTTTTTAAATGTGTTCTGGAGATTTTTCGTGTATTTCTGTGATTTTTTTTCCTAGCTCAGACTCATTGTTGCAAGAAACAGTATTTGTACCACACAAGATGCTTTTGCCAAGGTTTCAAAAATATTTCTAAAGACTAATTTTTGTGAAAGCTGCCTTGAGGTTGTGTTTTTTCGCTAGCTTATGTCTTGCACAAAAATGTGGTACTCCTATGATTTTAAATCCGAACGCACGACTAATTTCGATAAACGAGGTCACTCTCTGCCATGGGTAGAATTTTGTTAACAAACACACAACTGGTACGATCAGTGATGTAATTTTTCATCGCCTCGTTTTCAAAGTGACAGCTTACCGAAAGTTTTACCGTGTCTCTAGTCTATCATCTGTTGCATTTAAAACAGTGTTTTGTGTTTGTTTTTTGATTAATATAGGGTGACCCAAAAGCAACAAAACCCATAAAAATTATATCAAATCCTAAAAAGATCCAGTAAACTCCAAGCACTTTGCAGGTTTTAAACTTCAGTCTGTGTACAATCATTCCCCAAATTTTCAGTCATTGAAGTCCCTTCGCATAGAAGTCATGTTCTTTCCAAAATATGCTCCATATGGCCTCCATGGCGTCTAAGTGACTTTTAGGGCTTGGGCCGACCGAATCCCGCACAGCATCATTGTTTCTTTGCGTCCTATAGCACTCACCGTCCGACCAGAATGAGTCTCCCTTAGACCTTTTGAATTAAGATTTTGCACAGTCCCATACTCTCTAAACTTCTGAATCCAGTCAAAATTCTGCTTTTTGATGGATTATGACGACACTGAAACTTTTTCCAAAAACTTGCTTGCACTACTTTGTGTGAATTGTTAGCGATATAGGCCTCCAGGAAAAATGCCTTCTCTTAGGTTGACCAAGACATGGTGGGAAAACTATTGTTGCAGTATTTCATGCGCTAAGTTGACTACTGCAACCTGAAAAAGAAAAGAGGAATAATCAAAATTAAAAATTTTATAAGATTTGTGGTTATTTTTCTTTGGTTACCCTGTATGATTGTAAAAGGCGCATAGATTCATCTCAGGTATCTGGAAAAAGAATCTCGGCCATGCGTTGGAACCGCAGACCGGATCATCAATGTTACTCGTTACTGCTCAGCATAAAATTAAACTTTATGTGAGTGACGTTTAAGTTTTCTTTTTCAAAACAAAAATTTGACATAGTTTCATCCGGCCTTTTATGCAACACCGACTATTCGAATTGTTACGTTTTCGGCGTGCACCGATATTTGATCAGTTTTTCAAAAGGGTAAAAAGCAACAACACAAGACTTGATTATGAAACATTTTTCCACTCGATGTATTATTGCTTTACCATTGCGTGTTGCATCAAGTGCAATTACGTACCGCGCTTACTGTGATTTTTAAACTTACCTTTACTCTTTGCGTTTCTTGCAAGTTTGCTTTAAAAAAATGTTTTAGTAATTTAAAAACTCGATTTGCAAAAGTTGCATGTGATTTATATTCGCTTTTTTCTGATCCGATAAATCTAAAATTTATTTCATAATTCACGATGATTTTTATATTACAGACGTCTTGACACAAACTTTTGATTAGCACTATATGCTTCGCTGTTTGATAAGCTGACATTCTATCTCACGCATATAGCTTTCTTGTACAATGCGTTATACTGTAATGTAATGAAAGCTGTAGTCATCCATAACAGAGAATGTCTTTAAGGTTTGAAAACAACTTTCCATTGTTTTGGTTTTCGAGTTCAAAGCGATATATCACTTTAAATTTGTGTGGATACCGAGCAGCAAAACTGTTGTACCTTTGCGGGTCAAATTAAAGTGAAATAATGGCACCTTTATTACGCCTGCATTACTTAATGTATTTTAAATTAGTGCATATCTCAGTGTGCAAGTTCTTCGGAAGATAAAAGAATGTGATGCTTTATTATAAGTTGCTTTATCCAAAACATTCTTATTAGTTGATCAGTGCAAGATCAGTTCCTGATCTTGAAGTAAAGTGTCATTGTATTTTCTGGATGAATCACTGAATAAATCGGTATGCTGATTGTTTTGTAGGCCTCATGTTTGAGCAACAGCTTCGAAAATATATTCTTAAATTCCTTTTCAACCACTGGAAAAACAATGTTGAAAGAAGGCAACGCATATGCTTAAGAAGGACAAATCAGTACAAACTTTGAAAAATAAGAAAAGAAAACATGGTACAGCTACAACAGAAAGAATAAAGATATAAAAACTTAGGGAAGTTGGAAAAGGCCTAGAAACATGTACAGGTGCAGCAATTTGTTTCACTACAGATGCTACTTTCTACTTACTGTGGTAATCCAAACCCAAGTCATTGCAAGCACAGAAAATAAATATATATTTTTTGCTTAAGATCATTACATTTTTTATAGAAATATCGTTGATGAGCACTAAGTGACTATTTTGAAAGAGCTAATTTTGCCGGCCTGTGGTTTCACATCGGTACAATAATAATATATGGAAGTAATTTTCAACAGCTTTTGTTAACTGATGTGGCTTATCCTGAATCAAAAAATTGATTTTTAAAGGAAAATTTTCCGCATATGTGCAATTAGCACTTACTGTTTTTGCAAAACGTGGAATGAGTTTGATGCAATGTGAGTAATGAATTGTAGACTTTTTTGAGTCAGCAAAGCTAATTCCAGTCTTCGCAATTGTCAATCGCAAGCATACACAGTGTACAGCATCATCGTACGCTAACGCATGATAGGACTTTGCAATGGGACCAGCCATGAGCTTCTTGTGATTAAAAATGTTTAAACTCACATACAAAACAACATTTTTACTTTATTGCAACCATTCTGCACGGCAGTAAATTAGCCTATTTTGTTGATTCACATAATCGTGCATATCAGAACAAAATCAGAAACCTACGTCCCAAACTTTTTTCGTTACATATGGTGCTTTCAATGTAATTAAAAAAATGTGTGCAGGCGTGTTTGCAGAGACGTGACTATATCGTTTTGCTTAATTTCAGCTACGCACGCTTGTTACAGCAACTTGGGTGCAGATCCCAAATAAAGCGAAAAAGTAATTTGCATCTGATGGTAACGCAAATACCACAAGCAGTGTTAAAAACCTTGCAAGCTACAGCATTCGACTATATATATTATTATATAAATAGATTATATGGCTAATTCCAATTCAAGGAATAACCTATAATTCCCCTTTATGAAGTGCACAGCGTTGAAGTATTAACCCAACCTTGCAAGATAAAATTGCAACAGGCATCATCCTTCTACAAATACAGCAAGTCATTTTGACTAGAGATGGTTATGAGTGACCAGTGACCACGCAATGACAGTATAAAGGTAGTGAATGGAACGGCAGTGTTCTGCATAGATATAGACTGCATAATGCAGATCTGCGCGTTGCAACACACCAATTTTCCTTATAAATGGTATCCTGATAGACCTACAGTAGATTCAAATTGCCGTTGTATACATTTAAAATTATTTCGTTAAGCTAAACGTGGTTCGGAAACCAACGTGGATAAAGTTTGCTTTGAATGAGAACAGGTACACAGAAACGTTTATGGGATAAAGCCAGATGTAAATAAACTTGAGGTATTTTATGTAATGATGTAGGTCTAAATTGTCTTCGGATCAGGATCGGATTCTGAAGATCAAAACTTTTCCGATCATGGAAGTCTGATTGTTTCGGTCCGGATCAGATATCAAAAAAGGCAAATCTCTGAAATCCGTAAATCTCTGATTTGCAAAAGCAGCTGCATTTGTAGGCCTTAGGTAAACACAAGCGACAAATTTCGCCACAATCTAGTGACGTATAAGTACTATGGGATAATGGTGTCATCAATGGGACCCTACCCAACAACTTAAGGGCAGCTCGCATTACCACGCCACAGGGATGATTCATATGCATCAAAATTAAGCTTTTCTACACTTGAGAAAAAACACTAAATTATGGAAAGAGGGACCACTGCAGAGTGAATAGGGAGAAGATAGTAAAAAGCCTTAAGTACATAATATCATTTTAAAAACTCCCATAAGACATTGGTAGGCCTATTAGCAATGTTTGTCTCCCGATAAATCAGCCAGTGACCCAATCCAAAACACATAAGTTGAATAACATCGTCTAGGCAGATTCTAAAGAACACATTCTAAAGATTTCTGAGATTTAAATGTAAATAGAGAGAGAGAGTTTATTGGCACAAACATTAAACAATTTCATGCAAAAATAAAATTAAGGCGCTGGGACAACGAAAAAAAACCTGCAAAACAGGTTGTCTCGTCGGGCGCCCCTCGAAAGTTTCATAAATTTCTATCGTGGTTTAAAGTTGATGGCCGAATTAGTGCGAATTTAATAAGGTTGTAGTTTTGAAGAAGTTGCAGTCTGCTGGATGATCAATACAGCTAAGCGGGAGTGCTGGGTCAAAACCGGTATCTATCATTGTTTGCTCAGTTCCGCAAGGAGCTGAGCGTGGCAGAGAAAGTGTAAATCCAGCTAAAATGAAACTCTGCCCGGGTTTCCATAACCCTTTCGCATCCGAGCAGACGACTGTTGCTCTGTAGCAGTGCATATTTTTGTGCCAAGAGGAGGTCAATTCTCCCACTTCTGCAAAAGCCAGCCGCTTGAGGAGCCATGCGCACTGTGGTGTACAAAGCTTCACAAGTTGCGCAGAAGCATTTCATGATGGT
>Ga0210059_1011076_pt1 | contig 13839 bp, 10 predicted proteins | sample Ectturendosymbi2_FD_188042 | JGI IMG/M metagenome (GOLD analysis project Ga0210059, IMG submission 188042) | Ecteinascidia turbinata endosymbiont from Florida, USA - Sample 2 (SPAdes) (version 2) | ecosystem: Host-associated > Tunicates > Ascidians > Unclassified | place: Key West, Florida...
GTGCACTTCGACAGCACAGATCACGACTGTCCTAACGAACCACCACGATCAGAATGAGCACCAAACTGCGCAAGATTCCTCGAAGGGCAATCAATGCACACGCAGAAGCATTCCACGAACAGAATGTGTCGCACGCGCTCATCACAAGGAAATTATCGCAGGAGAGCTTTTTTCAGCGTCCTGGTTGAGAGTGTATTCCAGCAGTGTTTGCTTCCGCGTTGCTATGCTGTATCGTAACAATCAAAATTATTGATGAGCAGTAACTTACTGCAACTTTCAATGATTTAATTAACAGGCGCAATGCGGATGTCTTGAGGTAACGTACAGTACATATGCTTGAAAGCACAGTACGCGGAAAATGTGTCAATTCCGCAGCCACCTCTGAAACTTTCAAACAATCAAAATATTGCGCGTCTGATAAAGGTTTGAACTCTCATCCTCAGAAAACTTGTTTCGCAAAATTGACAACATCCGTTTCACGACCGTTATTTCGCCTTCACTAAGTCACCTTTATTTGTGTCACAGTTAATTTGCAAACGTGACTTTACTGTGATCACTTACACACAGGGGTGTAGTGCGGCGGGAACGCGTGGGAACGGCGTTCCCACACCTTTTTCACGTTTTGCTTTAAAATGGCTTTGAAGTTGTTTTAAAATGGCTATTTTTTTGATGCGTTCCCACACCTTTTTTGTTAGCACTACATCCCTGCTTTCACAGGACATGTTGGAACTGGAAAAGCTCGACGCCCTTTCCAACCTTGTAGAGATTTCAGTGATCGGGAACGCTGTGTCGCGGCGACTACTGCACAGGCCCATGTTGGTTTACCAACAACCGAATCTCCAAACAATCGATGGCATATCCGTCACTCCCGAAGAGCGAACCAAAGCCGAGCTTTACTTCATGGATCAACAAGTTAGTTTATTTTAGATAAACTGTCCAAAAATAAACTGTCCTTGTATTTCATAGATCCTCACCATAGTTACACTTGTGCGCTTATTCGAGAGTTCGTTGGCTGGCAAAACTCTTTGCCTTGACCTACACATTTTTTTGACGCAGCCTATTGCAGCGGAGTCAGTCCTGCCTGGAATAACGCCGCACAACCGCGCTGGACCGATCAAGGTCACCCACATGCCGATTGGAAGCGAGCGTCACGTCATTCCATACGCTCCGGGCAACTACGACGACTATGGCACAAAAGGTTTGCATTACAAGTGATAGTGTGGTTTTGCAATTGATTTATTCCCAGTTGTTTGAAAATTCTTTGGAAGGATTTCATTGTTTAGAATGGCCCGACATACTCCTGATTGAGGCCCAGGTCATGCCGAGACATTGAATTGAGTCGCGCATACTCAACTTCTTGATCGCCACTGTCTTGTTCGAAATGCTTGGCTTGATTTGCGATTTACAAGTGATGTAATACTGCGCCCCCGCGTTATTGTCCTCAGTTGCTCAGGCCTAAAAAATATTTATTTTGTTACAGTACACGTTATGTTGTTACAAGACAGTGAATGCCAACCTGCTACTGAGCTTAGCTGTTAAACATGGAAAACTGTGAGACAATTGATGCTTGACTGTTCTCGCCGAAAACGAGGATAATAGATTTTATAAGGTCATGGTGAAAGATAAATATTTATGAGTGCAGTGCATTAAAAATTCTTGGGTAATTTTGTTAGGGTTCCCTTCGCAGGCATCAAAAGTTTGCAAATTGATGAACAAACTGAATGATTCATTCAAAGATACCAAGAAGGCAGCAGATGGTGTCATTTAGATTGCAACAAATGGCTCCGGACGATATGTGTCAGCGCTAGTTCGAAGCTCTAGTTGCTGGTTTATTTACGATAGTTTTTAAACTGGTAGAACTGGTAATAAATTTCCTGTTGAAGGTCATTGTATTTGCTCTTTTTCTTTTATGCGTATAAATCAGGTTCGTTTCAACTCGAAATCCATCGTTTTTCATTACTGGTGTTTTATTCTGCCAACCTTGAGTATTTCCCTGAAGCCTTGGAAACATAAGGCTGGAGTTTTTTACTGGGCACGTTTCGAGTTGCGCGCATTTAGCAGAACTGTGACTTCTATTGTCAAACGGCTTTCACAGGAAAGAAAGGCAATGGTCGCGATCGGTCGAATCACCACTCTATGACCCACAGTGCTTTTTACAACCAGCTTGCTGGAATAAAGTATCAGCAGAACAGTTACAACGGATCGAAGCACCAGCACCAAAACAGCGGGTTAGTAATTCTTGATTTGTTCAAAGAACTTTATGCAACTCCGGATGGATATAAACACACACGTCTTGCAACTTCGTGCTTGGCGCACTTCACGATATCCGATACTTAAATGATAATATCCAGGAAAACCTGCAATGTTTTAGTTTAGATGAAGATAATTGGGCCGAACTTGTAGAATTGGGCCGAACTTGTAGAACTCTGATTAAAAAATTGGTTGGGTATTTTCCGATAGCTATATCAGTATTGGTTGCTTTCAACCAATATCAATATCAGTATTATTAAACTAATTAATATATACAACAAACATCCAAAACCCCGCGTTCTGGTGTGTATAGGCTGACAAATGTTATTGCTTGCTGTGCTTTTTGTGACTTTGGTCATGCAGCGATTGGGGTAACCAACCTAGCAAACTACTCAGTACAACGATTTCTCCACTCTTACCTCATTTTAATTATTATAATATTTGTGTCTTAAGACAAAACAAAATACCACACAATGCATACATTCATAATCTTCGTGAGAACCGCAATGCTTGACTCCTCACCAGTGACAATCTCAGATGGTCTTGGATAGTTGGTGCAGTGAAGTGTTACACAGAACAATGTTGTTACAGCCAGTAACATTAGTTGTTGCGGAACTTTGTTTAACGCGACTTTTACGGTTCAAGACGTTTGACACAAGATTAACGGTTTACACGAAGCAGCGCGACTCTCGTCGCCCAAGCTGCTACACACAATACCGTGGTACAACCCTCGTTGTCAACCAGAAAAAAGCCTACGTATACGAATGGAAGAAACCTAAATTACTTCGTCGTGGTCGTCGTCGGTTAAACCGAAGTATACACGCTTCCATACGAAGCCACTCACCAACTGCCTGACCACCACAGACGGCCAGCACACAAACGAAGCGTACCAATCAAGTGAGGCGCCGTGCGCTTAGGGCTGAAACAACGGCGACACTTAATGCGAGAACAGAGCGGAATAATTTGAAATTAAAGGAAACTTGCCGTAACAAATGTTATTTTGATTATTACGTCCCCAGTCCGATATATATGCTCTATAAACTTTGTTACGAAAGGTGGAGTCGAAAGTGCATCAAATGTTTTGATTCCTAAGTAACAAAAATTCTTTAAATCAATTCCAAATTTTAGTACGTTTTAACTTACAGAAGTCGCCCCCCCAAATCTCGTAAATCACGAAACCGCCCCCACAGCGCATAAAATCGCCCCCTGGGGGGCGATTTCGCCCAGGTTGAAGACCATTGATTTAGGACGAACCGGTAAGCAGAAGAAATAAAGCTCGATCTTTGCAAATCTTCGATGATTTCTGGTTATGAGTTCAAAACGCTTCGTAGAGAAAGATTAAAGGGATTGCTGTGAAGAATATAGTTGTAGTAAAACTGGAACAAATACCTCTCCGTGGGATGTTGTTTCAATGAAAGCAATTTTCTTGGCCATCTGAAAGACATATCAGTAGCAAAAAGGTGGATTAACAGAAACTTTAGCGGAATGAAAAGGCTGTCTGCCTCATGGATATTTATCAAGCAATACTGATTTGCCACAATCGTATGCAACAAAACTACTACAGGTAAAATGGGAAAATCGATTTTGCACAAAACGTTTTCACAGGCTGGTAATTTTAGCGGAATAGTCAAGTTTTATGCATCAGCGCCGTTCTACATGGATGCAATTCGGTGCGATGTTGTAATCAGAAAAATTTTGAACTGAATATTATACGACATTGATAAAAAATTGGTTTCACAAGTGGTTCTGTATTGACATTGTTTGGTATTTCGATTTCATTACGTCTTTGCAAGTGCTTACTGCTTATGGGCCACATGTACCGACATCAAGGCTTGGTGGACATTGAAGTTTACATGTTAACCCAGAGATTCCCAACCTTTCTCTGACCATCTACCCCTTCAGCATTTCGACAGATGACCATGTACCCTTAAAATTTCTTATGATGAAAGAGCTGAGTAAAATATCAAAATCCACTGGAGTTTTATTAGAACTTTTATATGTTAGAATATTTGGAAATCAATATTTTTCTCTTAAATGTACCCCTTCAGATTGCCAAATATACCCCCAGGGGTGCATGTATCCCAGGTTGGGAACCCCTGGTTTAACCCAGTGCTTCAAGAATTAAGTCTTACCTGTAAGACCTTCACATGGCACGTTTTTTATCAAACAACATCCTGCTTCAAATAGAAGTTTTATCCACCTTGAAGGAAATAGAGAAGCAGGATTTGAAGTGAGTACAAACAATACCTTATTTTTGAAATACTGTACGTCACATGTAAGCGCTTAATTAAAAGCATGTAAACTCCTGGAGACTCAATGAAAAGTTCCGGCATCACCATCTTCTTCCAACTGCTTGTATTCCATGTGAGGAACTACATGCTCATGCTTTTCACTGATATATTGAGCGATGACGTCTCGTTCCTTTAACTTTTTCTCAAGACAGTGATCGCAGTAACACTTGGATCGCAGCCATTCACTTGGAATTGTTGTTTCGTGGCTTTTTTCCTTAAAATAACGAAGCCAAAGAGTTCTTCCTTTTCATATAAAATATCTTTGTTGTTTGTGTGAAAAAATGATGGCAGGTTGAATCAATGTTTGCCGGTTATTGCAGAACAATTTATGCTTGTAATCAAAAAGCTTATATCCTGATAAATTTGTTAGATTAGCTGCGTTATATAGCAGAGCAGCTTCCGTTAACGGGTGAAATTACTGGTTTATAACCAGCGAGGAAAAGCAACCAGATAGAGGGTGTGACGAATGCAGTCTTATTGAGAGAAACGAATTCAGTATGAGGTATGAACACATGGCCTATAACTACGCTGCAATATGTGCACTTAGCAAAATTAAGATTTATACACCTCGTTGTTGCCTTAACGTTTAGTAATAGGCTTTGAACTTTTATACCATTATCCAGCACATCTGCTTCCATTATTGTCAAATCGGCCGGAAAGGCAGATATGTCAAACTTGGAACCGCCTGGCAATGCGAAACTGCAGCACTCCAAACACTGGCAACTTAGGCGTAGCAATTTGCGTGGAACCTGAAATCACAGAACCATGGTCAACGCTAGTTTGTTATGAAGCAGCATATAACCGCACTGAGCAACTGGTATTTGTTCGTACAAATTAAATTTTCGTGTTGATGAGTATGGGCAGTATGCTCCAGAAAAATCTATTTGTATAGAAACACATGCTTTGCGTTCGTAAAGGATCACGATAAAATCAGGCAGTTGGTTTTGAAAAAGGCAAATGATATACTCTCTGTCACTTACTTGCTAACATGATGATCAGTCCAGAAGATGTCACATTTGTTGCCGTCATCTCCGAGTGTTACTTTTTCTATAATCATTGCAATTTTTTCCAAACCACCTTGCGTTCCTCGGCAATTATAAATAGATATACTGTATGTATATATAATTTCCGTGTAAATGGCTTGAGAAAATATTGCTTTACGCACTGTTGAAACTAGCGCAAGTGCTTGGTCCAACTTTTGGCGAACTGCGTTATACGCATCGGACCAGGGTAGGATCGAGGATATGAAGCAGATGGTGTTTACGTTTATACATGGGCGCAATTAGGTGGGGGACACGGGGAACGCGTCCGCCCCACTTTTTCAGATGTCCCCCACATTTTTCTCTTTAGGTTTAATAATATATTGGTTTCACACCAAGCTGTCCCTCTCACATTTTGCAAAAAAATTGCGCTAATGCGTTTATAAACAGATGGCCAACACGTTTGGATGCGCAGGGCATTAAAAAAATACATGGTGTTCGGTCTTTACAGCACCAAATTGCACATTCGATTGTATTGGCCATCGATATTCATCTTTCTGTGGCCCAAACGAAGCATGCACAAAATTGCAGTTGCGTGAAGATTACGACCGTGCAAATGCCAAACGTTACTTAGAGCGGAATTGACGACAACTCAAAGCAAAAGAATGCAGTGGGCACTGAATTCCACACTTAGTAGCAATTATGAAAAAATGAATTGTAAAGAGACTAAGTTTTGCCTTGGAGTAGCTGTACATTGAGATGAAAACGCGATGAATAGTTGCAAAGATTTTTGAAAAAATTTAGAGTCATGGCGAAGAGAAAAGAAGGCCAGGTGCAAAAAGTGTGTTGCGAAATGCAAGAAAAACGTGAAACTGACGTCGGAGGTGAAGTGGCGTGAGACCTAACTCATTCAAGATATCGTCATGTGCAGTGGTTCTGAGGCAACGAAGAACAAGATTGCAGAAGAAGCTTGAATGCTTTCGATAGGATTGGTTTCTGCAACAGAACAGTTGTCATAAACAACATCTCCACAGTCAAGGGCGGTCAAAGTGACTGACGTCACGGTGGCACCATCGGTAACCCATCAACAACAAGTGGCATGTTTGGGTCTTAACTAGGGAAGTGGAGCAGGAGCCAAAAAGTTTTAGATGGTAGAGCCGGAGCCTCAAATTTGGGTTCCGGTTTCACAGAAATAGTTGTTTGGGCAAGCGAATCGTACAAATACCATAATACAATGGTTTTTATTCTTCAATCGTTCTGGACCCGGTGCCAAAAACTTCTAGATGTTGGAGCCGGAGCTGGAGCCAAAAAATTAGATGCCTGGAGCCTGGAATTTGAGTTCCGTCTCCGCAGCCCTGGTCTTAACCACGAAAGTACGAATCGATTTCGGTATTTTGCTGTTACGTTTCTCCCTTTTCTGGGAGTAGTAACTCTGTATTCGTTTGTTTAGATACTATCTTTGCACAAAATTGCAGAAGTATGCCCAATATATATTGTTCACTTCGCAAATTTAATATTTGCATTGCGTTCTAACCTGTTACCGTACCATCTCTGTGCGACAGCTGAAAGTTGAGCTGACTGTTGCGTCAAGTTCAACCTGTAATTGCTGCGCGACTTTCTGCACTTCTGCAACCATGTTTTAACTGAAGCTACTCATGCAGCTTAGTTTGCGCTTTGTTCACCTGCTTTTGTGCAATATTTGAGGTATCTGACTGCTGCATGTCTCACTGAGAAAAGCTTAGCCTTGTCATGATCGCGGTAATTGGTTCTGTTACTTAAACAAACGAAACACAAACGTTCAAATGGTCGACATCCACCCGAGATATTTAAATGCTTTACAGAAGTTGATAGCGATGCTTGACATAGCGCCATCCATTTATTTGCAGTCGTACGTTTTGCACTCGTCAGCAAATTTTTCGATGGTTGGGCAAACACGTTGCCTTTGATGCAGGTGGCAATATTCGCTACAGCAGTTTCGGCGGTTAGAAGGTCTGGCTTACTCCAACTGGATCAAACCCTGCACTGCACTTCCATGCAGCGTGCAGCCGTGCAACCAATACCATGATTACGAAAGCCCTCAGCAGATACGTTAGTTCTAACAAATGCCATTGAACTTGGACAGGCATTTAAATACATGGTCCCAATATCGATTTGAGCTGTTTAAGGTGATCGTCCATGAGATGAGAGCGTGGCTTGCTCTTACAAAAGTTCATCTTGGAAATCGCCGCATGCCAGAATGTTTATACTCCAGGTACCCCACAATACAAGTGATAGAACACCAGTGGTGTACCGCTGGGTCTTTCCTTCGCCCTGCAAGATGCCTTTGGCCTGGAACGTCGATACTAATTGCCTTGCCGAGCGGAGAAACCAGTTTATTGACTGCAATGTTTTGCGTGGCAACACCCAATTTAGTGTTGTGACTATGTTGGGAGCATGGGCTTCTGCAGGGGGGAGCAGAACGGGCAATTGTCACTCCTGGAAAGTGGGATTAAGAACAAAAAATTCGTAGAAAACGTGAGGTCAGCAGCTTAATGCTGATTCACTGATGTAATTCTTCCAGTGACAGTTTATTTGCCGGTATGACACTCACACTGCACAATTCACTGTTCTGGTAACATGCAGTGATGAGTTTGCAGTTCACTCATGTCCGCTCCTTTGCCTGCAGAGGCAGGTTGCGAGCGGATTGTTCGACAGTTGGTCTTTATTGCACAACAATAACATGGTTCCGATGCCCCGGTCGATGGATTGGGTGAAACCTTCGTCGTGCAAACCCCATCGGCCAAAGCAGTAGTACTCCAATGGCTTCTGCACCTTTTGCGATATCATTCTTCGACTGTCTGCTGTTGCCTCGCGACTCTGTCTTTTCTCCGTTGCACGACGGCTGCTACAATGGCATTGGCAACAATTCTGCAAAGGTCCACTTCAAGTTACGGTGGTAGGCGTTTTGCCGTAAGTGACTGTTACACGCAGACATCCTTGGAAGAGAATGCAGCGAAACATTGACTACTGCTAGGGGTGAGTCACGTAGTTTGACACTGTCCGAAAAGAAGCACGAGTGAAATCTGTAGCAATGCTTCCACAAGTTTGAAAAATCCATTGTGGAGAGAAAAACAGGAGCTACATACTAGAGATGGAGAACTTTACACAATGTTGAGCCAGGATTGCGGAGTCGGAGGTAAAATGTCCAACTCCAACTCCGACCTTTCCAAAATTTCCGACTCCTATCTTTCCAAAATATCTGACTCCCGACTCTTTAACATAACGTGAATGAAGTTTGGCTGTCAACAATTTTGTAGCAACTAGCAATCAATGGAAATCGTAGTACACAGCAAGAATTATCTGTTTCAATAAAAGTTTCAGAAGAAATTGTGCCATTTCAACAGGCAAGGGTTATGATTTCGAACTTTTGAGTGCGATGTAAAAATGATTCTGTTGGACTTCCGGAGTCGGAGAAAAAAATCTGACTCCAACTCCGACTCCTAGTGTTCTTAGGAATCCGACACCGACTCCGCAACCCAATTTGAAGCACAGTGATTTGTTTCCAGCAGTCTGTCATTCGATTAGTATTGCCCAAAGTCTTCCAGTACCTGCGCTGCCGAGAGATCTGTAGTTAACTACTTTGCGAAGACTGAAAACGTGGCTTCGATCAGCAAAGCCAGTTGAACGCTTGTCCGCTTTATGATGACTGATGAGCGTTCACCATGAAAAAATCAGCAAAAGCAACCGAGGTATTATTGAAAGGGTGATCGATCGCTTTGGACGAGATCTCAGACGTTTGCAGCTTTTGTTCCTAAGTCACGCTGATAAGCCTTGCTTGGTAAAATACGAGCTAAAGTCATAATATGCAGTTTTGTTAGAGACCATAGCCATGCTTCTTTGAAAAGAAGTGCCATGCTTTGAAAATCTGTGGACAGCCTATTGTGTGAAATTACCTTAATATACCTGGCTATTGCTGTCAACGAAGCGCATTTTTGTGACTGTTGCCGTAACAAGGGGCATTTTGTTTGTGCTATAAGGTAAAGCATTTTGTGAACGTCCATTTGCATTGCATCGTCAGTAACCTGAAAAGGACAAGCAAAAAGCTTTGCAATATGGGGAAATAAACAGAATCTCGGGATTGTATAAACACAGAACTGTAAGTGCAACCGATTCAGAACAAACGTAAAAGGAATAATAGAATAGCGAAGGAGGTGTTGTTGTTGCTCTGGCCCGCTGGCGCCGTAGCAGGTACCATTAGGTCAGATGCAATAACTAGGAGTACGTTGGTTAGGTCGCATTGGAAACCAGCTAGGCCGCGTTCGGCATAAAGGTTGGAGGTGCCGAGTCCTGCATTAAGTACAAAGTTAACTTCCTTACCAGTTGCGGAGTCAACGTAACGGAACGTGACAAGTAACGGAAGTTAACATTTGCTTCAAGCGAAACAACAACAGGGGAGCAGTTGCGCAATTATCCGCATGACTAGCGCAAGCCTATTGCAGAACCATTTATTGGCCTGAAGTCCATCGTTTGGCCTACCACACGTCGGCCTGGTTCCAGTTCTAATGTTTTACTGTTACCAGCTGCGTCAAAGAAACAAAAGCAGCTTATACACTGTTCTGCAAGACAACCATCCTCTGCCGGCCTCAAAAACGTGATTACAATTTATGCAGGAACTCTACAAGGCTTTATTATGCGTCCAGGGGCGTAACCAGTGGGGGCAAGGGGGGCACAACTCCCCGGGAGCCAAACGACTGCGGGGCGCCGGAAAGTCCCAACAATATCACAACACTTTCTTCAATACAGTGAACTTGCTTCCGAAAGAGCTCAGGTTGGAACATGGGGGCGCCAAGCTTGCTTCTTGCCCCGGGCGCCATCTAACCTCGTTGCGCCCCTGCATGCGTCATAAGTAATTTACTTGAAAAAAACACGGTAGCCTTCTGCTTTCACAAGTACAACCAGTAGAAATGAGATGATTACAGAACCATTTTTAATTTACGATGTTTTGGACTACAGTATATTGGTTGTTCACTGCTTTATACGTTACCACGATTTGTGATTTAAGCACAACACAAGAACGACTGTGATTGGTAGCGTTATTAATGGTTTAAACTGTAGGCTATGTCTGCAATTAATCGTTCAACTGCCAGACTTCAAATTTAGTTTAGTTCGGGCGTTTGTGTACAGTTCTGTTAAAGCAAGAGTAGCTTATGGGGCTAGCCGCCCTGTGATTGGTGGAAGCGACCCAGCGTAGCGAACGTATGACGGAGTCACAGAGCAGTGATGAAAAGCAGAGAAGAGCGGTTAAGGAGTAGTGAAGAGCATCGTTGGACAAAACTCGTTTGTTCAAATACACTTCATTTTCACAAGACTTTCAAAAGAAAAGACTTTAATAACCTGCAAAAGTATCTCTGACTGCAAACGTCTCTATTGATATAATCAAGCCTGTGCTTTCTCCCTTTTGTAAAAAACAGTGTGTAGCCTATAGCTTACCTTGCCAACGCATATCACACACACCAACTTGCATATCTTACAGGCAAGCACGCTTTAGCAGTGATCCTGGAGTAAGACAGGTGTTGCAGCCAACGGCGTCCGCAGAAATTTTTCCCGGGGGGCAAGTCGACATTTTACATATCCTTTTCAGGTTGAAGTAAGCACCCTCCACATGTGAGACAAGCAAGGAATATACCTGCAAATTTTTAGCAGGAACTCGATTCCACTCACCACGCATCGTCAGGCCTTGAACCTTAGATTCATGTTCAGTGATGAAACCAGACACTGTGCTGTTTAATCATGGCCAAGTTTGTCCTTGCCCTTCAGAGTGCGGTTGAAAGTCGAAAGGTGAGCGGTGATGTCAGCCATCCATTGCTTACTGTCAAATTGAGGTAAAATCATTTTCCCTTCGCCAAAAGCCTTGATTTCTGGGATAAGATTGTAGAACCCTTTCTCTTTCTGGGAAAAGGTTGTGAAGCATGTTGCAAGTTGCAGCCTCTTCAGCAGCGGCGAAGCTAAGCGCCGTCCGGGGCTGACCATAAAAGTGCCGCGTTTTCCACCCCTTTACTTACAAGAATTTAAAATGAAAGATTATGTTTCGTGCTCAGTAATGATATGAGGAATATTAAAACATCTTGAACGTCAGAATCAAACACTCACTAACTGAAATAGTTCTTGTTTTTCATTCTCGTTTATGGGTCTTTTCTGCTTGTTCGTCAATCTTTTGTTGCCTTCTACGCAGTGGTGGACTTAGGGTTGGGAGACAAGGCTGAATAGGGGACCCTCTGATAACGTCATCACACTCAGCCAACCGATAAGACTTTTGATCAAGCCTCGGAAGCAGATATGCGGGCCACCAAGGATACGCTGCTGAGACTACAGCATGACTGACATAACAGAAAATGCAAAACGGTATTCATGATACACAGCTTGAAAAACACTGAAAGTTGGGAAGAAAAAGCTAGAAACACAAAAGTTCAGCGATAGCAAGCTGGCATCCCCCCACTTCTCTGGTTTTGCAGTTGCTACTGCGGTCCCCTTTGAAAGCAGAGTAGGCGCGAAACACCTTGGGGGGGCGAGGCAAGTGCCTCGCTCTCCTCCCCTTAAACACACCACTGCTTCTAAACATATGCATCTATGGGCCCAGCATATTTCGTTAACTTTTCTTCCCTGTCGGCTTTCAGTCTGCGGTAAGCCGCAGCACTTAGCTTTAATTGTTTACTCATTCTAGAGCAGGGGTTCCAAACCTTTCTCTGAGCATGTACCCCTTCAGCATTTCGACAAATTGTGTATAACGTCTTCACTCCCACACGCAACACGCGAAGCTTGCAGATACATCGCAGAAACAGGAACACGCACATACGTGAATGAGCGTGAGGATATATACGTGGTGGTGGTAGAAAAGTATGCGCTTGATGGCGCTAATACATTTACTTTGTAAGAACAGAAGCATATAGGGCATACGAATATGCCATCATGATTATTATAGCGTAGTGCTGCGATGACTTACAAGTACAACGATTAATAAAATGAATGGGGGCTGATGGTAGGCTGCGAAGGACCACGGGTCATTTAGGCTGCAGACCTCCCCAGGACGAAGCTACTTATAGTGTAAAGGGAACAGTGTATAACAGCTAGTAAAAATATTTTGCTCTGATAAAGTTCAATATGCGAAATGCGGTTATATGGTTCGTTGAGCCAAGATGCGTTGTAGGCAAGGTCAAGCCCCCAGAAGAAAACGGTTTAACGTTGTCACATTAAACATTTGTTGTTTTCACATATTTAAAATGTTCGTGAAAGCTACAGAGGAAATGCGACAAAAGTTATAGACTAGTACAGCATTGCAGCAGTGTCACGGGATTTAAGCTGGTTGAGAACTAGGCGTCCTAAATACGTTACAGAAAAGACTTCGCAGTCGACGTTGCGAGTCATGCATGAGAACGGAAATTAGTTTGTAGATCAGCAAGCACATAGTCCGCTTTACGCTCATGGACTAAAGGCATCCCACTGCTTCATACAAGGGTTTGATGCGACCGATTTTAGTGAAACACACCGGAAGCCAAATGAGCATGTACCCCTAAAATTTCTTTCTATGGCATAAATAGATCAATTTTTTCCAAATATTGCATTACGACTTATCATAGATATATTTAACAATAAGCATATAATGATGTTGGAAAATAAAATTGACTAGTATATGTATATTTGGAAATAGGTAACACAATATATACAGTGAATACATTTCCCTCCTGAGATGTCCCCCAGGTCAGTCCTGTCACCACGGGGGCTTATCTCCCCAAACAAAGCTCCAAGCAGGCGCGTAGCCAGGGGGCAATTGCTCTCCCCCCAATACAAAAATTGGACCAAAATTTTTCAGGTTGATCAAGCTTTTGAAGCGCGACCCTTTTTTGACCATTCGCCACCTTTGGGTTTCAACCCATACTTTGGGAACCACTGGGCTAGATAAACTAACCAACCGTTGTGACGAAACGTATTTCTAACCAACCGCTGTGACGAAACGTATTTCTTAACTTTAAAGCAGAGCCGTGGTGATAATAGATTGCGCCGTCGTTTTCGGAAATACCCAGCCTTTTTCACACTTTGTGTAGAGTGGGTCAAACATATGCAGTTGTTTAGAGAACATGTGCAACTTGTAATGGCGCTAGGCCATTACATACCAGAAAACCGACAAAGCCTGAGAGTTCTTCCCCGACAGAAAGCTCCCAGACACAGGAAATAATCAAAGCGCATGGAGAGAATGCGAGGGCAATACGGGAAGGGTGGCTTGAAGGAAGGGAAGGCCTGAGGGCTTCAGTTCGAAACATAAAACTGCCTGGTTCGCAAGAACT
>Ga0210059_1011078_pt1 | contig 13837 bp, 13 predicted proteins | sample Ectturendosymbi2_FD_188042 | JGI IMG/M metagenome (GOLD analysis project Ga0210059, IMG submission 188042) | Ecteinascidia turbinata endosymbiont from Florida, USA - Sample 2 (SPAdes) (version 2) | ecosystem: Host-associated > Tunicates > Ascidians > Unclassified | place: Key West, Florida...
AACAAGACGTGAGCTGGACTACACCGTTGCTGAGAGATGACCGATTTGCTGCACAATCGCGAGTTGGTTGTGTGATGGCTGTCGGTGATGACTTCGTTTTATGCTGCGATGAAATGTTGCATTGTAGGATCGTGAAAATATGGAAGTACGTAGACGTGTCTTTCGGTGTCTTTGAATGTGAAGTATCGCCAGATTCGAGATCAAAGTGTTCTGATCAGTCGCTCGGTGATAGAAGATTCTGTTTCTTGATTTTCTACCGTTAAAAAGTGAATCTGTTTCTTCTTAAGGTAGCGTTGAAAAAGCTTGTTGGCAAACTCGAGACCACGGTCCGTGTACAAAAACAACGTCTTCAGCCCGCCTCTGCTCAGAATTTTTGCAAAGGTTTTGAGAGTAGAATTGCTAGCTTTGTTCTTCAGCGGCTCAGCCCATGCAAAGTTTTAAAACTTTTCAACAACATCAACCTGAACGTGTGACCGTTATTGAACATTTTTGGATTTGGCAAGTCGATAAAATCACCTTGCCACCGATCACCAACGCCACTGGCGACAATGCGACGAGGTTGGAAATTATGATGAACAAGGTGATGCAAAAGGTGCCGTGAGGCACAGTTCTTTGGTGGCGAGTGCGTGCAACTATCTCCAATCCTGTGACGATGGGTTCAGTTGTTTTGGAAAAGACGAGACAGGATCAAAGAGGTAGAGTTAAGTTGTCAACATGCGCTATTGCGAATATCTTGAAGATAGTCGTTGCACCGACACGCAATTAACGAATCAAAACTGTGGAAAACACGTTCGACAGATTTTACAGTGAAATTATTCGTTTGTTTTAAATTAATTCTGCTTGGATATGTGAGTGAGAATGGAACAACGTTGAACGTTTTGCACATTTGGATTGATTGGAACAAAACTTGATGGAAAACTTACCGGTCGTAACTAACGCATCTTTTTAACCGTCGTGCGTTTTGCTTGCCCAAATGATTTTAGAAAAAAACGAAAAAGAATCAAGTGTCACATCGAGCGCATGATAAAGGTTAGAAGTGGGTGTGTGCGAAGGCGAAGTGATGCAAAAGAGTTGACTGCTAAACCTTCAGCGTGGCTTTTTCAGACACAGTTTTCAAAAGATTGGATAGTGGTGATTTTAAAATTCTGAACAGAGCGTTGGAGAAAAAACGTTGCACAGATAAAACTTTCCACAAAACTTAACATCGTGAGTGGTTGATGTTACCGACAACTAGCAAAACAGAGCTGAACGCTCACTGTGACCGTCGCAGAACGATGCGCACGTGCCCAAGTTTGAACAACCGAAATGTTTTACAAACGTCCACCCACAGCGCCTAAGTCATGACAAAATGCAGTATTTCGAAACAACTGCTGATGCTGCTTGTGAGATTTTGAAAGATAAATTCCAGTACGTTTCTGATCAACTCGAACTGAATAGCAAACAACATCAGGCCGTGAAAGGACGATTCGTCTCTTACCTGCAAGAGCACGTTGTTGTCGGTTTCAACTCGTCTTGGTACGATATTCACTGGAGAAAGCGCACCTGCTGAAATACTTGTTTTTGTTTGGTTTTGTTAAAACAGGATAAACAGTTAGAGGGGTATGGTACGCAGAAGAGCAGAATGAGTTAGCAAGTTGTAGTCTGTGGATGTGTTTTGCTGTGATGGTAGGGTTTGCATGGTCATCAAATAATGTTCAAGTGAAGCGGACGTGAATATTTGCTTATCGGATTAAAACCCGGTTTGCATTTCCACCACGCGGTTAGTTACAGGTTGAAGCAATGGTGTGGCCGGTTTGGATCAAAATATCGTGAATGAAGCATTCGAACTTTGAAATGTTTCGTACTTTCGTATAAAAGCAACGCCACTAAACTTTCATGGTTCGTTTATTTTGAACAACAGCAAACTCTCCACTGATTTTTATGCCACGAATCGGTTGTTGTTACTGACAACTCGCAAAACAGAAAAGTGAACGCCGGCTTCAACTGTTATGCGTGGTTTGTGTTTTCACAAAATGGTGCATAGTGCGTTGGTGATGTGTTTCAAAAGTTTTATCGATCCTAGACCTGTGACATTGCATTAGGTTTTTGAAAAGATGGTTCAACAGAGTGAGCTGGTGTCGTAGAGGTGCAGTTAGTTGTCGACGTGCGCAGTTGTCAATGTCATCTGACGCTGAAACATTCCCAGTTTATGAAAAATAGTTTAGAATGAAACAGTCCAATATGCTCAAACGACAGTTGGGCGAAATTACGCTGCTGATAAGATGATGCGATTCTAGAATTTGATTTTTGAACGCTTTCTACTTTCGAATTAATAAATCGTAAGAAAACGAAATGTTGACGATGCCATGAAACAAACAGGCAAGTTTTGCGGATACTGTTTTCCGCAGAATCATACGGTCGTACACGTTTTGTTCAGAACAGGGTAAGTCGGATGATTACTTACTGTAAAGTGATTCGCCCTTTAGGTTAAAACAATGAGTAATTTTTTTTGATTTTGTTAAAACAGGGGAACGTTCAGGGCCGCATGCTACGTAAAAGGACAGAATGCGTTAGCAGGTTGTCATCTGTGAATATGTTTTGCTTTGATACTAGCATCCACACGGTCATCAATTGATGTTCAAACGAAGCAAGTGTGAATATTTGCTTATCGGATTAAAACCCGAGGTAGTGGGCATGCCTTTTGACAACGCAATCGGTTACAGATTGAAGCAATGGTATGGTTCGTTTGTGCAACATAGGCTATGCGATGGTTGAAATAGATGAGCTAAGTAACACTACACAAAGGAACAACAAAACTTACAGAAGGCAAAAACATGAGGAAAAGGAAATTGAAACTGTTAATGAGATATGTATCTAACATTCGAAGTTTGCAATGGTTCCTACTTTCGTTAAAAGAAGTTGTAAGATATGAAATGTTAACGATGACGTAAAAAGACAGACAAATTTTGTTGAAATGCTGCTCTGCAAAAATGATACGGTTATATTAATTTTGTCGCAGGCGGGGTGAAACTGACAAAATAAAGTGCTTCACGTTCAAGCAACCGTAATGAGTAATTGCTTGTTTGGTTTTGTTAAAACATGCTAAACGTTCAAAGGTGAATGCTACGCAAAGGAGACTGATGAAGTTAGCAGGTTGTCGATGCGTTTTGTTTTGATACTAAATCCATATGGTTTTTGAATGATGTTGAAGTGAAGTGATTTTGGTCGACCCTCGCAATGAATCGCTGCATATATTGTGACGTAAACGTAAAGTGTTACACCATCCTCCGTCAGGTGACACGACCGACGGTAATCAGTCGGCGACCGTTACGTACACGTTATAAGATGAAAACCTGGCACGTTTGGGCATGCCCTTTTGCAACACAGTCTGTTACAAGTTGGGGCACAGGTGGTGTATTTGCTTAAAACGTGACACCCCGTTTCGCCACAGTTGGAGCGGTGTGGAGACCAAAGAAAGGTTGCGAGCTATCTTAAAAATATGAAATTAATATGTAAAATAACTTTGCAGTGGTTGCTACTTTCGTTAAAAGAAGTCGTAAGATATGAAATGTTAACGATGACATAAAAAGACGACAAATTTTGTTAAAATGCTGCTCTGCAGAAGTGATACGTTTATATTAATTTTGTCACAGAGCGGGGTGAAATTGACTAACTGACTGGCACATCTCAACCTTCGACATTCAGTGACAGGTGAGAGCATGAAGTGACCGGCTTAGACAAAAACTAAAAATTTGAAATTAAAAAAATTGTGAAAATGAAAAAAATTGCCACAACGCGAAAAGTATGAAAAAATTTCAAAAAATATGAAAAATATCCGTCGGGGAAAGGGGGTTGGGGAAAAACCCCTGGGTACCCGATCCCCGATCTTCAATCATCCGTACAATGCCCACCCTGACCCTCTCCCTTTTCTACTACTCACTTTGTTTGTACTTGTGTACAGTTTGATGTTGTACACAAGATGCTGATGATGTATCTGAAAACAATCCTTTGGTCTTCTGCTGCTGTGATGCATACTCAAATAACATAAGCTGTGATGCATACTCAATAACATAAGTAGCGAAAATGTTCGTTATCTTATCTGTAACGCCTGAGATACGGTGATGAAAAGCACGAGACCAAAAAAGTGCTAATATGAGGAAAACCAGATACATTGTTTTAGTATCACAGAGATATAGTACCAATAGAAAAACACGTTTTTTGAAGTGTGGTTCAGGTTCTACGCAATTGTACACTTGGAATGCGAAAAATACCCTTCATTACAATCTGGTTATGAAACGTCCAGGCATCACAATATACCGGCAAGTAGCACCCGCTTAATGCTCACAAATTGCTTTGAAGTTTGCACATGCAGTATTGCTGAATCGCAGGATGCATCTGCATCGTTGCTGCCAATGTCAAGTGCATCGGAACTGGCTTTTTCCGGTGACATTAATGCACAAGGAATTGAAAGTTTGCAGCTGATGACCCACTAAATTTTTTAAGTGTTCTCGTGTGACGCAAAAGAAGTATACTACTTGTTCCTTCCTCGCTGTGAATTTTACATATCAAATGTATGGCATATGCTTGGTTCTTAAAACACGCGTTTTTATGTTTACCGTAGAAACAAAGTGACACAAGCCATATCTTTCTTGTTTATTTTAAAGGAAAGCATACCATTATGCTTGAACCCTGCCAAGATACAACAATTTCACCGCCAACTACTTCTGCTCCTGGTATGTTGAAATTACTGCCTGATATTTGTACCAAAGCATCTTTCTCAAGCATAAATCTACGCAGGTCCTCAGCCAACTACTACTTCTTCGTCAACTACTCATACTTCATTCACAACTCCTCCACCTCCTGCAACCGAAACGGGTAATTATTCGCTTTCATTTACCAGCAAAACTGTTGTCAGCATTAGAGTACAAATTGTTTAAAACACTTTATAAATAGTAGAACAGCAAGCCCATTTCTACTGACCTACGCCCTGGATATCAATATTTTCTGTTGCACACTGTTGAGAAAAATACGCGATTTTGATTCTGCACCTTAAGAGGCTTTGCGTAATTGTTGATATTGCAGTGTAATTCCTATCCTGTATAATAAATTGCGTTGAAACAAGTAAAGAATCCAATCCGTTATAAAGATGTTTGAAATACCTCATGATAATGAGAAAATTGTGGTAATTTACATTTAAGCCAGAAGCATCAGACACGCAGCTCACCCAATCTGCCTTGCGGCCCTCTGAACCTTTTTACATTCTTCCTTTTTCAATTTAGTAAGAATTTGTGAGGCAAAAATTTTGGTGGATTCAAAGCTGTCATGCAGCACTTTTTTATTCTCATGATGAATAGTTATAAAGCCAAGGTTGTTTTTATATTGTCGCAATTAAATGCTAATGTTGAAAATGAAAAATATATATCTATACTTGATGGGGTCTTTATGAATAAAATAGATTAGTTTAACGCAAAATATTGCATCTCATCTTTCCAAGCAGGTGTTATATTAGCTTACGCCGAAAATAAAGAGAAAGTTCAAATGGTGACAAAAATGTTTTACATGAAAACTTGTGTCACTTCACTAAGGGGCGTAACGAGGGGAGGCAATGGCGTAACGAGGGGGACACAATGCCCCTGGCGCCGAGTCTCTGGGGGCGCCTAAAAGTCCAAACAACGTTGCAATTACTTTTTTCAATGCAGTACATTTGCTCCCAATTAAATTTTCGCTCTTCGTTTAGAGGATTGCACAAAAGTTATGTTTGACATGTGCAGCATCACCATTACTGATGCGTTTCATACCAATAGGATAGTTACTGGCGCCCTTCTGAACGCATGCATTGTCAAAACTTAGGTTATTTTCCCCCGTAAGAAGAATTTACTCAGTTATGGGTAACGTCGCAGTGAGCCGTTCGTTTACAGCAGTAGTTCTTAACCGGGTCATGCCTCTCCGTGGAGCGTCAGAAAGCTTCCAAGGCGTGCAGCAAGCCCTACACGCTCTACAACATCGAAAGTCTTAAACCAGGAAAATGTTCCGGCTAATTTACGTATTTAAAGTCAACGGGGTTTGAAACATCTGACAGTTACTAAAGGGAGGCATGGTAGAAAAAAGTTAACAACTACTGATTTACAGCTATATGCGCTTCCCTCTCAAAGGGAGTTGGAATGTTGTTGGCCTTATTGCGAATGCGTAACAATGCTTTGTTTTACGAAGAACCGGTTTGATCAACAGCACACGAAGATATTACTGCAGTTCTGTTACCAGCTCAGTTGTTGCGTTGTTTCATAGAGAAACCAAACGCGTCAAGCATGTCGAGTCGAAAACTTAGTGGGACTCAGTACAGAAAAAGGAAAACAAAGCAAGAACAAGAAGTGCAGAAGTCCGAAAAGTTATTGCGGAGTTTTCTTACGTAATGTCCGGTTGAACAAAGTACGACTTCAAGTAAAATCCAGATGCTTGTGAATCTTGAGTTAGTTGATCCGAAAGAGAGATCTGTTCATCTAACGAACCTAACCAATCTGAATAGGGCTTGTGGTGAGGCAACACAGCGCAATGTCAAATCAGTTCCTTCAAGTTCTGAGTGCAGTTTGTCGCTATCTAAGGATGTTGAAATTGGTCAAACTGTGCCCCGTAATGTAGGCGCGAATACTTCCATTTGAAAACACAACACTTCAGAAAACACAGCTGCGTCATTAAATATAACTTTAAGTGATTGTTTAGTAGAGAAGTTCGGGACGCCACCTACTAATAATGAATGTTTGTGTGAAGCACAATACTTATCTGCAAAAGACTCGGGCATATCAGCAGTTCTTCAATTTCACGATGTTGGAATGCTTGAATTTAGCCCTGGATTACAAATGCCAATAATTTCGCATGCGCTTCAGACTGAAATGATCATTCGTGGCTCCGAATATTTTCAAAATCAAGAGGGACCATTTCACGGACATGACAAACGTTCAATGCCCAAAGCATGGTTGAAAAAGCGTCTTGCTGTCGGAGAAGGTGTGGGTGCTAATCGGTCGTGGCTTGTCTACTCTCCACAAAAGCAAGCAGCTTACTGTTTCTGCTGCTTACTTTTTTCGGGTTCGTCGCAATCGTCTTTTGTGAAACTGAACGGTTTCAAAAAATGGAGAAAAACGGACAAAGTAATTAGTCACGAGGGAAGTCGATGTCATCGAAATTCTTTCCGTACATGGAAAGAAACTGAGAGAAGAATACACCAACACAAAGGAATAGACGCTGCACTTGAAAACATGATAAGCGAAGAAAAGGATCGTTGGCGAAATATGCTCAAAAGAGTGATCAATTGCAATTTTTTGCCATTCATCAAGCTTATAGCGGAGTATGATCCAATACTACGAAATCACCTCGCCCACGCACAAGGTCATGACAGTGCCGTGTCTTATTTACCCCTGCAATCCAAAACGAGTTTATTGGAATTATCGCAGAAAATGTTAGAAGCGAGTTGTTACGCTCCATTAAAAGAAACAAGTGTCACGTACTACAGTGTCATGTTCGACACCACACCCGACGCTAGTCATCGTCAACAGATGTCTCAGATCATCCGGTATGTTGATGTTGACTTTGTTACCAAGAATGTAGAAGTTCGGGAATCTTTTTTAGGATTCATACAAGTTTACTCCAAAGACGCAAAATCCATTGTGGATTTGATTACTCATACGTTAGGACGTGACATGCTGCCGTTGGCAGATTGCCCATGCCAATGTTACGATAACACTGCTGTCATGTCTGGCCATCTAAGTGGTGTCCAAAAAAGAATTATGGGTAGAAATCCACGGGCCATATTTGTGAACTTTGATAATCACAGTTTAAATCTGGTTGGTGTGCACCCTGCTTCGCAAGAGTTAGAAGCGATGATGTTTTTTCGTGATGTTGAAAGCCTGTATAATTTTTTTGCAAAATCAACGCAACGTTGGAAAAAATGAAAGATGTTTTAACTTTTACGGTTAAGCAAGAATGTGACACTCACCGGAGTGCAAAATTTGACGCCGTAAAAGCTGTTAATTTTGGGCTTGATGAATTAGCTGACCTGCTGGAAACAATGTCAGCTGATACTAACGAAACATCGGAAACAAGAGGAGATGCTCAGAGTTTGCTGCAAAATATTGTTAAGTTCAACTTCATTACGCTTTTGGCATTTTGGCCTGACCTTTTGAGTAAAATTAACTGCGTGCAAAACAGATTGCAAGACCCCATTATGAATTTCCATGAAGCACCAAAAGATCTGAGAGCCGTAAAACAAGTTTTTGGGCAAAATAGGGACAGTTTGTGCAAAAACGCTTTAGTCAGTGGCAAAGAAAAATGCAGGATGTGGGGAGTGCAAATCCAAGGTCGAGTCCGGAGAAGAAATAAAATGGATGGAGAGCAATTACGAGATAAAGTTCTTACTGCAGAAATGGAGCTCATGAGGGCGATGAAAAGTGTTATTGGCAGGCTTCTGTCCGAAATGGACAACAGATTCACTCGGTTCAACGAGCTCGATGCGAAATTTGGCTTTCTGTTTTACGTTGAGCGCTTGCTAGACAATAAGAGTAAGAGTGGTTCACCTTAGAAGAATATTGTGCTCTTGCTAGATTTTACAGCTCTGATTTCGATGGAACCGAACTGTACAACGAGATCTGTGACTGCAGAATGCTGGTTCAAACACGTAAAAATGATGCACGGCAGACAGCGCTATAGCTGCTGAAGTTCGTGGTGTCGTATGGCGATGACGTTTTCCAAGCTTACGTGTTGCACTGCAAATTCTTTTGACAATATCTGTGTCAGTAGCCAGTTGGGAACGCTTATTTAGCAAGCTGAAGCTCATACTGACATACTTGCGAGCTTCTATGAGTAAGAGAAACTTCAATAACCTGACTTTACGTAGTATCGAAAAACAAACTTTAAATAGGATTGACTTTGACAAAATCATTGATGACTTCGCCACATCTAAGGCACAAAAAATATGTCTTTAGCAATTTGCAAGTACAATTGTTTAAATTCCAGAATCTATTCTAGAGAGTTGTACGTTTTTTATGTAAAAACATGGCATGTCTGATGCTTCCCGTATGCGCGATACTAGCAAGCGTAATTGCATTTTCGTGGTGACAAAATACCTCACAAAAATCACCATATGCCACACACGTGAAGTAGTAAAGCATAAATTACTTCATGCAGATTATGTTGTGTTGTGTCGGCAATTTTATAATCTTTACATAATTTCTAGAGACGTAATGATGACGAAATGTGCAAAGGTTTGGTGAAGAATCGTCGTTAGATTTTGGACGGATGGTCAGCACGGTGTAAAATTATTAAAATGCTTATTTCATGCGCTTTTGAAGGTGATCTCTGTCCAGCGCAATTACAATTCTTTCAAAGGTATTTAACCCGGGTTGTCATATTGTATTAAGTCTATTATATTTCACTGCATCGTTCACAAAAAAGCAAACACCAACTTTAACCCTACCTCTCAACGCCAACGCTGCGTTTAAAACATCTCATTTTTCCTGGAAATACTTAATCATTTAAACAGTTCACACGTAATATGACTTTTCTTCTCGTACTATCCTGGGTACCATATGGGGAAGCACTCAACTCAAAGGATGGAAACACCAATGGTGTCATCACGATATCACCCATATTTGTTGAGCTGGCAGAGATTGTTACTTGCAAGGAAAAGCAAAAGACCTTAGGTTCGAACATGGGGGTGCCAAACATGTTTCTTGCCAGTGGCGCCATCTAACCTCGTTACGCCCCACAGCTCGCTGCTTGTATTAAAAGACCTAACGCAGTGCTAAGTTTAGTTGCGGCTTTTCATGGGAGATTCGAACGCGCAGCGGCAGCAACTAGAGATTCCCCGTTCGACCAGGTTCACTCTGTTGTTGCTTGTACGTATAGCTGTCTTTATGAAGCACTACCTGACTGGGCACTTTAGGCATGTGACTCGATGCGCCGTCACACAAGGAACATCAACTCCTTTTTAGATCTTATGAAGTAATATGAGAATCAATAGTCAGTGCAGGAAAAAAAAGCTTGACTTCCACTTTTTAGTGATATATGCTTTTGGAAAAATAACCGTAGTCGTCAAGAGACGCATAAACTACATTTGCTACCTGCGTACTCTGTCAAGCAATGTTTTCCAACTTTTTATGAATAGTAGCTCGCAAAGGCTTTAGTTCCGAAAATCTTCAATTTTCTTCCTTGTGTGATAGATTCCCCAAGTCACATGTTATTGCCTTGCGAATTGTGCTTGCCACTGATTAGTTTGACTGTAATTATTTTATTTCAAATATGAGTATGAACCAGACCAGGCTGAGCTCAAGATTCTCAGACAACTGCTTTTTCTACTGGTATACTGCAGATTGCAATACCCAAACACAACTTTTTTGTTAGTCGTTTATTTACCATACTAAAAGCTGTCTTCACGCTTAAAAGTCCACAGTGTGGGTTATAACTTTTTCACAGCCTCTATAACTTGTATCATATTTTGATGAACTTTTGGTAGTAATGAAAGGAATGGACCTTCATTTGGACATATTTTTGAAAAAAGTTCCCTCGGACTCAAAATGAAATTTTCATAAAGCTTACCAACAACCAGAATAATTCCGTTGTAAGGTTAATATCTGTTCAATCAGAACATAATCAAAGGCAATTTTCTCTTTAATAACACAGGAACAAAACACATAATCAGGGTAAAGATAATATAAAATAGGCTTCTACAAGTCAAAACATGATGATTTTCAATGTTGGTTAGCAACGATGAATCGAAGTGGAACATTGCTCTTGTCCTTACATGCAGCATAAACTTCCTGCATCACTTTGATTGCTCGTTCACAGCATTGATTACTGCGTGGGAGATCAATTCGTGATGGTTCTTGCTTCCAATGTTTTCTGAGACACACCAGTGCTGATTGGTAGGGCGCTAAAGCCTCCTCTAACTCAGCAAAGTCGGCTACACGGAACTTCTGGTCTGAGACATCGGTCAGCCCATGCAGTGCAAATGAAGAGACAAACTCGCTTCAGCCTACACCTTGCATCTGGCATGACTATGAAGGCAAGAATTGCAAGTGTGGCTCTTAAATTCCAGCGAGCATTGCTGATGTTGGGAAGTTTTTTAAATTCCACCAGTGGGAATCGGCCATGTTCATCATGGAAGCGCATAACTCTTGTCAGGTGTTAGAGAAACCGCATATCATCTCTCCACCCTGAACGATCAGTAATCTCATCAGTTCCATTTACAAATTTGGATTTCAATGTTTCCTAGTTGTTAATCAGATTGCGTACAAAAAAGTACTAATGTTTGGGGACGTTGTACTGGCTCCGAGTTCCTGGTCCATCACTAAGTGTCATATTCTGTCCAGGACGTGGTGTTGACAGCTGATGAATTGTGGTGCCTGGTGGCCTCTGCTGTTGAACATTCTTTGAAGCCTCACCACAACTCCAGATTGCTTCCCAGTATTGACGTTGGTGGCGTCAGCTAGAATCATGTTGATTGAACCCCAAAGCTTGTATTCGTCGATCGCATCAGAGATACCATTTGCAATGCTTTCAGCCTTGCCGTCATTCAGATCCAGCACTGCTAGCTTTATCTCCGAGTCAGGATTCTTCAAAACAACTGCCTGATACTCTCGTCCCTCAAGATGTTTGCCATCAAAACAGAGGGACCATCTGTCTTTGTGTAGGCTCTCCTTCATTTTTTCTTTGACCTGCAAGAATGAAAAGCAGAAGCAGAGTTATGCTAATTGTAATAGTAAATTGCTGTAATTAATTACACTTAAATATTTAACTGAAAAATAATTGCAATTGATACATATGTTTTTAGTAAGTAATTGAAATTTGATTAATTACTACCTAAGTAATTTGTGTAATTTATAAAATTACACCTCAATTACTCCTTCTGCTGAAATTACAGGATTATTTCCGTATTTAATTAAACAAAGTATTTGTAATTGAATAAAATGTAATTGCAATTTAATTGCTCCAACTTTAGTCTCGTTGTAATTTAATTTAAATATAATTGAGAAAAATACCATGCAGCCGTGATTTAATTAATTACTTTTAAAATGTAGTTGCTCTAAGCTCTGAGCAGAAGACAATGCTAAGTCAAGCCTGAACAATGTGTACACCACTGTCCAGTCCTCTGTGTAGTACGGTAAATAAGAACAGATCTCAAATTTGTATTGAACTCACCTGGGTTGCTCTCCTGAAAAGTGCCTTGTATACTGCTGGTTGGGATAGTGTGGCGATGTTGACTCCTTCCTCTGACAGCTTCTGGCAGATCTTAGCAGCTTTGCTGGTAGAAATTTTTGTGCCAATGACCAGTTTCATGGGCAATGACAGTTTTGTGGTGTTTCCTTGTGGAGGAGTGAGCACCATGGGGCTGGTAGCCTTTATCCTTCAAGTCTTCTGGTTCTGATTCTGTGTCAGTCTCGTGCACAGCATCAAATGAAGGAGCTGACATGCTAGCAGGTGTGCTGGCTTTCAGTCTTTTGGATGGATGTATCGTTTTAATGTTAGCGCATTTTCTAGTAGAGCAGCCCACTTGTCTCCTACTCTTCTGTTGTACCTTGTACAGTTCTTTGTCCTCAGCATTCAGCCATTCTCCATCCAAATTTGTGACATCAAATACATCATCTAAACATCCATAATCTCCCGGTCTGGTGCATTCATCAAACACTTGCACCACTTTCTCCAACTTTGCACCTACTGCTTGATCAGAGATTTTTGGAAAATTCAGTTGTTCACTTCACAAAAGCTTCACTTTGTTCAGCCCACAAAAGCACAGTTGTTCAGTCCACAAAAGCTCTTTGGAAATTTTCTTCAGTTTATCTTTCCTGCTTTTGATGTCTGGTGCCATGTGTTTAAAGCGGCCAATTATGTCTTTCTTTAATGGCATTCTTGTTCTGTCCATTAATGGGATTTGCGCTAATGGGATAGGCCCTCTCACCATCGTGGATTTCTTGAAGTCAATCACATTCTTTTTCCAAATCTTCTTGTTCCTCTCAACTTCGCTGTAACTTTTTCTGTGCGACATTCTCATCCAACCATTCACTACGGAACAGCTTGAACAACACAAAACGTCACCATTTCGATATGTTAGTGCATGTATGGAGGTGAGAACAGAAACTGAAATTCCAAAATTCTGGGATGGAATTAGGGGTACAACCAGAGGTGAAAGTTAGCCGGAACGGCCCGGAACGCCGTTCCGGTAAAAGAATTATTGCCGGTACGGCGTTCCGGTTAGAATTTATAATAGGTTGGTATTATGACGCTGACGTAACAATGGCGGTACCTGAACTTTACTATAAACAGCTTTTACATCTTATTTCCTGAGCAAGGTATCATATGAGTTCAATGCAAATCATTTCTAGCCGCCTCTACGTTCGTTTCAAAGGAACTTGTTCACTCCCTAGCCGAGCACTTTTGAATACCGGTGAAAAACCGAAATAACGTAAATTTTAAATATTTGAAAATTCCCAAAAAGCATTGCGGCCAGCACAAAATGCCCTCGGCCACATGCGGCCCGAGTCTTTGAGCCCCTGATCTAGACCTTTCGATAAGCTCAAGAAAAAATGTAAGTCGCCCTCGATTGTCCTTGATTGTAAGCGGGGGTTTACAATAGAATCAATACAGTAGACACTTTTCCAGGTTTACTGCCGAATTTTAGCTGTACAACATGCTCAGAAAGCGTTCTACTTCTGCCAAAAATTGATAATGATTTTTGGTGTTAGTGCACAGTGGCGCACCTGAGAGGGAATATTGCGCACCGCTGCCCTTTTCATTAGTTTCATTGTGACTGTTTTTGTTCGGATATCGAGGGAGTTCAGAATAAAGTAATATGTTTATGAAGTGAAACAACTTA
>Ga0210059_1011079_pt1 | contig 13837 bp, 4 predicted proteins | sample Ectturendosymbi2_FD_188042 | JGI IMG/M metagenome (GOLD analysis project Ga0210059, IMG submission 188042) | Ecteinascidia turbinata endosymbiont from Florida, USA - Sample 2 (SPAdes) (version 2) | ecosystem: Host-associated > Tunicates > Ascidians > Unclassified | place: Key West, Florida...
ATCACCTGGCGTCAAAGGTGTTAAGGTCGTAGTTTCTTGCACACAGAACATCCATCTCTTCTAGACAAGGGTGCTGCTATTCTTACCAGAGTTTTTGACAGCTTATCAACTTTGTCATTGATGTTTTTGATATCCAGCTTGATTACAAGGGCAGTCATGATTCTTGTTGAAAGAGATTATCAAATAGAAAGCCAGCAAAAATTAATCAGTTCAGGTGGACCCAACAGACAATTAAAGGAGTCACTATTGTTGAATAGAAAACCAGTATGTGGAGCATGAACAAATAAACAGCAAAAAAATAATTCACGCTGCTTATAACACAGCCTAGTTTTTTCATGTCTTGTTCGATCAAAATGGCAGATTTGCATTTTGAGCATATTATTCTATGATTATTATAGACGTTCTAGAATAGTTTCAGCCATCTTTGCTACTTTTGTTATCCCATCTCTTGTTGATCTGTGTTGACTGGTCATAATTACTGACTGATGAATGTGAACTCTAAAATGCAACTGGTGATATTATAGTGTACAAACACAAGTTCCTACAGGTTAATTATACACAACCTTACTGTATCTGCATTGCAGTACTTTTTATACTCATTAAAACTAGCATTGCCTCATTTGGCCTGGAAAGCAGTTGCATTTAGTATCAATTAAGCAATGTTAGTTTAGTTGTTTTGGTTGGAGTTTGCTTGATTTAGGTTTTCTTTTGAATTTGTGCAAAATATTTTTGAACTGCTGCTGACACATTGTAGCTGCGTTGATACAGATTTATCCTGACGCTGCAGTTGTTGTTTGCAACATGTTTTATGGTTCTACTGTGTTGTGCTGCTTTGTATTTATATAATATATGTTTGGTTTCTTTATCTCAAGTTAATGGTCTTTGTCAGTAAAGTTTGGTACACATATTATGTTTTACTTTTTTTTTTAAAGTTAACTTTTCTAAATTATCAGAAGCAGCCATACTGCTATTAAACAATTACTTTTTGGAAGTCAAACTTAAACTAAGGATTGTCTCTTGCAATAACTATTATGTGCAAGTAGCTCAGTGTCATTGGGGTTTAGTTTGGTAAGCAAGATGTCATAGAATTATTGCTAAATGCTGTTGCAAATAGAGCTCAACCCAAAAGTTTTTTTTGGGCCGATACTGATGTTTTTCATTGCCGATATCCGATGCCACTACCAATATTTTTGTATTACTCGAGCAGTATCTATTTTGCCTAATGAGGTAAAATAGACACTCCTGGAGCTTTTTGCCACCAGCTGAACATGATTGGCTGAACTGGTCACATGACAAGTTTGGACAGCATGACTGTCACAGTTAATTGTGACATCTGTAAATGGGTCAGTCTGATAGACAAGTAATGTTATGCTTTCAGTGCTACCAAGTTGTTAGCAGCTTTTTGCTTGCATTGTGTGAACAGTAGGCTAAACCTAAACCCTTGTTTCTTTATGTATTGTACTTGTCACATGACCATTTCAATCAGCTATGTTTGACTAAAGGTCAAATGTACTCTGAAATCCGTTGTGCCTACAGTCCATAGCAATTTCAGGACTCACAGTGGTCTAACTCTCAAATCAAAAAATGCACAAACAGCAAACGTGTGTTGCGTACAAGTGGGCTTACTCCTTGTGTAGACATATGTGCCTACGCTGAAATATTATAAGTAAAAAAAATTCGCGACGCATTAAAACCATCTCTTCACTCCGATGAAGAACTGTACAACAAATTCTGTGCAAACCTGGGTCTTGCTTGCTGTGACGTAGGCACTTTTTGATGCATGCTGAACGCAAGACTGTCTAGCCTAGAGAGACTTTCATAAAACAGCCAACTAACACAAAAGCATGTAACCTAGTTTGTTCACAGACAATCATCTGCTTACTGCGCCAAAACGTACAAGTGAATGTTACATCATGGAGCGTTTTGTCAGGACTGCTGTACAACGGTCTGTATGCATGAAGGTTCTGTGTGCTAGGACCAAATGCTCCATGCAGAGCAACAGTGCAAAATTTTTATGATCAAATACTGCCGATATATATTGGTGGAATTTTGCCAATACAATACATCGGTAACTTGTCATATCAGCCGATATATATATATCGGTGTGCCAACACATCGGTCAAGCTCTAGTTGTAAATGACACATGCATTTGTACTAAGTTGCATAAACCTTTTGTTTGTTTATGTTAGTAGTAGCCAGTGTCTAACACCTGACAAAGATGTCACTAGATACACCAGTTGTGATAAGGAAAAATCTAGTTCAGTCATGTTTTACTTGTGCATCATTACGCAGATGACTAAAATAGTGCCTCTATGTGACATGGTGTAATCATCTCATCCAGTTTTAGGCAAATGGCTGCAAATGCTTGTTATTACCAAGCCATATTTTAAAAATCATAACAAAATTATTACCAGCATAATGTTTATATTGTGGCACATCATAAACATTTAAAAGTTTAAGTTGCATGAAAAGAGACAGAAATGTTATTTCTGAAATTATGGTATACAAAATAAATGCAATAATAGGATTGTTTATTAAAACTGTGTCATATCCATCTGCAAATGTATGCAATGTTGCATAACATTAGCATTTTATGAACAAAATTCAATGAGAACCATACAAATAGATTTTTCTTTCAAATTAGATTTGAATTCATGTTGCATGCTACTGGTGGAAATTTTCAGAATACACTGCAGGATGTCATCATTTGCCAAGACTTCTGCTTTGGCTTGTCACTGCCCACTGTTGAAAAACATTGCTCACATATGCATATATATGTGAATACAAAGAGCACCATCAATTGCTTTAAAATATTGCATATGTGGAAACTGGTTAAATAACAACCTTGTGCTTCTGTGACATGGCAACAAATGCAAACATTTACATTTTTTGATGTTACAGCAAGACTTGTTACATGGGGGAAACTGGGCAGTGCTTGTGGGCTGTGGTTTGCGCACCCCTAAACCAGACAAAGATCATCACAATGAACACAGATTAATTATCACTGTATACTGAGCAGAGAGGTGGAGCACAATCTCCTGCACAATGATGCATTTTAATATTTTTTTGTGCCAACAATTAATCTTGAATTTATGTTTTGCAGACTTAAATACCTGATGAGGATATTTGCATACAAACCCTAGGTTGCAGTTAAGATTTAAATCTTGTTCAACCATATGTAGGTAGAATTGATTTACTAATATGATGTGTATATTTAGGTTTAGAGAGACAATGATGTGGATTCTCCCATGAAACCAGCACACTAATTTGGTGAATAGTGTTCACCTCAGTGTTGCTGCTATGTGATTATATTGTTGGAATACTCTTTAAATAAGATTAAGTGATATAAGCCACATTGGGAGATACTCGAAGTTCTCAGCAACATGGCTGATTTGGAAGCAGTTCTTGCTGATGTTAGCTATCTGATGGCTATGGAGAAGAGCAAAGGTGCTCCAGCTGCTAGGGCTGTCAAGAGAATACAACTTCCTGAACCAAGGTATGTTGCTCTTGGAATTTTTGCCTGGTGTAATATCTCTGTACACCTGACCTAAAAATTTTTAAATGAAACAAGGATGTACTAGAGATGACAGTTTAAAACTATCTCAGGTGGCATGTTACACATTCGCATAGCACTACAGTGACATCAATGCAAAACTAACTAAATGTGCTTTGTTTCAGTGTTCGCTGTCTGATGATGAAATTTCTCTCAGAGCGAGGCTTAATTAATTTTGATGAAGTATTTGATCAACAAATAGGTTTGTAAATGTGCATTTGATGGTTCTTATAAAACATATGGTTTGAGTAATCCAACATAATATAATTTGATTTACTCTTCTGTTTTTTTGTATGATTTTGTTCATGGAAGTGGCCAACCTCCTGAAATCCAGCCATTTAATATCAACATCACAAACGCAATGTAGATCACGCACACATCATTTTCATCCTGCAGTAACCAACGTCGCTACCAGTGTCAGGGCTTGAAAAAATGCAAATTTCCCAGGAAGCTTAACAAAATTTCCTGTGGGCCACAAGTTGAAGACGATGGAGTCTAACTTAGAGGTTTTCGACCTGGAGGTCATGACCCTTAGGGGGTCGTTTGCCTTTTTTCTAAGGGTCGCGAGAGCTTCTGATAAAAATGTTAATTTTTTCCATATTATACATTTCTCACAGGGAACCACTTTTATGTTGTAGCCAAAATGATGGCCCACATTTTTCTTCAAAATTGTTTTAACACTTTGGCGTCAGCTACTTTCGGGGATTTTCGGAAAAAAAACACTAAACGCACGTGGCTTTGCGTTGGAATTTCTCCAGTCCGGTATGCTCCACAGACCTGGTAAAAGTCTCAAAAGGCGCAGCAAGTCTTCTAGTCTGCACTTGAAAAAAAATTTTTTGCTTGGGGGATGCGGGTTTTTTGTGAGTGACGTCATAAGTGGGGGACTTTTAGGCCACCTTGGCCCATTTTGCCTGGCCCTGGGCACCAACCGTTGGGTGGTAGTATTTCACTGAAGTTTTTACTGTTAAACAAACTTTTTAATCTTAGATTGAATGAAACTATGTTTGTTGCTATTGAGTATTTCACCCTCCACTATTGTGCATTTTTTAGTGATGAGATTTCTTAATCACGCAGCTTGGTAATGTGATGATAATCTGTATGCAGTAGCCAATGTACTAGTTGCAAAGTTTATGTACATATTTTTATATGTAAAACATGATCAAACCTATTGTTCTTAATTAAAGCACATTGAAAAGGCAAAGTTTGGCCAATTAGAAAATGAACACCTTGCTTTGAAGGAAACTTCTTCATGCTGGTTGAGAAAATATGATGCGTTTTAAGACAATTGGCCTTAACACAGCAAAAGGCATTTTGAGCTCATTCTGTCATTGAACTAGACCAGGTTAGCTCAAACCATATTTAAAGTGCTGCAGCAGTTTAGTAACTACTGTTTAGAAAAGATTAGAAAACTTAACTATAAAGTATAGGTCAGCCAACCTCTAACCAAGCAGTCATACCAACAGGCATTTACAATCTGAATGTGTTCAAAAGCTTCCAGCTGATGCTAGTGCCACCGTTCACTCTGATTTCTAACAGAATGAAGTTCACTTGAATACGTGAATGTAATTCCAGAACAGGGATCTCAAATGCACAGGCCACATGCAAGGGTATTCCGTGCACCCTGTGATGCTTTCAGAATTTTTTTAATGAGTAACATTTAAGTTCTGTAGCTTATTCACTAGTGTTTAAAAGTGCTCGGCCAGTTAGTACACAAGTTTCGTTAAAACGAACGTACAGACAGATAGAAAATATTTGCCTAAAGCTCACGATACCTTTCACAGGAAATAAGATGAAAAAGCTGGTTTTGTTAAGTAGAAAGGTTCAAGTACCACCATTGTTGTGTCAGTGTTATAAATGGTCCATGGAGCAATTTACGTTTGAGGCCCCTGTTCTGGAACGTGTTGGCCTTAGTGCCCTCTGACTACATGTGGCATAGCAGCAATATTCACACTCACAGATTTCCCTATCTAGACCGGCACATCGCACTAATGTATTATGCCACCATTACGACACACCACTGCATGAGACCACTATTGTTTTGTTTGCGTAACTGTTGTGTCACAAGGCCAGATATTTGGCCACCATGACTAAGCGAGGAAATTTGTATAGTCCATATTGTGATTTGCTTGCAATTCTTTGCACATTATTTGATTTTATTTGACTTGCAACTGATCAATTTCCCACATAGGCTTTGCTTGCAATTTTCAGGACTGAGGATGCGTAATTTTACGTGAAATCGATTTCTTATTAAAAATTTGCTGATCGATTCCTTGCTTACACCCATCGTGGAAAGTACATACTTGATCAATTTCCCATTAGCATGTACGATCTCCACGCTTTCCATTTTCCAGCCCTGACCAGTACACTCTCTTCTTGCCACGCAACCATATCATATCACAGACCCATGCACCATATCATATCACAGACCCTTTCTCAAACAGAAATGCAGATGATAATCAATAGTTATAACCAGGTTTTTTTAAGGTGTTTTAGGGACCTGATTCAGGTCCCTAGAATTGAAAATCGTTTCCCTAGAATCAGAGAAAAGCATCTTTGGGTCCCTAGAATCAGAGAAATCAGGTCCATACCAGGTACCTAACATTTTCCTTAAAAACCCTGGCCATAACTAACCTTAATATGAACTAAACACAGAAACAAAGAAAAGTAATTTGGCTGGATAATCCCTCCCAAGCTCCTGTGTTGTGTTCCAACATGCCGCTCTAGATTTCTTTTCTTTGCCAACTCAAACATTGCAGTGCAGAACAAACCAGTTGGCTTTGCATGAGAAAAAAACAAAAAAATTTTCTCATTCTGGGTGAAAATGTTCTTGGTTCAATTTCCTCTCAGCTGTGCCAATGTTTAGAAGTGTGTAGCTGCTGGCAGAGTTGCCAGAAAAGGATTTGACGAAGCCTCAATATAGAGCCCAGAAACACTCAATTGTTTGAAGATGATAACCCAAAATGGTCCCTGGCTAACTAAGCACAGTGCCTGAATGCAAAAAGAAAGTTAGTTCGACATGAAGCAATCAAGTTCATTAAAAATGTCTTCTGCACAACCTCAACCCATAGTTTGTTAGATTCAAGTTATACAGAGATTCTGCGTCCAGGTCTAAATCTGCAGTCAATTTCCAAAGAAACATGATGCAGTCAGTAATTCAAGGTCATTGTGTCTGAGAAGAATAGAGGAAGTTGTTGTGCTGCTAAAAGAAACACTGTTTCGACCTTTGTTTCTAGTCACAATACCACATGTGAGACATTTTCTTGCTACTAAAGAACAGCAAGAACGTACCCGTGCACAAGAGAGGCATCTACATAAACTACGTTCACTAGGCTTGCATAGCAACAAACGAGTTGAAGGAAAGCTTAAATTATTGTTTTTATCCTCATTACCACAACTTTTTTAAAATAGAAGTTGAATTTGAAAAGGCATATAGCGAAATAAAGACACAGTTGGCAACAAAAGATATCCTGGATTTGAAGTTTCAAATGTTAAACTCACACAACTGTTGTATATCTGTCTTCTTGAAACAAAGCAAACATCATGTTAATGAGTCAAAAGTTGCAGGAGGCACATAATTCTCTTTGAAAAGACAACAGCATCATAGTCACTAAAGCCAGATGATGGCAATGGTTTGGTTGCACTCAATCAAACTAACTGCAAGTCAAAAAGTAAAGATATAGATAATAATTAATTTACAGCTTTGCAGCCGGTATGGTTTCAGCTTAAACCAATCTGTTTGCACATGTCTTTGCAACTCCATAGCTCCCTTGCTGATTGCACCAGAGAGCTATTCCAACCCTCAAAAGACTTGGCAAGTCTTCCAGTCTGCAATGGAAAAAAATTTTGGTTTTGGGTTTTGGATGTTTTGTGCTTGACGTCATAAGTGGAGTAGTTTAAAGCCTTATTAGCCCACTGTATCTGGCCATGGGCCCAAACTGCTAGATGTTAGCATTATGCTCAAGTTTTAATGAGAAACTAGGCTAGAATCTGAGTCCTTTGATACTTTGGATGACTGTGGGGTTTTGGGTTCAAAAGTTATGAACTAAAAACAGCAAAATAAGTAATTAATCGACTGATTTGATTAATTAATTTGTTGTTTTTATATCATAACTTTTGAACCAGAAATGATAGAAAGTCGATCAAAGGCTCAAAAAACTCAGATTCTAGCCTAGTTTCCAAAGAAAACTTGAGCGAAATACTTCCATCTAACGGTTGGGTCCTAGGCCGTAAGTAACACAAGCCAAAATGGCCAAAAACCTACCTCACTTATGATGTAACTCACACAAAACTGTAAAAAATTTGTTTTTTTTGCAGACTCGAAGACATACCTGAGTCTTTTGAGGGTTTGAACAGCTCTCTGGTGCAATTGACAGGTGATTTATGGAGTTGTAAAGTGATGGTAAAAAGTGGCTCATGCAAGTCTTAAAGGTGAAAACAACCTGGTGTCGAAGGTGTTAACAACATGCCTTACCACCTGCAAAAACAGATGAAATCATTCTAAGGTGAACATTTGAAAGCTGTAGGTTCCCTGTACACCTTCGAGTATTCAACCAATTGGGCTCTGCTTTCTTCGTTTTGTGATGATTCAAACTTGCACATACCTGTATTCATGCAATTAGTCTCCCACAAAGGTGACAAACAAGTGAAATCAGTCAGCAATTTTTTTAAATAGGAAATTTATTTCATGTAACACTATGCATCCTCAGTCATAAAATCTTACCTTATTTTATGGATTATAAGGCACACTTTCAATTTTTGAATGCTAGCTGTTCTTTTTTCATACACAAGGCGCATTGGATTATAGGGTAAAAAATGGTAGATTGCATACAAGGAAGTTTAACACTTTGAGAGCTGGCATATGATATATTCGTACCTAGATTTCCGCCTAAAACCAGCAGTTTTCGGTTGCCTTACCATAGCTCCTCCGCCGATTGCACTAGAGAGCTATTTAGGGTCTCAAACGGATCGGCTAGTCTTCTAGTCTGCACTTGCAAAAAATTTTTTTGGTTGGGGGTTGTACATTTTTTGTGAGTGACGTCATAAGTAAAGTAGTTTTTGGGCCATTTTGGCTCATGTTACCTGGCCTAGGGCCCAACTGCTTGGCGAAAGTATTTCGCTAAAGTTTTCATTGGAAACTAGGTTCGAGTCTGAGTTTTTTGAGCCTTTGATCAACTCTCTAGCGTTTCTGGTTCAAAAGTTATGATCTAAAATAAACAAATTAATCAATTATCTAATAGCTAATTAGTCAAATATTTTTATTACTTTAGATCATAACTTTTGAACCTGAGACTCCAGCAAGTCATCCAAAGTATCAAAAGACTCGGATTGTGGCCTAGTTCCCAAAAAAAGCTTCAGCGAAATACTACCATCTAACGGTTGGCACCTAGGGCCAGGTAAAGTGGGCCAAGGTGGCCTGAAAGCCCTCCACTTATGACGTCACTCACAAAAAATCTGCACCCTCCAACCAAAAAATTTTTTTTTGAGTGCAGACTAGAAGACTTGCTGCATCTTTTGAGCCTTTTTATGGGTCTGTAGCGCTGACCAGACCGGAGAAATTAATGCGCAAAGCCACATGCGTTTCGGTGTTTTTTTCTCAAAAATCCCCAATTTCAGCCCAACGCCACGGTGTTAATCTGTCACACATGCCTAATCCGCCAGACACGAATAGAATATACTTAAAGCTATGTGCATATTTCATTTGCTGTGCACCAATGTAGTCAGTAGCCTCACGAAGTAATACATTCAGCTTTGTGCACAGTAGCCTCGTGGAGTAATACAATCTGTGCTTCATTAAGGTATGTGCTAGCTACTCACAGAACCACAAGCACAAGCATTGCTCATTACAAATTGTTGTTGGTTTATTACTTAACACGATAGTGTGTTAACAAAAAAATCATAACTAGCAGTTGTATAGATAGCACCATTTATCACACAAAATTGGTCTTACGTGAACAACCAGATTCATACAGTAGGTGCACTTTTGATTTTTGAGAAAATCAAAAGATTTTAAGTGCGCCTTGTGGTAAAAAACAGCAAACAAACTTAAACCTTTCGGCAAGCTTCTGAGGAATCTGCCTGCTTTCTGCTTTCATTCTTCGCGACGATTAAAACTTGCAAGCATATCTGTTTTTCATAGTTAAAGGCCACAAAGATGGTGGCAAGTAAATCAGTCAACAGTTTATTGATGAGGAAACTAGTTTTGCGTTTTCCAGCGCATCATCAGTCCTTATTCAAATAGAATCTATTTCATAAGGACTGATGATGCGTTGGAAAATGCGAAACTAGTTTCCCCGTCAATAAACTGTGACTGATTTACTTGCCGCCATCTTTGTGACCTTCACCTATGAAAAAAATATGGTATTCAAACATAATTTTTTAAATGGGATTTCTGTTTGAATAACATTTTAGTACTCAAGATGCTGGTAAAGTCTTAGTGTTATGTAAAATCGATTTCCTGTAAAAAATTTGGCTGAAGGATTCACTTTTTTGCCACCTTTGTAGAAACTAGTTAGTCCAGGCCAGCTATGTCCAACCCATGGCCTGCATGCCCAGTTGAAGGTTTTGTGTGGCCCAGTTAAGGTTTTTGCTGCAGTGAAAGTATCCTACATACTAACAACCATTCTTTATGTCAATAGTCTGGAATTTGACATTTTTGATGCAGTTAGTCCTGAATGCCGTTTTATCACGTCTGTTGCCACTGCAGTTAGGATTTGAACACTTTCAGTACATTATATAGTTATGCTAAATTTAGCTTGCTAAGATCAAAGTAAGTCATTCAATGTGCGGCCCTCATTAATATGTCATTCAGTGTGCAGCCCTGGTTAAGAGAGTGACATAATTTTTGGCTCATTTGTGTTGGACAGAGCTGGTCTAGGCAAATAGACAATGTATTGGAAACTGTTGTAAAAAAGATACGGCTTTTGTGTACACCCCTTATGTTCAACTTGATGAGTCTGTATCCAACATAAGGTGATGATCGAACTAGTTGGGTTCTGCTGATAAGGGCCTGTTTGTATCATGTGGCTGGCAAGGCTGTATTGTTAGAAGTAACTTTTGACAACTCTTTTCAGGTTACCAACTATTCAAGGAGTATTGCACCCAGTCCGATATGCCAATTCCACAGCTGGAATTTTATGATGAGGTATGATTTTTTGTATTTTAACATGTTCACTGCCACTGTACGAGATACTCTTATGTTGAAATCCGCATTGAGCTGCTATTTTCGTGCCACTTTGCAACTCCATAACTTGCTAGTCGATTGTGCTTGAAAGCTGTTGAAATCCTCAAAAGACTCAAGTCTTTTAGTTTGCAACGAAAAAAACTTAAGTTTTAGGTTTCCATTTTTTGTGGGTGATGTCATAAGTGGGGTAAGTTTAAGCCTTTTTGTCTGAGTTTATTGGGCCCTAAGCCCCAACCAGAAGAGGGAAGTACTTCACTGAAGTTTTTAGTGGAAACTAGGCTAAAATCTGAGTCTTTTGAGCCTTTGATTGGCTTTCTAGTTCAAAGGTTGGGTAAAAGAATCATTTTGGGTAAGTTTTATCCTAATTTAGTTGTTTTCTTGACCGCGTTGAACCAGAAACCTTAGAAAGCCAAGCAAAAGCTAAAAAACTCAGATTTTAGTGTAGTTTCCACTGCAAACTTGAGCGGAACACTTCCCTCTTGAGGTTGGGGTCTAGGACCCGATAACCTCAGCCAAAAAGACTTAAACCTACCCCACTTATGACATCACTCACAAAAAACCTGAAACCCAAAACTTTTCTTTCATGGTAAACTGGAAGACTCGCCAAGTCTTTTGAGTGTTTGAACAGCCCTCTAGCACAATTGAATGACGAGTTAGGAAGTTGCGAAGTGGGGCAAAAATACGGAATTTACAGGTAAATCCACCTGGCAGCGAAGGTGTTACGAATGATTTATCAAGCTCTCTTTTGATTTTCTTGCAAATTCTGTTGCATAAATATGGTAAGTTTGAAAGATTTGCTGAATGATGCATTGCAGAGGCAAGCCTAGAAATATGTTAATCTTAATGTTTTGTAGCTTTTACAAGCAACCAATAGAAGTATGAACATCAGTACACAAAGTTGCATTATTTATGGTGCTTCAATGTGGTTTCATATGTATCAAAACTAGACTTGAGTGTTAAATAGGTCCTTACGTATTTGTGCGTACACGCACTATGCCCATTACCCATTGAATTGCACTGTTCACATGCATATCTCAATAGTTACTGATGCCTTCAGATATCAACATATCAAAATCTGGATGCTGAAGAAGATAGAGCTGCTCAAGCAAAGATGATATATGACAAGTTTATTATGAAGAAACTATTGCAATGCATTCCCAGTGTGAGTACTGCAATAATTGTTTTGTATTGATGAAAAAAACTGTCTTTGCTTGCATTGCAACTTTTTACACACCATGTTGCATGGGTACTTGCCACTGAATTCTTATGTGTGCCAACTATTTTGCATGATCTATCATATTTCATTATTTATGTATATAGCCTTCCACTTGATATATTTTGTATTCAGTTGCTTTACTACTGAATCTTATTAACACTTTGAGAGTTGGCGTACAAATATATTGTACCTAGATTTCGGCCTAAAACCAGCAGTTTTCAGTTGCCTTACCAACGCCATATCTCCTCTGTTGATGGCACTAGAGAGCTGTTCAATGGCTCAAACGGATTGGACAGTCTTCTAGTCTGCACTCGAAAAAAAATTTTTTTGTTTGGGGGTTGTAGATTTTTTGTTAGTGACGTCATAAGTGAAGTAGTTTTTGGGCCATTTTGGCTCATGTTACCTCGCCTAGGACCCAACCGCTATTCCAAAGTATTTTGCTCAAGTTTTCATTGGAAACTAGGCTCAAGACCAAGTCTTTTGACCCTTTGATCAACTTTCTGATGTTTCTGGTTCAAAGGTTACGATCTAAAATACACAAATTAATTAAATTAACTTATCAACTAATTAGTCAAAAATTTTTACTAACTTACATCATAATTTTTGAACCCGAATCTTCAGCAGGTCATCCTAAGTATCAAAAGACTCAGATTGTAGCCTAGTTTCCAATAAAAACTTATGCGAAATACTAACATATAATGATTTGGGCCCAGGGCCAGGTAAAGTGGGCCAAGGTGACCTAAAAGTCCTCCACTTATGACGTCACTCACAAAAAACCTGCACCCCCAACCAAAAATTTTTTTTTCTTGTACAGACTAGAAGACTTGCTGTGTCTTTTGAGCCTTTGAACAGCTCTCTACCCACTTTCTGCGCCCAAGTTACACATGCGCAAAGGCACGTGCGATCTGGTTGTTTTTTCACAAAAATCCCCAAAACTGGCTGGATGCCAAAGTCTTAACCCGTTTACCACCAGTGCATGATATATATGTGTAAATCACACCAGAGCCACCATTTTTGCACCACTTTGCAACTCCGTAACTTGTCAGGACATTGAGCTAAAGAGCTGTTCAAACCCTCAAAAGATGCAGAAAATCTTCTAGTATGGATTTTTAAAAATTTGCAAAGTTTTGGAATTTGGGTTCTTTGTTGGTGCCGTCATAAATGGGATAGGTTTAGGCATTTTTGGACTAGGCACCAATGCCAAGAGCCAATTTTTTGACTCAAGTTTATAGCGGAAACTAGGCTAAAATCTGAGTCTTTAGAGCCCTTGATTGGCTTTCTAGCATTTCTCGTTCAAAAGTTATGGCTGAAAAATAATAATTAAGGGACTGATTAATTTGTTTATTGTTTTGAGGCCATAACTTTTGAAACAAAAACGTTAAAAAGCCAACCAAGAGCTCAAGTGACTCAGACTATCACCTAGTTTGGACTAAAAACTCAAGGGTCAGAAAATTGGTTCCTGGCATAAGCGCCCAGGGCCAGGTAACCTGGGCCAAAATGCCTAAACCAACCCCACTTATGATGTCACCCACAAAAAAATGAATCCAAACATTTCCAAATTTTAAACATCCAGTTAAGACTTGTCGCATCTTTTGAGGGTTTGAACAGCTCTCTAGCTCGGTCGCCTGGCAAATTATGGTGGTGCAAAGTGATGGTAAAAAGTGTTTTATGTAGGCCTTAAAGGTAAATTGTCCCAGTGCCGAAGGTGTTGAAGGTATTTGTATTTGTTGCAATTCAAAAACCAAACATTAGCAAACATTGTACCCACAGTATATAATGGAAGCCGTCAAAAGTAATGTAGCAAGCCAATGACAATTTTCAACATATTCATAAATGCACACATTGTATGCTGTAAGAGAGAGAATTTAATATTCAATTTCCTCTCTTT
>Ga0210059_1011080_pt1 | contig 13836 bp, 6 predicted proteins | sample Ectturendosymbi2_FD_188042 | JGI IMG/M metagenome (GOLD analysis project Ga0210059, IMG submission 188042) | Ecteinascidia turbinata endosymbiont from Florida, USA - Sample 2 (SPAdes) (version 2) | ecosystem: Host-associated > Tunicates > Ascidians > Unclassified | place: Key West, Florida...
TTTGATAGGGAGGTCAAGCAAACTTAGCTTTTGTAAATACCGTCCTTGCTGCGTCCATGATCGAACTCACGTAGGAACTTCGGATGTAGCTAAATACGGCATTGTTTAGCCTAACAACTAAAACTTTTCCGTTATAGAAGTGGAGCAAATGAGTAAAAACGGTCGTAGGCGTTTATCAACTTTCGTTCACTTTCTGGCCAAGAAGCTGCTGCGCAGCAATATTTCGACGCATGCAAGTGGCCTCAGGGTATGACAGAAAGTAGGGAGTAAGTACTCTTCACAAGAGGGTAAGCAAGAAAACGATCAGCAAATTTTTGAAATAAGAAATCGATTTCACGTCAAACTACGTATCCTGTTATTCGGAACAATGAAAACGATGAATATCTTTACTCGATCTAGGACACTAAAATTTTATAAACCTTGTTCAGGACAATTTTGTTATTCTTAAGGCATAGACGTAGCCAGGGGGGGCAAAGGAGCCATGCCCTCCCCAAATTTTTAGAAAATGTAGTCATTTTGTGCTTTGAGAGGTGTTTTTCTAAACAAAATAGTGTTATTCGCCTAAAATCAAGCACTTTCCCCCCAAAATTTTTGGTCTGGCTACGCCACTGTCTCAAGGTTGGTCTTGTTTCATCCTTTCATAAAACTTGTATTCCTAAATTGGACAGGCAATGTGTTTCAAGTGTCTATTTTTTACGTGTGATACAAGCCAGTCTTTTTCAAGGTGTTTTGAGGGACCTAAACGGTCTCTCAAGTTTCCAACGGTCTAACAAAATGCAATCGAAACTCGCTTTATGACCACCTCGGTATTCAGAGAAACTAGTTGCGGTCTTTCAAAATGTCTTTGCGGTCAGCAAGGTCAGACCTTAAAAAAAGCCTAGTCACCAACATGTGATTTTAAAAAAATCAACAGATTTCCATGTTTTGTTCTTTTGTGACGCCACAATGAAACGTTTACAAACTCGTGCTCGGATCTCGCGTTAAAGCGGAGCTGTCGCTTAATCCTACAAAAAATGCACAACTTCGCTGTTGGGTACTTTTCTGAAAAGTATCTCCTGGCACACGGCCAGGTTGGTGTGAGACGTGCCTTATTGGTGGCTTAAAATGCTTTTGTAAGGTACGCTATGGATCACAGCGCAATTTTGATCGTCACAGCAAAGTAAAGTAGACGACTTGTCATATTCTTTCTTGTACATACCAGGCTTAACGGCAATAAACTTTGTATAAAACATTCCAAGAAGCTTAGATGCAAGTATGTTTCTGAAATAATGTGCGACAAACTTGAAAGATTGTTTTTTAAAGATTGAACTGCGCTATATTAGAAAAATCTCTCAGTTTGGTAGTATTCAACCGTGGAAATATTACAGAAATAGCAAATGAATACCTCAAATGAAAATTGTTTTGCTGGAGCCACCTAAAAACTGTACTTGTAGGTTTTCACGGCTGCGCAAAAAACACGATTTTGAGTTCCTGTACATCAGCGAAAATACTTGTTTTCAGCAACACAATGGACACCGCGATCTACAAAAACTGTTTTTAAAAGAGACGACGACGTGGAAAAACATTTGGTTTGCCACAGGGCCTGTGACCACATAACACAAAATTTATTTCCACAAAAACCTTTATTTTGGCGTTTCTGGTTGATGCAAGTAAGGTGAAAGGGGCATTGGCAATTGCTTGATTCAAAAAATGTGTATTGGTTCAGGCGTGTAGCCAGGGGCGAATGGGAGAAATTACCCCTTCCAATTCCTCCAAAACAATACACCAAATATTTCAAAGTTAATCAAGCCTTTGATGTATAAGGCAAGCAAGCAGTGGTGATAACCGATTGTGGCTTCATTTTCACTAATACACAACCGTTTTCACATTTTGCGTGGACTGAGTGGGTCAAACATATATGCAAGTTTGTTCTGAGGACATGCGTAACATTGCCCAACTGACAAAATTGTCTATATCATATTTGCGAATTATTTTGTTAAACTCTAGATATCTAGCTAAATACCTAACCATTTTGGGAAGCAAGTGTAGTGTAAATATAGTACAAAAATGATTCTGCTGTTGCAATTCATAGCGTTAATAACCTAAAATCTAAACATTCTCAAACGCGTTAAGAGAACCTATAGCATTTACATTTGCCTGCTGCATACCTCAATTAGTAGCTCAAGTATTGAACGACAACAGGTTCCAGACGCCTGACATACGCGCAAGCTTTGAAGAAGGCTTCGGTGTCTCCGAGCAAAGTCTCTTCTACTAGGTTGTGTTTGAACCTGCGTTAGTGTACAGCAGAAGCGTGTAAATATAAAAAGCGTATCAACTGCAATATTAGCTGCTTTTTGCCAAAAAGCATACTGCACATCTTGCACTTACAGCAGTGCTCTTCAACAGGGGTTCTGCGGAACCCTAGGGTTCCGCAAAACACGCAGTGGGGTTCCGTGAGTTTTAAGGGTTCCATGAAGGTTCATCGTTTTTTTATGGGAACTGATTTTTGCTTTAGCTTGTTGGATCGTCATTATGAAATTTTTTAGATCACCGTGCCGCATTCAGACTCTAAGTAGGCCAGTTGGTTGTATAGGAGGTTGAGTGCAGTGTTGCCACTGGGTTCAGTCGCGTTAACATCAGATTGTTGCCTTTTTCAACATCAGATAACATCAGATTTTTACATAGCAGTTTAATATAAGCTAAATGCAGGGGCGGATCCAGCCGGTAAGGTTAGAGGGGGGACGATTTCAGTAACATTAGGTGTCAAGTGTCAGTACGGGTGTATTACTGTAAGAGGGATGAAGTATACTTCACAACACTTCTTTGACAAAGCAGTAGACGGCAAAATAACCTTATATCGCAAATGCTGTTTTTCGAATTGTATAAAATCATGGTGAATAAAGTTACTTTCGAAGGTTTTAGGGGGGCGATCGCCCCAATCGCTCCCCCTGGATCCGCCCTTGGCTAAATGCTTCTGTTGACAATACCCAACATGTGCGATAACCCACATTGAATACGAAACAGAGAAAAGTTTCGTCTTTAAATGGAAAGTCAGTTATTTATGCGTAGCACATATGTCATTCCTATTCCCAACGCTATGAAGAGAGCTTATTCAGTTTGGAACAATTACCAGTCACACATGAGCTGAGGGTAAGAAATTGATTAAAGACACTTAAAAATTATGAATGTAACTAATTTTCATGCTAAAAAGTATAGAAAATTTAGGAAAAAACAACAGCCCAGTCAACATCAGATTAGTTGCCAAAACATCAGACATCAGAAATTTGTCTGAAAACATCAGATCTGATGTTAAAACATCAGAAGTAGAGTGCAGATAGCGGAACAAGAAATATGGATAGTTGTTGCGTCACTTGTTGTTCATTGTTGTGCAATTAAGAAGAACGATATTGTTGCATCACAGTCCGGCCTATATGATGTTGCCGATGTAAAGTTCACAGTAGATTGAGTAGAAAGTAGACTCAGCCTGAGTCTAGCAGATAGTAGACTGCGTCACAGACTAGAGCTGTTGTTCAACCATTGTACAGTTGTTTTTTTTGCGTTTGCGATACTTAAAATGTATTTATGCATTGTGACATTGTTTTTGTTTCAACAAATTTTTAGGGCGCCTCAAATAGAGAACATCAGGGTTTTTTCGGCGTCCTAGTTGCGAGTACACGTTAGCAGTGTTTTGCTTTCGCATTGCTATATTGCAGGGGTGGCCTAACCTGCTCTATGTATGAGCCGCATATCGTAAAACCCAAGTTACAAAGAGCTCCAGCATAAAAATATAAAAACATGAATTTTTGCAACGCTTCTGTGACATCATAATTCTTTTTGGAACGACTTACAAAAGTAATACTGTGCGGCACGCTAGCTACCACATTACCATTTTACAATATTTCTGCACTTTGCAATCGAAATAAAAAACAAATATATACTTTTCGGAAAGCTCAAAGAGCCGCATGCAAAGGTTCGAAGAGCCGCTGTTTGGCTCGCGAGCGGCAGTTTGGCCACCCCTGCCATATTGTATCGCAATCAACAAACTCCTTTGTGGGAATAAAATAAAAACAGTGTAAAACCCAACTTTTTACGATTTAGTCAAGCCGGATGAAGCAAAATAGCATATTTTCTTATGTGAAGCGAAATAATAACTACAGCGAAGGTGGGGTCGGTAGTGAGCGCAATGCAGTTCAAATAAGAGGCACCTACACCGAAGCGGACTAAATGTAAGTCATTTGCCAAAGTTAGAAAATGGGACGACACATATTTGAGATACGGGTTCTTTTTGCCGGATGACCAACTTTTGAATGTAGCAGATAAATTCCAAAAATGCAAGAACAAGCCAGTCATTAAATTTCTTGTTTTTTAATTTCTGTAATAACTGTTCATTTGTTGAAGTGTCTAATAAGGAAATATTTGATTTTCTTGCAAGTAATTACTTTTTAAAATTTTCTTACGTTTTTCAAATTTTTGTTAATGGGGTTCCGTGAAAAACGCGAAAGTATGTCCGGGGTTCCACGACGAAAAAAATGTTGAAGAGCACTGACTTATAGTGTTGCGATAGGAAAGCCCGAGTGGCAAGTGCGCAAAGCTTCACACTGTGGCCGCAAGCAGCAATAGAGATCACATGCCATGATCACTCTTCGCGTAAGCCAGTCATTACATTCAATCGTTCACATGCTAGTGTCATCATCATCATCAGAGACACACCATGATCACTCTATTATTGCTTGTTCGCGCCACATATATATTGATATTTTTCTTAACCCACATCCCGTTCGTGGTGAATCGCACAATCAACGCAACGCCACCGGAGAGGTTGCAACAATAGTATCGAGATTTTACAAGCGCATTTGCAGGAAAATTGTACGAGCAAATGGTGGCTTTGATCCAAAGCAGAGCTTGGAATTTCACTAAAAACAAACATTTGAAACTTGTTGATGCAATGAAAGCAGGCTTTATTTTCCAGCCTAAGCCTGGAGACAATTGTTCGGAAAAAATCGTCAAACAAATGCACGTTTTATGGATGATGCTTTTAAAGCAGTGACATTGAATATTTGTATGTTGAGACTCGGTTGATTTTCCCCCAGTATTAAAATTTCTGGCTACATTCCAATAATTGGATTTAGTTTTATTTTATATTTTTCTAAGTGCTTTATTCAGTATTTACTGCCTGCTCCTACCTTTTCATAAACGCAATTCACTGTTTCAGTATTTACGGGCACACTCTTGTGGCCGTTGCAACTTGTTATATAAAATCCCCATTTTGCTCGAAGTTCAAGAGATTTTATTTAAGTTTTCATGTCCTCACTATACCTGCTGGAAAGCTTCTGGTTGTTGCGAATCTTACTGCTGTTAAAATTTTGTGCTTTGTTAAGAGGTAAATTTGTCATAACCTCTGAGAGAGAGCAAGGCTGCTCATGAAAGATGGTCTTTTGTAATAGAGGATGAATGTCAAGCGGAAAGGAAGATCGTGATGGAAAGTCAATTTATCTGCGAAAATCTGCATCAAATACGAATACGTTTTAGTTTTCCTGTTTTGTGCGTGTGGGCTTCATTCAAGAATCATTCAAGCAAGGGTTCTTAGCAGCAAATGTTCAACTTGGTGCATTTTGCAAATAAAAGTAAAGTGCAGTGGCTCTAATGTTGGGGGGGCAGAGGGGAGTAAATGCGAATACCAGTTTGCTCACATTGGTTCTATCTTTTATCAAAGCAGATGCGGGACCTTCAAAAACCAAGTTGTAGACTCCTTCCAGACGACAAAATGACAAAAGCAATGATTGCAAACTTAATAAACTTGATGAAGTTATAAAGTACCACGCATAAAAGAAACCTGTTTTCGATCATTTTTGGTTACATTTCATATGTCATATGTCTCCAGTTTATTTTATTTGCTAGCAACTTCAAGCATCGTTCATTGTTGATCAATCAATGCATCATTTTTTCAGCGATTTCGGTGAACTTAAACATACGTTTCAACAACCACTTTTTGGTTTTTTAAAATCAAGCCTTCAGACAAGGAAAGATATCGTTGCTAATAATCGAAGCTTGATTCTGCTTCACCACGTTGTCTATTCTCGCAAAAAGTGATCTCGTTTGGAGGGAATGCTTTTTACTTTTGGCTGCTTCACCTTTTTCTTTGCTGCAGGTAACTATACGTTCGGAGTTAACTATTTTCTCTGCCAATAATTAGCTCGTTTTCCAAAATACTTTGATTTTTCGAGTTATGCCAGGTTAGTGCACACAAAAATTTCAGAAGAGACCCAGTGATTTTTATCAAATTATCTGTTGTTTTTTGAGAATAGGCTTTAATTCATGGTTTCTCCACAACAATTGTACTAAAAAAACTTTGGAATTTTTTTTCCGTACTGCCCTTAAAATGATTAATCTTGTAACTTTTTCTAATGTATGAACAAGCACTTATTCAGTACTGGTTTTCTGAGCAGTTTTGTTACAAAGCACATGATTTTCTTTTGCTAAGGTTTTCAAGAAAATTCTTGTCAAAACTAATCATAGAAAAATGGGTGATAGGCTACCCCAGATTGAAGCTAACGTGCAGCGCTTCAGTGTCCATTATTTTGGAACTTTGAATTAATGTGATAAGCTTGATCTGATCTGGCTGGGATTTTTGCTTAGCACAAAATTTCTTCAACCGTATTTCAATTTGCACCTTGGTCGTACATTTCAACCATCAAGGTTTTTTTCAACTATCAAAATTTTCCGATTAAATGATTCTCAGCAAAGGTATCTCTCCACTTATTAAACATTGGATGTTTTTCACTGGATTACCATCTAAATTTGTGTGTAATCAACCCTGCGTAGCTTGCACTGTGTGCGAGTAATGTGTGCGTTTACCGTGAGTCTGATAGGACCCGAATTAAGATTTCGTTTTTCTGGGAAAAGCACGTGACTCCAGTTATTTTCAGGTCAAACTTTATTTAACTTCCTTGCCGCCACGTTTGCTTATTTTCAAAACAGAATTATTATTATAAAACACACATTTTATAATAATTTCAATGTAATATCACCATACAACTATCATATTTTTCGTTTGGTCGTAAAACACGTTGTGCGCGTTTCCGATCTGTGTTGTTTTCACACCAGTTCAGGATTTAGGTGTCCACTGCGAAAACCGACATACCGATGGCATATCTGCAAAACAAGTACCGTATAGCGAGTCAATATCCCTTCCCTGTATCCGGTATGAAGCAACACACAAGGCATCCGTCGTGGTCTTACAGATTTACAGGGAGTGTTTTGAAACAAAATAGATCTTCATTCGATTTGCCAACCAAAGTTCGGAAAAGGCATGAGAAACTGATTTCTAACGTTTTCCAAAGTACAGTAAATTACGCAAATAGTCTTTCGATGCCCAGCGTTATACGAACAGTGCTTTTATCAATCTTCCAAACACGCGTAGCAGACAATTAACTTTGCCAAGAAGTGCGTGCATGCTGCGTTATTCATATTCCAAACCAAAGTTGCGAAAGAAAAATTTGACATTGTTGTGGTATTGGATTGTAGGAATTGTTACTCAAGGTAATTAAGCTTATTTTTTGACTCATTAAAAGTGGTTTTGTAGAAATGGAAAAGTAGAAACAACTTGAAGGTCTTAAACTTTGCTTCTGAAATTTTTGCGGGGGTTAAATGAGTGAAAAAGACTCTGACCCTCTGGAGTTAAACCCAACCTCTTAATTCTTCAAAACTACGCTGCGCTTTTGGCGTCCTTCAGTTCTTTGTTTGCTTGCAAACAAGCTTCTAACTGAAAGGTACTGTCGCACGTACAAAGGACAAATCAACATAAAACAAATTACTTTCCGTATTTGTTTGCATCCGTATAAAGACGGCATTTTGTTCGTATTTGTTTGTATCCGCAAACAAGCAGTATGAGTCATAGAGTGGACGTATGTGGCTTTCCAAGCAGCTCAACAAATATTTGTTGTTGGAATTGCGTGCTTGCCTTGTGAGGGAGGCACCTCTGATCTATTTCACTGCTGCATTTGTAAGGGACCTAGTTGTTAACTATTAACCCACATCCCACTGTAGGTATCATCGGCGCAGCGTGTTTTAGGGGACCACAAAAAGTTTGGCTTGGCACCTGAAGTTTCTGTTAGTCTCAACGTTAACTTTGTTATTCATCGTAAAGTAATACTTTGCGTGATGAGTTGTGTCGGACGGAATTAAGAAATTGATTACTCAATAATATGTACACTTAAAAGCACTAGTGTTTCTGTATGCTTTTGAGGAATCAGTCGACTGCCATCTGCTTTCTGAGGATGCGTAATTTTACGTGAAATCGATTTTCTATTAAAAATTTGCTGATCGATTCCTTGCTTACACCCGTCGTGGAAAGTACATACTTCAATAATATGTAATTTCGTGTTAAAATCGCAAATTTGTTGAATTAATCTACCAGTGGCAGTGAAACAGTTTCGGGATGAATCTCCAATGCTAGAGTAATTGCGATGGTTGCTCTCCGCAGTAAGTTTTGAACATTCGCTAAAAAATGCAAAACGTTCTAATAATTTAAGGAAAACCTAAAAGACAAAATCATCATTGCATCAGTTTGTAAAACACGATAGCCTAACACTTCGCTTTTTGAGATTGATTGCGGTATGGCAGTTGCTTACGTTCTATGCGTTTTCACGCATTTCAGATTCTAACAGTCGTGTTAGTTGCAAAACATTGATATAGAAAACAACACGAGGTTGAAAACTTTGTTGTGGTTTCTGAGAACACTGGCTGTGATTCTTGGAAATGACTCAAAAAGGTTTTCCAAACAGTTGACCCGCACAATCATGTTGGGTTTCTTTTTTGATAAGACTTATCAATGTTCTATGGAACTAACTGCAAGCAAAAAAACGAAACATACAACTAAAATTCAGCAATTTTGAACGTTGTGAATCATTTTTTTGGGTTGTGAACCAACGTTTTTCATTCTCAGCAAATTGTATTGATTTAAGGTCAGGAAACTGAACCAAGGAGAGCGCATGAGCTGTTCACCATCATATATAAAAAAAGCAACTGATTTTACTTAAAATTTATGTATATTTGTGCATCGGATGTGCACGAATTTCTAGCTTCATCCTTTGTGATATCACCTACAGAAAGAAGTTTTGTTTTATCGAGTTGATCGGTGAAATACAATGTTTTCTTTTCACAGTATGCTAAGAATCTATTGCTGTACTATTTGACGATTTGGTGGCATCCAAGTAAGAAAAACAGATAGGGAGTGTGCAGATACGGCAGAAGTGTTTACACATACCTCGGAATGCGATATCAATGTTTTATTACTTCATGCATTATTATGTGTGACGTGAAATAACCTGCAAGTTTCGTTTTAGCAAAGATGTAAACTTTTCTGACAAACTTTGCTTTCCCTTTTTCTCCATTGTTGAATCCTAACATAGAAAAATGTCGACCCACCGTTTATTGAACTAAGCCTAAATCTCAAATAATTTGCACATTTCGTTGTACGCGCTAACACCACCATTTTTCTTTTTACAGAACTTGGCCAAGCTTTTGACTATACTGCTGTGATCGACATTCAAGGGTTCAAAGGACATGTCAACTTTTCCCCCAATGGCAAGGACATGCTTGTGGGAACGTCGGTAGTGAACCCGAGTGATGTTGACGCAAACTTCACTTCGATCGAAGTCATGGAACTCGCGGCAATGTTTGGGTACAGTTTTTCTTACGTTTCTTATCTCCGTTTCAGCAGCGTCAAATTTTGCATCATAAGCATTAACGTAAATTTCGTATTTGCCATATCTTTTCCCAATATAGCTTTTTTCAGATATCCCATCAGGTGCCTTTATTTTGCGTTAACTAAAAACTTCTACAGAAAATTACGCATTTGCGGTTTGAGCAAATATTCACCTCCTCCAATATGTTTCGTTTTTTACAAGAGTGAAAATGAAGTCTTGTTGCATGTTAAAGATCTTTTAGAGCTTATTGCTTGGATCAGGCTTCAAACACTTCTTACTGGTGTCAACTATGCGTCACTGCCAACCATGCTGTTATCCACTGTTCAAAATTTACAAGTAGTGTTTGTAGTCCGTCACCCACCAACTTGGAGATTTGTGTTTTGCTTACCAACCAGCTTCCGTTTATCCTGAAACGTTTACATTGCTATAATTTTAAGACATGTCTTTTAAGATTTCTGACAAAAGATTCTTCGACAATTAACAATAGCATTCCGTAAACTAAATTTTTCTGTTATTTTTGACTCACCATTCAATCATTAGTGCATGTCAGTGGGCTTCAAAATGAAGTCAAGATTAATATTTTCTTATAGTAGCTTCCATCTCAGTTCTGAAAATTGTGTCTGGTTCTTGCAATCTTTATTTCTAAAGTTCTTTTCAATTGTTCGTGAATGGACGCACAGTGGGGAGCGCCTCATGCGCTCTGATGCTAAACCTTTTTCCGAGCCAAACAATTAACAACAATTACGTAGGTTTCTGTCTGTTTCCTGTGCACTCATCGCTTTTGCAGACAAACCCATACTGCTGAGGATGTCTGTGCTGACCTGGGTCAAGTGAAAGTTGTTTTAGATGGTACGTCTTTGTTGGATTAGTGTATTTATGTCTTTGACTGTTATTCTGAGATTAAATGGGAAGCGATTAGGTTGGATCCAATTATGACATGATTGACGGCAAAAGTCATTTTAATATTTTGTACGGAAAGAAATTTTACAATATGTTTCCATATTCTATCCTGTAATTCTTTCATAAATGATTTAATTAGAACTTTGCAACAAAGATTCAGGAAACACTGTTGCAATAAAAATAAATTGCAATGCTTCGAAACATTGGCTGAGCTGCGTAAGAAAAAATTATGTATATTTCATTTTTTGCTTTCACGTGAGAACTTTTTGCTCACCTTTCAAACTCAGATATTGTTTTATTAAAAGACGTTGGTTTAAAAAGCTTTGAAAACAGCTTCATATGAATGTCTGCAGAAAACTATTTGGAAATTATAAAATAGAAATTTTTACATTTTCGGGCATGAATGAAAGACTGTTCAGGGAAAGTTATATTTCCATTATTACTAACTGCAAGGTTTGGATTTATGCAGAAATACTTGCGTCCGCCACATTAAAAATTTTCGCGCATTTGGTAAATCACTCTTGGTTTTCCCGCGCAAACATGCGAAGCACTCTAGAATTCTATTAATTTGTTTCATTAAATCAAGTACACATGCTTTAATGTGTTTATTCCTATATTGAAACCTTTACACTTTCCAAGTAAAACCCATAGTGGTTTTTATGAAAAAATCACCATTCTACTCTGAAATATTCTCGAAGTTCCTTGATTTCTGCAGGCTTCAGCAAATGCTTGTGATATTCGATGGAGAAACGTCTATAGCTATATTTTTGTCTTATTGTATGTTTCCATAACTGATCATGTAAAATAACAGCAATATTCTACAACTTTCTACATCTCATCGAATTTTGTAGATTTAGGCCAAAAACTCACAGGGTTTCCGTAACTGAAAATGTTACCTGTTAATGATGTGTATACGCCAGTCTTTTGTGTACTTCCCAAATCTCAAAATAGAACGTTTTCACCATCACCGCTGATAGGTGTTGTCCGAGAGAGGACAGGGCAAAGAAAGATGGAAAGATTTTTACTATGTTTGACGAACGGGCATTGTTTTACACTCGTAATTATCGTGAGTCATAATTCAAGACTTTTAAGCTTCAGATTTAAGACACCCTGGAAAATGTCGACACTCACCTACAATGGAGGTGGGACTTCTGTGAGCTTAGCCCCCCAAGCAAAGCTCCAAACCTCCCAAATGGAACTATGGAGTTTTTATGAAATTTTCAGAATGTCAGGCTCGCCTGCACAAACGTAAAGCCCCTATTGAAGGCTTTCCGGCGGCGGTTCTGTTCACCTACCTTAATTGTGGAAAACAAACACAAATTGTTCCAAACACTCTCTTAAATCCTGAATGAAAAAAATCAGACATTTTATGCGCAATGTACTATAAGTCACCCAATTGATCTTTGGACCATTTTTTGGACGGTCTTTGGACGCTTTTCCGTGGATGTAGATTTTCCTGGGACGTTCTGATCAAACGGCCAAACCTATGAGAAGTGTTACAGCCGCAATGCTGCGTCGCCCTGAACCAACAAAAAAGGGTCGAACCGACGACTAGTTTCACTCTACTACTGTTGTCACAAACTCAGCCTAATATGTGGAGTAGTAGCCTCGCAACAGAGGTGACTCGACATTCAGGATTTTACGAATTTCACAGCTGCAAACTTAGTCACAAAGTATCACGCCGTGAACCTCTCGCAAAATCCCATATCTGCCGCTTGTACTTGAGTTAGCATTCTTTCAGAGATTGCCCAAGATTCATAACCATAGGTGTGGATCGTAACAAAGACCGGTTTAGAGACTGACAGCTTTGCGGTGTTTGAAATCTCCCGTTTTGTGATCACAGAGCAATAAAACTCACAAACTGCAGCACTGAGTTTGTTTCACCAATCCGTTACCAATCCGTTTGCCAATCTCCTTGTTCCGCCTTGCGTCACTCGTGAATACCAACCAAGTTACTGGAAGGTTTGGATCTACAGCAGCATCTTGCCATTTCCATGCGACGTACAGTGACTTTGATTTCTAGAGAGACATAATGCGTCTGTCTTTTCGGTGTTGATATTTTCATTGCAACCTTGCAGCACGCAGCTGCAAACAGATCAAGTGCATGCTGAAGGTTATGTTCAGAAGATGCATGCAGCATTCTGCTTCAATCAAATAAAATCTGTTTGAACTAAAACGCTTCTGCACGTCTGCTCGATGTGACGGAAAATTATGGGAACAATTTGCTGTTGGTTTTGCTGCGAAATAATTCTGGTCATGGAAATATTTCAATGGATGTCAGTTAATTTGGAGGTTCATGCAAAGAACAAACTTTTGCACAAAACGTCCGTTCTATTCATTCGCGAAGCCGAAGCTCAGCACCACAAAAACGGTGTCGGCAGTCTTCCACCTCAACAACAAGGAAGCCAAACGTGAGCTAAAAGTCAACCACAACAACAAAACCCTTCCCTTCTGCTTTGAACCCAAATACCTCGGAGTAATGTTGGACAGGTCGCTGACGTATCGCCGACACCTCGACTCAATTCGCAAAAAGCTAACATCACGCGTCGCACACTTGATGCGGTTTTCTGTCTCTGGCTGGGATTCTGGAGCAACAGCGCTGCGAATAGCCACCTCTGCCCTGGTCCATTCGACAGCAGAGTACTGCGCTCCTGTATGGTCACACTCGCCTTATCGACCCCACTATCAACGACGCCTTGCGAACTGTGACTGGATGCATGCGTCCTACACCAGCGGACAACCTTCCTATTCTTGCAGGCATCCAACCTGCTGAGCTTCGTCGCAATGGAGCCACACTGTCTCTAGCACGCCGTGCCATGGAGCCTGGACACCTGCTCCACTCAGCGCTCACCTGTCCACCAAGCACCCATTTGTGCTCGCTGCACAACAACGCATCAGTCGATCTGATAACAACAACGTACATGCGGGACACTGGGCGGATCACCAATGGAAGGCGGAGCGGTTGGACAACCTTACGAGCTCCGTACTTTCATCCCCGACACTGGCACCCACCCTCCCGGAATGATCCTCCCAAAAAGAGCCTGGGTCCGGCTCAACCGCCTCCGCACTGGTGTCGGACGTTTCCGCTCCTGCTCACACAAATGGGACATGGCCTCCTCTGCGACCTGTGACTGTGGCGCAGAAGAACAAACCGTCGACCATGTTGTCCTCCAATGTCCAATCCATCGACCTCCCCATGGACTGCATGGCCTGACGGTTCTGGACGATGAAACAACCGAATGGCTGCTCA
>Ga0210059_1011081_pt1 | contig 13836 bp, 12 predicted proteins | sample Ectturendosymbi2_FD_188042 | JGI IMG/M metagenome (GOLD analysis project Ga0210059, IMG submission 188042) | Ecteinascidia turbinata endosymbiont from Florida, USA - Sample 2 (SPAdes) (version 2) | ecosystem: Host-associated > Tunicates > Ascidians > Unclassified | place: Key West, Florida...
AATAACAAAACACAATCCGAATTATGATAAAAAACGTAACCGGAATTACTAGCGATTCCGAAAAGTCCGAACTCGACGTGATGACGTTTCACGACGTCATCATAGTAGCCAATGAGAGACGAGAAACGAGGTGCGCCTCCGGGTATAAATACCCGTGCGTACACCACAATCAGTCAGTTGAGCAGTGGGCATACCAAACTTAACACCTAAACCAGTAGTGGGCATGCCAAACTGGTTTAGTCCGAGTGGGCATACCAATGGACTACCTTATACAGAAGAGATTTTCGGTTTAGTGGCTATGATGCCGCTGACAATTTGGGCTTCTCTCTCCTCCCTGAAAGACTGAAACTTGCGCTAACCCCTGTTACTGGTAATAAATTTCTATGTGTATGTCAATACAACATGCTATAGTAAACTCTTGTTGTTTGTACTAAAAGATAAATGGCGCGGTGCTTAACGTTGTATTAATAAAACCATGAGTGAATACACTTTCGTCTGATAACAAAACTGAGCGTGAAGTCGAACGATAACGGGTGGGTCTAAGTTTCTTAATTGTTAACTTGGGCGTGCCTTGGGCACTCCGACCAAATTCACCAGTGTTCTCGGAGAGTTGTCCTAAACGTGTGCTGTTCTTCTTCTTTAGAAGGGAACTGCCACACGAGTCTTTAGAGGGTTTGAACAGCTCTGTAGCTCAAGCTACTGGCGAGTTATGGCCATATAGAATATGGGTGTTATCCACCCCATGTTAGGATTTGTGAGTGCAGAGATTTTTACCAAATTTAGGATTTTGGCCCATAGTTTTGGCTCCAGACATGCTAGAAGGTCAATCAAGGGCTCTACAGTCGTGGATTTTTGGCTAGTTTCCAAAAAAAACTTGAGCCAAAAAATGGCTCATTGGATTGGTGCCCAAGGCCGGGTGAAGGTGTCCAAAAAAACGCAAAAATACCCCCACTTGTGACGTCCCTCACAGAGAATCTCAAACACATAACGAAAAAAGTTTTTTTTCAAAGTAAACTAGAAGATTTGCCGAATCCGCAGAGGGTTTGAACGGCTCTCTATCTCAATCGACTGGCGAATTATGGAATTACAAAAAGTTGCAAAGTGTGGTGAAAAAAGTGGCCCTTGTGGGCCTAAAAGGGTCAAAGAATAGGGACGAATATAAACAATCTTACTGCATCAAAGCATGCAAACATACGTTGTTTGACTTCCTGCATCTTTCGAGAAACAGGTACACATTTTTTTAGCAACAAGCCCGCAAAGGTAGGAATGTTACATTGAACCTGATGACTACTAACACTCGCTCATTGGCACATTCCTTTGAACTAGTTTCTCGAATAATTTCGTGTGTAGGCCTAATACTCGATCGAATGCTTTCGAGGGAGCTAAAAAACAGCATGCACGGATGAACCATGGGTTACAAAGTATGAAGCAGTTTGCTTCAACAAAAGTGTAGAGGAGATGTTGGATCTTTAACCAGGGTGGGCTCAATGGCCATGTGCTATTTCTCGCCACCTAGTGAACGTGTGCTCTTATGGTTTTGGAAGTGAAGGTGGGGTTGCTTTCTTGTCGCCCGTATGTGTTTTCGAGGAGCTATAGCTGAAAAATCAATTTTTTTCGGCTAATTTTGATTGTGAAGGAAGAAAGTAAAAATTGGTACGTGAGCTGTTTTTTGCAAATGACGGGCAGCTTTTGCTAAAGATTTTTTGCAAATGTGATATGCTCAAGGAAAGAGTTTTGAAACATCAAGAGGTTGAGAATTTATACTGCGCACTTTGTTTGTCATGACACGTGATGCAAAAATGGCGGCGGAAGGGACCTTTGAACCTTTGAACCATGCGAGGAAGGGGTCAATGACCCGGCAGTTCAAGGTGAAAATTTGATAAAAACTTCAATGATTTATAGTGTTTCATATTTCGATTTGGGGGAGATTGGTGTTTTGTTTGGAGGGCTAAGCCCATCAAATCCCCCCGTGGCGACGGGACTGATTCAGAGACAACTGTGATATCAATATTATGCAGTAAACAAGCTGCGAGCTTCTTTTTTCCGATGTCCGAACACAGTGAAAAATGTACTTTTTCCTTCCGTCTGTTGCATCCATGTATGCATCACAATTACTGTGGGATTTCAGGAAGGCATACATCCACAGCTTGCGTATGGCCTATAACTTTGGTTGCAGAGCTCTGTACAACCTGCCGTGGAGAGCGAGTGTTAGTCGTCATCAGGTTCAATGTAACATTCCTCCCTTTGAGGCCTTATTGCGAAAAAATGTTTACCTGTTTCTTCAAAAAAGTCCAACAATGTATGGTTGCGCGCTTTGATGCAGTCACATTGTTTATACCGACATTCGTCCTTATTCTTTGATTGAACACTACCACCGCATTTTACTTTGTGACTGAGTGCCCAGACTTTACAGTGTTAGTTTGAGGACGTGTACGAGTTAGCGAGCAACTATGTTAAGGAAGTGTCTGTAATGTAGTGTCGTACCAGTGTTACAGGTTAGCGACTGAAGGTCTGTAATCCTGTGGTCCTACCACCAACGCCGTTACAAAACGTTCTGTGTCTGTTAATGTCAACCTGTGTTGTGCAGATAGCGTGTGCTTGTGCTCTAAGGTCTTCGTGTCTGGTTCAAAGATTAAAATATTAAAATAGATATCACTGATGATTATTTTAAAAAATCATTATATGCTCATTGGTGAATATATTTTTGTTATCTTCCGCAGCCTTTTTGTCAAAATAAATTTTAGGGGCGTGGGTATCGGATTTTGAAATATGACATTTTCCCATCAAATTTTTTGAAAAAAATTGTTTTCTTACTTTCGAGTGGTGAAAATGTAATTTTGCCACTTCTGGCCCCGCTTGCAAAAATAATTGTGGCCCACCCCCAGAAAACCCACTATTGGCCACTCCCTGGAAAAAAATCTTTCCGGCGCCCATGTTTAGGGGTACATGCTCATATACCGAAATACTGAAGGGGTACATGGCCAGAGAATGTTTGGGAACACCTGATCTAAGCACAGTAATACGAAGTATCTAAGCCAGTTATGTCCAACCCGCGGACCGCATGCCACCTTTGTCGAAGGTTTTGTGCTTCCGAGTTTAGGTTTTCACTGTAGTAAAAGTGTCCTGCATACTGACAACCTGTCCTTATTTTGCTTATCTTGAACTTGACATTTTTGATGCAGGTGGTCCTCAGTGCCACTTTATCACGTCTGTTACCATTGCAGTTAGGATTCGAATGCTTTCAGTACATTTGCTTAAGCTACATTTATTTTGCTAAGACCAAAATAAGCCATTCAATGTATGGCCCTCATCAATATGTTATTGAATGTGCGGCCATAGTTAACATAGTGACATTATTTTTGGCTCAGTAAGCGGTTTGGGTTGGACATAGCTGATCTAAGTGCAAGGTTTTGCTCACAGCGAAACCTTGCAACAAGCCAAAGATGCGCATAAAATCGTGAAGGGTCAACTACCCGTATCTAGCGATGAGAGTGATGTTATAAACTCAGTTCATTGAGACAGTGACACAGCAAATGATTACTCCTTAAGGAAATTGGTGGTGCCGGAAATCGGTGGTGTATTGAGTATTCCAATTATAATAATTTAAAAATGATTGTAGAATTGGAACCAAGGGGACCTGATGATGATGGGTGACTTTGAAGTTTGTAGTAGACCACAAAGCACCTTTTTGATGTTTTGGGTTTGATGCCAACTTTTCTCAATATAGAAGTTGAAGGTGCTATAGACTGAAAAATGGTTGCAACATGTGGCAACCAACCTAGGGCGACAGCCCAATTCATAGTGTTACATCGTAACCCGCTTCATTTCGTTACGTACATTCTTTCGTTGCAAATCGTTGCATTGTTTTAATCGCGTTGCAACAAGAAATCCTGCAGTATGTTGAAATCTCTGTTTTTGGAAGAATAAGCGGCACTGCACCTGAATATGACAGGATTCTTAGAGGTGGTTCAAAGGTCCCACACCGGTGGATTGTTGATCGCACACAAGTGGGACCAATGAGCCAAAATAATTTTTTTTCACATCAAATTTTCAGCCACTTCTTGAACTTAAATCTTACTGATTTTTTGTATGTGGTAGAGGGAGAAATGATTGTTATTCATGCTAAATTTTCGAGATTTGCTAAAATTTGCGACTTATGACCTGAAACGTAAAAAATGGCTCAGGTCCCGCACCCCCCTACATTGATCAATACTATGTTCTGCCTTAATCTTGGTTTCTGAAGGTTCAATGTAATCAGTAGTTCAATAATGAACAAATTCACAACAATTCAGGAGCTTTCAAGGACGCCGGAAAATACTCAATCTCAATGACAACAAAATGCTTTACAACAGGGTTTACCAACCTGTGGGCCGTGGCCCACCAACCTGTAGGCCATGGCCCACCAACCTGTAGGCCATGGCCCACCAACCTGTAGGCCATGGCCCACCAATGGGCTACGGAAGAATTTTTAATGGGCCACGGCCTGACATTATTGTAATTGCATAGGTTTTTAAAGTTGAATGTTGTAATGTTTTAATCGAAAATATAGGTAGCTCTTCAGCTGCAATCATCATAATACGCTCTCTCGTACCCATATGTTAGAAATTATTGCAACATGGAAATTTGCATATCGCCTACCACCAGTGGCGGATCCAGACCAGGCGTTTGAGGGCAGTCAAATAAGGGGGCGCCAAAAAGTCTTCACTTGTTTAAATATCCCAGCTTTAAACAAGTGTAACAATGTGCACTAGCCTACTTTTCAGGACATTATGACCGAATCATTGACTTAATTTTTTCCGTTATTTAAAAAAAATTGGTCTGTGGCCAAAAAAAGACATAGGCTCAATGCAATTTTTGTCAGAAACCGGCAAATTGTTTGCTAACGTACAGGGGCGTAACGAGGGGGGCAAGGGACACAATTCTCCGGGCGCAGAATGACTATGGGGACGTCGAATCACTGGGGAGGCGCCAGATGACCGCGGAGGGCGCAGAAAAATCACGACAATGTCACAAGTACTTACTTCAGTCGAAAGACTTCAGGTTCGAAAATGGGGGCGCCAAACTTGCTTCCTGCCCTGGGACCTATCTAACCTCGTTACGCCCCTGCTAACGTACAAATGTTGCTATAGCTTTTCCCACGCTGCATTATGGTTCAATCAGAGTCATTAGTTCCCACAAGAAACTCATCCACTTACCTTGGTGTTGCAAAACTAAGATGCAGACGTACTGCTGAGCGGGCTCGCGCACGGACTGCACTGAGCAGACCTGAAACTGTTTTTTCGCTTTGCAGGCTTCTAAAACCTTACGTCACTTCTAAGTAGGGTTGCCAGATGCGTTTTGTAAAAATACCGGCCATTTTGAGATGTCAACTAGGGCTCTCACTCAGTAATTTCGAAAAAAAACAGATTGCACATGAAAAAAAAAACATTTGCCTACGAAAAAAACAGAAATGTTAATTTGCAAAAAAACATATGAATGCAAATACATGACGTGAAACAGTGATTAAAATTCTGATTTACTTATAGTTCCTCTTCCATATTTTCAGCTCTAGCGTGAACATAAACGTTTGGATCACTTTTCCCTTGCTCAAGACGTTTAGATAATGTGGGTGACATACTCCATCAATGTGATATCTTTCACGAATTCAAGCTTAGGTGTCCAAGCCGTTTTGCTGGCTTCATGACAATGCTTGTTTTGCAGCAACCTTTCCTCATCAATTACTGTTTAAGCGAGATTGTTTTTGTTTTGACATGATTAACAAGTGAATGTATTGTTTCGACTAATACAAAAATATGGAAAAAACATAAATCTGGCCATTACATCAAAAAGTATTCCAAACTCCAATTCATCGAAGCCGTCTTTGACGTTACGCACGCACACACATAATACCAGAAATCAGGAACAGGTTTATTGGACAAGAACACATCTTTGAACTATCAAAATGGCCTCTTCAAGCTCAGGATGGGGAAAGTATAGAGCCACATTTACTATTGAACTTGGATCGTTTGTTAGATCGGAATCTAAAATCCTTAAGCTGGCAAAAACTCCTTGCTCATGCAGGAATCGTTTCTTGATTCGCATGCATAGGCAATCAAGAAATTTAAATAATCAGTCTTAAAGCTCAGTTGTTTCAACAATTTTTTCAGCTGGCGTACTGAGATAAGACTTCATACAATGCATGGTTCCCCCAAATGCGTATCTTTCAATTGTTTATGTAACCGTTTGTTATTTATTCATGTTACTTTTGTCGTACCCGCAATTTCATGACTGATTATATCGGATCGTAAGCAATCTACATTATTTGATATTGATACTGGTATGAGAATGTGAAACCGACTGACTGAACACGTTTTGTTACAACGATATGAGTACTTTTTCACCTGACGATCGCATGCGAACACAGTATTGACCGGAAGATATGTTTCTTATGTTATTGGATTTACTACAGCTACTTGCCAAATTACATCTTCAGAAAAACTCAGATTTAACGGAATTTGTCAAAATTAAACCTAGACACCCAGATGGACTCGAAAAAAAACAGATCTGGGTGGAAAAACCCAGCAGTGGGAGCCCTGATGTCAACAGCGCCAGATCTGAGCTGTGTCGTAATTCGTAAGCGGCACAGGGAAAACATAGAGACAATCAGTATTGTTAAGCTACAATTAATAATTTGCCCGTATTTTGGCTGACTCATTACATTTCGGTTTGCGTGTGGCGTGAAAATCGCACCAAGAATTGCGTCAAACTTCGCTGAAGGAACTGTCCTGACAAGATTCACTACTAGAGTCAATATAATTTGAGAAATTCTGCTTTAGTTCTTGAAGTTACGGTAAATTATTTGTTTTCAAAATACCGACTTCGGGCACTGATTTTTAAAATACCGGCCTTTTACCTGCTTCTGCAAACCTAGCAGTAAAATACCGGCCATCTGGCAACCCAAGTTCTAAGTGTTCAATAGCAATGTTGATTCTAATCGGTAAGAGGCCAAAGTCTGTCACGTAAATACTGAAGTTCAACGAAGTGTAAAGCATTGTTTAGTTTAGACTTAGTATTTTTGCCTTTGTTTCTACTTCGATACGTATCAAAAAGGGGGACATTGCTATGCTAAAATATCTATGCTTTTAACTGCAAATATGTGTGCTTCTGTAACAAACCCTCCTGAGCCTCGAATATCTATGCTTCTAACAACAATTAGGTCAGCCTTTGCATTTGATTGCAGGGCACGTTGTTTTATTAAAATTTGTCTTTAGATGTTTTCATTATTGCTCTGTGCATATGCAACTATTGTCGCATTGGAGAAGTTGTACAGCAGGTGGACTACGGACCCTCTGTTTGATTATTATCAATTGGGCCACATGTTTGAAAAGGTTGAGAACCCTTGCTTTGCAAGGATCAAGGACACAACCAGTTTTGATAGCAAATTCAACAAAAGTCTTTGTCGCTCAAGGATGTCTGGCAACCTTATCTAAAATTCATACAACCTATTCGGCTACGTCAGTTGGATCTTAAACTTCTTTGTTGTCGAAAAACTTTCCATTATGCTGGCATTCAATGCTATTTTGTGCCTTCTTTCGTGGGATTTACATGGAAGCATTTTCGTAATATGCTGTTTCAGTTAAATATTGGATATTTATCCCAGCAAATGCAACAACGTTTGTAGCATACTCGCCGCAGATTATTAAAGCACTGTACCAACCTGAACGCAAAAGGATTTATAGTCTTGCAAAACTGTATCGGAAACAACAACGCATGCAAAAGTGGCAGGTCTGAATTGGAACGTGTTGAATATTTCGAGTGCAGTTGTTTTCATCATCAGCAAATGTCATTGAATGAAGCGAAGCATGACGAGCCGCGGAACCAGCTCGGTTCTCGGCTGCTTGGTTCGCCACCTGAGAATTCCGTTAGTTATCGCCGACATGTTTGTTGACGACAATCAAGGCGTCCAATATGACTTCGTTTAAATTCAAGCCAGCACATTATTGACAATTGTTAATAGATAAACACAGTCTGTTGTTAAACGGCTGTGCGTTACCATGGACGTCGGGAGGATTTTACCCAGGAGGGGCTTGGCCCTTTCCTGGCCCCCCCTTCCGACGCCCATTGACCGCTATTTTTATTCGTTTGGCTCCAGAGGTGGACGGAGTCATTTTATCAGACTCGGACTCCGCTCCTGTTCCCAAATTTTTGAATCTGGATCCGGGTCCAAAAGTTTTTCGGGCCATGGCCTCCCCTGGCTGCGCCTATGTTCTCGCTCAGGCCAAAATCTTTACCAGCTTTTCATCTTTACCAGCAGCACTGTGTCTTGGGTTCTTAAACTGGGGGGCGCTCCACTTGGGTGGCAAACGTTCACAAGGGTGGGCGAGTATGGCAGCGACATATTCTTAAAAAGTATTTAAGTGCATTGCTTTATCATTCGCAAATTTATTACCATTTCACTATAAAAGCCAACATCAAAACAAAGCGGACAGTACAGTGGACAAAAACCGAGACCTCTTAAAACCATTGTGTCAGGACCTTTACCTTTGTCAATGCCCTCAACAAACACTTGCAAAATAAATAGCATCTTTCTACTTTCGTTAGATTTTGTTGCTAACTCTTTGCATTGCAGCTGAATAATTTCAAATTTACCGTAGGATAGGGTGGCAGTTTATCATCAGATGAGAGTTGAAACACTTTCAGACTATGCACAGGTCGGTTTCTGACTATTTGACAAAACTTTTTTTACTTGCCGGCAAGGTAATCGGAGATCATTGTTGAACCTGTTAGGCTATGCTTGTGATTGAAACGTCACAGTAGGCCTACATGTCTAACCAACACAAACCAATATCTAGAACAGTGTTTCTCAATCTTTTGAAGACACGGTCTTCTTTCGGACTAGTATGAATCTCCGCAGACCTAAGATAGACTGAGACTACGAGAATAATACAAACCGTAGATTTAGCAAATTCGGTTTATCGTCCACATTCACAAATTTCAATGATAATAATGGTTCTGAATTTGTTTCATAAGTTTGTCGAAATCAGGGCTTGTGGTCGTCAACGCACAAGCCGTCAATAATGTTGTCTTCTGGTTGAGGTTGGTTTCGGTGTTTGGTTTTAAAAATAGCTACAGGTGTATTGTTGGCAAACTAGCTTCACAAACGTATGTAAGTGGAAAAAGCAAAAGAGCTGTGTTTGCCTGACGACACAGATCAGAGATATTTGTTTCCATTGAATTCAAATTCACCCAAAATTCAGTCAGAGGCTCCACAGCTGTCGACGTTGCAGCTCAGTCAACTGCTGTTCAACAATGCAACCCGTTTCACAATGAACCTGTAGCGCTGGTGCCTCGAAAGGACTTCGCACCCAGTTAAATGTTTTGATGCAATTGTGGGAAGGGATACATCTATCCAACTGGGAGAGATGCAGTAAGGTGCTCAAGAAAAAATTTGACGAATGTTGCGCAAATCAATTTCTGACTCTTCTGCAAATGCGTTTAATGCCAGAAAAACATCTATTTTTCCACTTTCAATTCAGTGGATCCACACCTGTATTGTTCCTTTAAATACGGCAATGTCTTGGACACATCCAAACATATTTTAGCTTTTCCCTGCACGGAGATGTTCAGCTGGTTCAAACGTATAAAAAATCACCTAAGAATATCAATTTGGCGATTCACTTCCTGCGGTTGAATGGTTCAGCAACGCTGTGATCCTTTTCTTTTAATAAAGCACCGGTGTCATTGCGTGGGCCACTCTCTCCATCATATTTCCTAATGAGCCAAGGGTTCAAATCAAATAAACATCCACTGTTTTCTGCCCCCATCTCAAACCAGAAAGCACCAAATTAACGAATGCACAAGGGACGGCATTTGATGTGATTGACAGCAGATGAAACATATTTTGAAACTAAAGTCAGATCTTCTTAAATTCGTTTCGCTGCCGAATTTATTCTCGGTGAAGAAGACAAAAACTACTTAAATATTTTTTCTCCTTTTTCATAAACTAATAAAGACATTTTGGTTCTCATCATGGGTGGAACCAGTGTTGCCACTTCTGATGTTTTAATATCAGATCTGATGTTTTGAGAGAAATTTCTGATGTCTGATGTTTTGACAAGAAATCTGATGTTGACTAAGATGTTGTTTTTGTTTCCCACATTTTTTATACTTTTAGGATGAAAATGAGTGAGATTCATGATTTTTAAGTTTCTTTCATCAATTTCTCACCTTGTTGATGTGTGTCTGGTAACTGTTCCAAACTGAAGAAGCTGTCTTTATAGCATTGTGAATATCATATATGTTACGCATAAATAACTTAGATCCATGACGATACTACCCTCTGATTTGGATTCAACATGGGTTATCGTATTTGGTTAGGTACTGATAACAGAAGCATTTAGCTTATATTAAACTGTGATGTAAAAATCTGATGTTGAGAAAGGCAACAATCTGATGTTAACGAGACTGACCCCAGTGGCAACACTGGATGGAACACCATCGGCACAAACAGACACGTAGTCAGTCTACGAAAGCTGATGTTCTTTACTAAAGGAATTTACATTCTTAAAACATTTTTTGTGGTATGTTTGGCAAGTGAACAGCAAAAGAGAAATGTTCTGTTCCGCGAAGTCCTTAGTTACACCGTATGACATGAATGCTATGAATTGTGCATCGTTTCCAAAATCCGTAATCTCGCCCAATTGTAAAATAAGATTTCCACTTCGCTTCGCAGCAGCAAATTGTTTCAGAATATCGATTGAGAGTTCTTGGATGCGTAGCTTGATGGTGTTGTTTGACAACGGAACCATTGCTAACTTATTAGCTGCGGCATCATTGCACATAGTCCTGGTTATTTCCAGGACAGTTGGTTTCACCAAGCTCTCTCCCACTGTGTAAGGCGCGCTTGTTTGCTCTTCCAAGCAACAGAAAAAGTAGCACGCACTGCTTTCCTTTGGGAGTAAGCTTTTAGTTCTGAAGTAGATGGACGATAAGTAACATTTTACGTTGCCTGGTATTTTTTCTCTTATAAATTGCTCAAGGTATTCGCCAACGTGTCTTACATATTTTTACTCGAGATGCCAACGTAGCTTAGCTTCTTTGAGGTATAAGTCAGAACCGTCGCTAGAAAGTCGTAAATAAGGAGGCTTTAGCTTTATGCGGGGGGCTTGAGATTCAAATTTGACAAAAATTCCACTGATTTGTAGTGCTTCATATTTCAATTTAGGGGGGTTTGGAGCTTTGTTTGGGGGCCTAAGCCCACCAAAGCCCCCCGTGGCGACGGCACTGCCGTGAGCAATTACGTCTAAGCATAACATGCCCTGTGACCGGATTTTTCCATTTACTTCGACTGAAGTAAATCCAAGTTTCATTCAAGTATGTTTTCGGTTTATGCAACCGCCTGCTTTCGTTTAGCAACGATAAGCTAAGACGGTGACTAACCTGAATTTAGGTAACAACTTTACACTTAAGCTATGCAGACCACACTACATCAAAAGTATAAACGTCATGTGGAAGAGTAGAATTTTTGAATTTTTCACGCTGGTTAGGTGCATTTAATCGCTTTACAAACAAAAATGTCGATTGTATAAAGTTGATAAAATAATTATTGTTCGAGGGCATTAAAGCAAATTTGTTTGCCCATAGTGCTTGCGTACTCATCCATATCCCGCCGTGGACTCAAAGGAGACCGGATTGAGAAACACTGATCTGGAATAAACGTTATAGCTGCTAAACAGTGTCTATATGGCCAAATTGCGCAAAAAAATACTGAAACTGGATTGCTTCTTAGCCAAGGCCAGTGCTTCATGGCATATCAAACGTGCCTATGTCACCATTATATTCACGCATTTAGTTTTAAAATGGTCAAAAACAAAAATCTGCGATGTTAATTTATGACCACTTCTGATGCTGCAGGCGAGGGTAAGTTATAGAACATTTGCAGCACGCCAGGTGTCTGCATTGCCTTGAACTACTGAGGCAAGCACAAGAGAAAGATCGTAATTCGGGGCATTAAACCAACACGAAAGCAATCAGCAGGAAAAGAACTCACCCGACGAGATCACTTTACTAATTGTCGGTTGCACAATCATTACATAGGGATAAGTGGATTACGAAAATTCGCTTGTGGTGACTATCAGGAGTGACTTTTTACTAATGGGCACCATCTAGCGGTGACCATTTATTTACATGTAGCGCCATCTCCAGGCCGCCGCACCAGAGTTATCAGAGAGGAATGTTTGCGATGGTCTTGAAATAAACTTTACATCACATCACCACTAGGTGGGCATGGGCTTTGGAAGGGGAGAGCAGAGGATTTTGAAAATTTAACATTTTCCTATTTAATTTTTAGCAAAACGAAATTTCACGACTTTCGGGCCACCTGGATATTTTTGGTTATCCCTGGAAAAATCCACTATTGCCCTCCCCTGGAAAGAATCCTTCCGACGCCCATGTAGGTGGAAAGAGCAAACTGGCGCACCAGAAAAAGCTGCGAAAAGCGTTGCTCCTTGTTTTACTTTCGGTTAATGATATACAACCGCGTATATGCACAAGTTTGTATTTCAAAATCACCAACTTCCACACGGAGCTTAAACCTCAGGTCAGTTATGGCATGAATTCAAAACTCAACGTTTGATTGATCATGGACAATTAGTAAATCATAGGCCAACTGCTTTGATCAGATTCGACTAAAAGCTGAAGTAATATAGATTCTTTGAGCAGTTTCGTTGATTTGCACTGACGTATTTCAATTTAATTTATTTGTTTGTGAGCAGACACGAAGTCCATAGTATGAACACACACACTCTGCAGAACGCAGGTTGATAAAACGGACAATACAGAACGTAGTACAAGACATTGAAGCCGGCGGAATCACAGGGTTACAGACACTTTTTGCAACTGCATTGAAGACAGAACCATTGGCTTACAGACACATTCTTAACACTATTGTTAGCTAACACGTAACACTTGTTACAGCACTACTGCGGAGTAGGGCGCTAATTACTAACTTGGTCTAGGCTAGGTAAAATGCGAAAGCGTTGTGGCTTGACACGCCATCGATCAAACGGACACTGCAAAGTTCGATCACTCAATCACAGAGTAAAATGCGATTATAGTGTTCAAAGAATAGTGACGAAAACAGACAATCTGACTGCATCAAAGCATGCAACCATATGTTGTTAGATTTTCTGCATCTTTCGAGAAACAGGTACGTGTATTTTCGTAACAGAGCCACAGCCTCAAAGGTAGGAATGTTAAATTGAACCTGGTGGGTACTAACACTCGCTCTCCAGGGCAGTTTGTATAGAGCTTTGCATCCAAAATTATATGCCACTCGCAATCTATGCATGAATGACTTCCTGAAATTACACCATAATTGAGATGCATACATGGGCGTACAAACGGAACGAAAAAGTACGTTTTTAACTGCATTTGAACATCGGGAAAAGGATACTCGCAGCTTGTTTGCTGCACAATATTGATATCGCAGTTGTCTCTGAATGTCTTTGTCATCTGAGAGCTCAGTATCCAATAAAATCCCCATATATTTGTATTGGTCAACAGATTTTACGTTTTGACCACTCAATGTCAACGATGGAGTGACTGTGCTTCTTGCACTCTTAACCTTAAACGTCATACAAACAGTTTTGTTGCAGTTGAAAATAATCCCATGCGATTCTGCATAAGCCTGGCACACATCTAGTATTCTTTGCAACCAACGTACACTTGGACAAAACACGCATGAAATCAAATAGTTCTCCCAATGACATTCCATCCAAATTTTTGAAAATAGCTAGTTGCATTGTGTCAGAATGGTTGTCCAAACTCTTCAACAAATGCATGACTACTGGTGAATTC
>Ga0210059_1011082_pt1 | contig 13836 bp, 14 predicted proteins | sample Ectturendosymbi2_FD_188042 | JGI IMG/M metagenome (GOLD analysis project Ga0210059, IMG submission 188042) | Ecteinascidia turbinata endosymbiont from Florida, USA - Sample 2 (SPAdes) (version 2) | ecosystem: Host-associated > Tunicates > Ascidians > Unclassified | place: Key West, Florida...
GGTTTTGCTATTTTTTGGTTATTCTTTTATGACGTCATCACCCGGACAATGAGCCGAAATAGTGGCTCAAAGTTTGGTTGGATTCTAGGCTGGAATATGAAGCTTTAGAGGCCTAGATCGACTTCCTAGCGTTTCTGGTCCCCAAGTTATGGCCGAAAGACCCCTAATTTTGTAAGGATTCCCTAGGGAATTAGTGGAGATTCCCCTAATTATTTTTGCTTGTTTTGCCATAACTTTTGAACCAGAAATGCTAGAAAGTCCATCAAACCCTCTAAAGACTCGTATTGTAGCCTACAATCCAAAAAAACTTTCAGCCACAAAATCTGATGGATTGTTCTACTCCCAGGATATGACGTTATCATCCAAATGTAAACAAAATATGCATAAACATCCTCTCATTATGTAAACATCAACAAAAAAAAGATCTCAAGCTGAAAATTTTTTTTTGCAGTCTAAACTACATGTCTTCACGAGTCTTTTGAGGGCTTGAACAGCTCTCTAGCCTATTCTAACGGCGAGTTATGGCCATATACAAAGGGGGTGTTATTCACCCCCTGGTTTCCTTTTGTAGGGGTAGAAATTTTGACCACTTTTTGGTTTTTGTGGTATAATTTTTGATCCAGATATGCTAGAAAGTCAATCAAGGGCTCTAAAGACTCGTAGGATTGCCTGTTTTCTTAAAAAAAACTTGAGCGAAACAATTGGCTCATTGGATTGGCGTCCAGGGCCGCGTAAACTAGGCCAACAAAATGAAAATGACACCCCCACTTGTGACGTCCTCCCCAAGAGAACCACAAACCCAAAACGAAAAATTTTTTTTTCAATTTCAACTAGCAGACTTGCTGAATCCGTAGATGGTTTGAACAGCTTTCTCGCTCAATCGGCTGGCAAGTTATAGCGTTGCAAACCCTGCGCCACAATTTTGGTCTTTGTAAATTGCAAACACTCCTAATTTTCTATCTTCCGTCCCAGGAAAATTGTCTTTTCCCTTAATTATCTGGCCTTTCGTTTTAGCTTGAGAACAGAACATGCACTTGCGATAGCCAGGGTTATGGTGTCGGAGTCGCAAGGAGTCGGGGTTTTTTGGGTGGAGTCGAAGTGGGATTTTTTGTCCGACTCCAGGAGTCCAATTGAATTTTTTTAAACCACACTCCTAAGTTGGATATTCCTGTTGAAATGGTACAATTTCTTTTGAAATTTTCTTGAAATAGATAATTCCTGCTGCGTACCACGATTTCCATTGAGTGTTAGTTGCTACAACTTTTGTTGACAGCGAAACTTCATTCACGTTATGTTAAAAGGTCGGAATTGGAAATTTTGGAAAGGTCGGATTCGGACATTTTACCTCCGACTCTGCAACCCTGGGGATAGCAACCGTTTTTTGCTACCCATGGAGACGTTCATTTGTTACGAAAACTGCTGAATTCACTATTTGAACAGTTTACAGAGAAACTTCAAAAATATTTTTAGCGATATTGGAAAGTTCAGCGGTTGTTTTGGTTGTGTTTCAGTTCAACAACAGCCCCCAGTCCTCATCATCGTTTTCGGGCAGTGAAAATGAGGATCTTCAAGTAAGGCCTGTTTGTGAGACACTCAGTCTCATGCATTGTGCGTGTGTGCAGTGCATTTGGTTCACAAAAGTGGCTTAAGACTGCAATGAAACGATGTAAGCATGAATGCTTGTGAGCCATTGGAGGTTAGCGGTCAGGAATCACAGTTGAGGAGCATGCATTTTGAACCGGCTGAACTTGAAACTGCCAAGTATCCTTTCAAATGTTTCGTTCAAATGCAAAGATTTTCACCTGTAGACGGCTCCGTTTGTTTCTGTGCATGGAGCCAAAACAACGTGAAGTTTATGAAGGAAAAGTTTTCTAGCAAAGCTCTTCAGCTAGGGTGCTTCGTTGCTTAGGATTATCACGGATGAAAGGGAAGCGGTGCTTCTATTTTATACAACACGTTTTGAAAGTTGTAAAACGCCAAGTTTGCACATTTTTAACGATGTTGTTGATAAAAACGGCAACTAGTTCAAAAAAGGTTTTTAAAGAAATGTTCTAGTTTTTGGTTTCGGTGTCGATTCGAAACATGCTTTTTGTGAACAACTGTGCTGTGTTAAACCAGCGAATTTTGTTCCCGAAAAATTTTAAAAGTTCTGATGTTCTTAAAACAGTTGACGATATAGCTAGCGCAAAATTGTGTCGCATAAAACCTTTTGATTATATTATTAATAGCGCCAAAATCATGGCACACTTGAAATAGACTGAGGATGCTGTTTGCAAACGACTTGAATATCGTGCTGATTAGTTGATGTGACCAAGCTACATCGTCGCTATAGCTGGGTTTGTTGTTGGCTAAACAATTTATCCCCTCAAACTTGCTTTTTTCTTTTCTACAGTGTGATGTTAAGCCTATAGCTACGTTTCCAATGTTTTTGTAAGCCTTTCTCGTTAGAATTAAAGTCGGTTCGTTCTTCAGATTGAAGTCATCTTTAGTGCTTAAAGTTGCTTAACCTAGAAAGTTTATATGTCTTGATATTATTTTTAAATCAAGATTTTTAAGTTGGATGAACCAGAAGTACTGGAATTTGTCAGTGCTGACCTGTGTCAGATAATGGAAATCGACGACAGAGAGCTTGTTCAAGACAATATTGAACTTCTAAAGGCAAGTTTGCTGTCTAATGTAGAGGTTAATCGGAGCTAAGGGCTCGTTTTCTATTTGGGTTGACGTTGCAACTTTCCCGTGGAGTGTGGTTTGGGTGGCGTGAAAGAAATTTTGCGAAAACTTGTTTGAAGCTTTGCGTTTTGTTGTAGTTTTAGGTTTATTAGTTAAGGTTTTGTGTTTTGCTGTAAGTTTTATCAGCGAGTTCAACAGATTACGTGGATTTTTGAGACATACGTGAAATTTACGCTTTTTTCAGAAGGTCCAATTCACATTTGTATGCAGGTGTGTGTGTGAAAAAGAAATAATGAGTGTAGGCGTTTTTCTGCATGCAGGCATATGCTAACGTTAAGAGCAGGCAAAAAATTTAATAAATAATAATGCAGGTTCGTGCCGGTTATCAGCTCATCAGCGAAGGAGATCAGGATGTTTGTATGTATTTCGTTGTCACTGGCAACCTACATGTTTTTCAAACAGTGCCTGAAACGAGCTTGGACGATCAGAAAGAAGTACGTTGTAATTTGTGCGTCGTTCTTCCGCAGCGCTGTGTCTTCAGCCAATTGTATCTAAAAGTGCATTTAAGTGAAAGATCTCAGATTTCTTTTTTGGTAGTATATCATCTGTGCACTGAACAATGTGTTCATGCAGGCATCTTTTATTAAGCGGTGTTCTTACAGCAGGCGCCCCCTTAGACCCGTTTTTTTACTGTTAAGATGCTAACAGTGCTCCTATTTTGCAGGTGTGCTGTGAAATGCCACGCCACTACTGGCTTCAATTGCATGAAAGCAGAGCTCGTGTTAAATAGGTTGTGCTGGTTTTATAGTTTGAATCGCAGTCTTTGCAACTGTGAAAGAATCAAACTTTTTTGAAAAAACAAAATTTCACGAAAGCAATTTGTTCAAAATATCCTGCATTACTTTGATCTGTTTTGGAATGAGCATGTATTGCGCAAGTTGAGCAGTATCGTGTAGTCCATCCGTTCTTAAGGCCCACCTAGGCTAAAATACTCGGATTTTTTTGCTCTTAACCTGTAAGAATAAATTTTCATGAAGTTTCTATGGCATGCAAAATTTTTTAATTCTCGTTTTCTTCACTTTCCCTCAAACTACGTAAAAAACGTGAATTTGCAAAATGATGTTTGATAAAGTTTGTGATAAAAAAGCTTTGTTCGTGATTTTGCGAGATAATTGCTATATTGAGATTTCTCACTTAACTAAGATTAATTTCTTCGCTCATATTTGTCTGTGAATGTACTGTTTCTTCGAAACCGATTCCTTAAGTTTTTGCAACTTTAAAGATCTGTTTGTCGTGTTGAGCTTACGACTGTAAACTTTCTTTCACAAGCTTGTTGTGAGAACTTAAATAAACGTACACGTGTCATTTCACGAATTCAAAGAATTGAAATACCAAGTTCAGCTTTCACCTTTTTAAAGTAACATTAGTCGCGAAGTGGATCACAGTAAGGTGTGATATTGTAAAGATACATGCATGGTTTAGTTGCAATATAAATTTCTTGATGATGCGCATTTCATTATGATTTGGTGGCTGTATCATTAATTGACTGCGCTCCACTCATGTCTTTTTTTACCCCCAAAGTTTTCCCCTGCGAACTGTCTTAGTACGGCATCCCATTTACCAAACACGCGTGATCCTTCTCGACACTTTACTGTCTGCTTACGTTGCGTTTGTTCTTGTGCAGGTCACGCTGTTCATGGCCAGGCCGGGGATGTTTGTTGGCCAATTGTCCATACTCACTGAAGAGCCGTCGTTTTTCTGCGTCCGCGCCCTCTTCGATTGCGTAATTGCTCGCGTCACAAAACAGGGCTTTGACGCCCTAATGCGGAACTACCCAGCTGCTATTAGTCACTTAGCGCACACTGTCACGCTGCAAGTCAGTCCCTTCGTTCGACAGATAGACTTCGCTTTGGACTGGATCCAAATTGAGGCTGGGAAAGCACTTTACAAGTAAGCTCTAGATGAAAAACGTCCAATGATTAATTATTATTTTTAAACCAAGAACGAGTTTTGAAAATTAAGTTTGGCTGTTTTTGTGGACCTGTGAGTAGCTCCGGTGCACATTTTTTGATTGCTTCGGAATTATGTGCGATACTCACAATTAACGTAATGAGAAAATTGGAAGACTTTGCTTGGAGCTAGGATTGGTAAAAATACAGCCCACATCTTTCATTAGTGCTGCATAAATTAAAATATGAAAGTTGCTAGAAACGCTTGACTTTCACGATAGTACTGTATTAAAGTACAGTTATGCAGAGCGCGGGCAATTGAAGCTGGTAGGCTGGGTTCGAATCCCGGCTTGACAAACTATATTTGCACCCTGCCTTGCCTCATGCATTAATTGATGGGTGCAAGACAAAGCTTCACACGTAGTGCCACTGACCACCGCAGCTTTGACGACGAAAGTAGCCCAGTAAGCGGAGCTGGACGCCCGTAAACCTCTCGTGACACTCCAAAGGGCGTACAAAGCGACTATAATGAAAATTGATTTTTCTTATATTCTTTTGCTTTCGAAGAGGAGAGGAGCTATACAAGTTTTCCAAAATAAGTGCGCGTTTTTGTGTCGATAGGTGATTCTTTATTTGTTTTTTCGATATGTTTCAACATCAGTGAACACTGCGGTCACTTGTAAAGCGACTCATTTGAAGCGCTGTGCCTGTCCATCCTGTCAATAGAGCATTGCAGAATACCACACACTTATATCAAACGATTTCGCTTAAATAGTCGTTGAAAAACTTGCGACGTGCTGCAAGAGAATGCAAATCACTACCGATATAAATATGCGTACCATGACATTCGATCGGCATAGTGAACTTCCAGTGGAGAAAAGGTTACGAAACAGTTTGATCGACTCCATAACTCTCAGAAATATTAACCAGTCTGCTGAGTTTGTTGCATTTTATTATAGATTAACTCGGGTTGCGGTTGTTTGTTTAATATAATTATTTCTTTACTTTTTTGGTGTATGTACAAATGTTGATTTATCATACATCTAAGCAGCGTAATTATGCACTTCTGTTTAATCCCCGTCTGGATGAGTGACTGTTTGTAGCAATTGATGCTCTACATTTGGAACCAAAACTCTGACAACTTGGAAACAAAATAAATCAAAACGAGTGGTGGTGCTGTCTACGCCGTATATGATGTCATGTTGTAAACTGTGGTTTACGTTTGAAGCTTAGACATTTATGGATTTGTACTTAGAATTCCGAGAGATATTGTTTTGAAACGTTGCAAATGCGTTTTCCTGCACATTACACACTGAATTAGTGACACGTGCTACTGTTTCAGTAACAGTGTACTTAACGTACACAACCATGACCTTATCAACAGAGTGACACCGGCATCGGCAACCATAGCGCCGTTTCTGATGTCGTAATACCAATATTGACAGGTGACATAGTGAGAACTGAGCATCGTAAAACTGCTGTAGCTTAGTGCAGTTTGGTTGTGTGTTTTATGCCTACTCAGTGGCGTAGCATTGACGCTGACACGTGATTATGGTTCAAATATTCATATTGTTCCAGACAGGGGACTCACAGTGATTCCATGTATATCGTATTGCATGGCCGTCTCCGCGCAGTTCACATGAAGTCTGGTGGAAAAAAGGAGTGGCTAGGGGAGTTCGGAAAAGGAGAAATTGTTGGAATGGTATGCCTCTTAGGGCAGTAGATGATTTGAAAATGCTTTTTTGCACTGTCCATGTTAAACGCCCTCACATCAGTGGCGGGCAATAGACCGCAACAAGACGATAACATTTTTACTCTTACTGCAGACTTACTGATCCATAAACTCTGTATAGCTAAAGCATACTAGGCGCGGTAATCGAGATAAAGCAACAAAAAAGAAGTTTACAACAACAAACAAAAAAGTTAAGATCTGTCGAAACGTTTCGTCATTATTCAAAACTTTCTGTCGTTCAACCGTGTCAACTTGACTCGGAAAGATAGGGCATGACATTCGTGTGCATCTTAAAGGAGTTGGATATTTAAGGTTCATGAAAGTTTAACGGGTTCATGCAGGAGGGTGATGAATTTCTCGTGAACACCACCCGAAGAGGTTAATATTTGCTTTTCTGGTCATTTGTGTTGATAGAAAAAATCCAAACTATACCTGTAAGAACATGTAAATTGTGGAAATTGAACGAAGCTGATGAACAGTCGTCATTCCGGAACGTATGTTAAACAGGCCTTGATAGGCGTGCGTATGTTTATTTCTGGAAATGGTGTAAGTTGGCAAAAGCTGTACCAGATCGTTAGGTTGTGTTTTGCTTCAAGGTCCGGTTGTTGCTGTGAGTTAATTCACCGCTTTCTCAATAGTATCAAGTGTTGTGCGCGGAAGTGGACAACGTCGTACTCGATGCGGATGGTTTGGTCGTTTTGATTCCAAGCTTATCCGAACGTTGCTAAAAATGATAAGTTTAAGACTGCACTAAAGTGATGAAAAAACGTTTTGACAAAAGAACTTAACATTTCGATTTTGAACATTGAAAAAAGCTTTAGTTTATTGCTGAATCGTCGGCTACACAGGTTGCAGTTTGGTCTCTGATCCATGATGCAGTTCAAATGCTGTAATTTGAGTAGAATTGCATTCCCAACGACTAGGCATATACTGTACATTGTGTTTGGTTGCTGGGAAATGTGATGATAGTCTGCAGCACCTGTTTTTATTTCCTTGCGATGCACAGATTGGCAATAGTATATTTTGATTAAACTTCGTATTTGTTGCGCCGTTCCAAGTCCGTTGGACTAGACTAGGGGATGCCGAGATCTTAGTTTTAGTGTCCTGGGGGATTGCATTTCCATCAGCAGGCTCTAGATCCAGATGTTCTCTGGTTGACTGCTAACTATTATGAAGTTTTTGTTAGATGGTTAATTTGGATAGATACGATGTAAATAATGAGGAAACGGTTGCTTCCTCGAAAGTTTATACGTTTAGTGTAGTGTAACTTGTAAAGCGGCTTCAGTTGTAGCCAGGCGCACCAGCAGCACCTCAGCTGCAACAACGTATTTATGCTGCTATGCAGAAAGAGAGTTTGTTGGGCACTACACGTGAAGCATCGGTCCACGCTATTCGAGACACGGAGCTGGCGAAAATACCTGAAGGGTTGCTGAAGCACATACAGGTCAGTTCAGTCATAATGGACGTTGATACGTAAGCGACATGGCGTTCACAATTGCTGAACTTTCCCAGAACTTGGAGCATTGTTTAATCCACGTCTCGCGATTTTATCTCGTAAAATTTAAATCGGATACTCCTCACAGCCAATGCCAAACAGATCACACGCCATCCAAGGATTGGCCGTTGTGTTAATAGTCCAGTTGCCAAACCACAGATTTTTGGAGAACCTTGCAATACTGTCCGTACAAAGGTTTTTTTGCTGTTTTCATACCTCCGAGGTGTGCTCTTTAAGAATCTGAATGATGCCACTCTGTCATCTTTGGGCAATCCCCCCAATATGCAAATGAAGGCTGCCAATACGGAAAATCCTTCTTTCGTCAATATCTCAGTCGCTATGCATGGTATCCAAATAAGTTTGGTGTTTATCCCCGTGTTTTGAGGGGTAAAGAATAAGAACAAGCCATTTCAGGAAAATCCCACCTTTATTTTTTTGCTGTATACGCATATTGAGACCGTCACTACAAAAAATCTCGTTTTTGTCCATATCTCAGTACCGTATTTATTCGGTTGCTAGCCGCCCTTGATTATAAGCCGTATATAAATGGTGTTAAAAAGTTAATATAAGCCGCATTTGAACATAAATTACCTAAGCCTCCAAGATACTGTCGTGTACTGGCACGTTGTGCGTTTAATGGGCAACCCTGGTAATGATGCTTACACACAACTGCAATTGCCGTCTGTTAAACACAATTCCTCCCGTGGCGGATGTGCACGTGATGCTGAAGAGAACAGAATGCGAAAAGAGAGTTGGTTGAAAAAACGTACCCAAGGAAAAGATGAGCGTCATCTGCACCTTTCGATGAAATAAAGAAACAAAAAATGTAAGCCACACGAAATGATAAAAAATAACTTCACAAGCTGCGGCTTGCAATCGCATAAATGCGGTAACTGCAAATTGTATCATAATACTCTTGGCATCTATGCATCATGTTTTAAGAGTAAAGAATCAGATTAAACCATTTCAGCAAAAATCAACTGAAGTGTATGTTCCATTCACAGAGCATCCCTTATGCCGATGGGTTATGACAGCACTGATGTAACTTAGTCCGGAAAAAGTTACTTTTAACAACATTGTCCCTGTCATCAACCTGCTGGATCTGCCAATTCTGGCAGTGTGCTTCCCCTTAACATCTACAAAAAATTCATCCACATATTGCTGTTGAACTGGGTGTATCCGTAGAACAGCCACACCTTACAATTTCCAGCACCTCTGGTGGAGAAATTAACATTTGGTTGCAATGTAACTGGGATCAAGCATCTACACTACAGCGATCGTCTCGTTCTTATCCGAACTCGCCGGGATCCAGTGCTGGAGGTTCTGAGTTGAGAGTTGACTTCCAAATCTCAGTCTCAATGTGCGCCCGCTTTGCATTCTTTTTCGAATGCCTCTTTAGAAGGTGACAGTGACTGGACCTCTGGAGTCTTCGTTACTTTTTCTATCCATCCTTCTCGATCAGACTTCGACACAGACCTCGGAAATGTTCAGTGTCACCGAGCTTATGACAAGCTAGTGATTCCCAACTTTGCACTAGCTGGTTCAGTCCTGAGCAGGAATCACAGCCTTGCCACATTTGTTCACGAGAGGTTGGAATGGGCACTGGTCGATCAGTCTCCAGAGAAGTCAGAGACTAAGTGGTCGTGCGTAGACGCCGCAGGATATAACATCATTACCGTCTACACTCCTCCACCGCCGTGACTCACACCAACGGCCATCCCGACATTGCCAGTCTGTATGCTGGCGAATTCAACTGCCAATATGTCGACTGGGGCTACAGCACAACATCTGACGGTGAGAGCCCGCCCTCCTGGGAAATAGCCAATAACCCCTGGCTACTGAAAGACCCAAAGAGACTAGCCCGTTACTCCTCTCATTAATAGAACGTTGGCACCAGCCTGGACCTGCCCTTCGAGAGTGTCGGTCAGGACAACCGACTGCTTGACAGACGTGTTCTAAGAAAGTTCCCGCGATCACGACACCGAAGCTCAAAGTTCCTGCCTACAGCGATCCGGTGAAATTTTGGAACTTTCGCAAGGGTGATTGGAAGCATTTTTGCTTTTTTACAAGAAAATCCGTTTGGAGATTACCACCTCCGGACACAACAAACATAGATAAGGCATACCAGGAACTATGTGAGAGCCTGTTATTTGCGGCTGAACGATGCATCCCCCTTAGCCATCGCAAGAATTATGTGCCATGTTGGGACAAAGAGTGCGAGGCCCTTTATTGTTCCTTCCTCCGAGCCCCAGTGGGGACTGCCTCTGACAGAGCCGCCTCGTCTCTACTTTCGCAGCTCGACGATAAGAAGCAGGAGCGATGGGAAGAAACTGTTAATTCCATCGACTTCTCGCACTCCAGCCGCAAGGCGTGGAGCAGCCATCAACAAACTTTGAAAAAGACCTCTACCCCCATTGTAAAATTCAAATGGACACAATCGTCTGACGAGTCTCTGGCTTATCACCCTTTTCATAACGTTCATCGTGAACCTGTCGACGAAATCTTCCTCAGCTCTTTGATTCAGCCAAAGGATAACACAGCCATCCAGTATTTATACCTTTGATTTTTTAACCACACGCCGGAACACAGTCACCTGCCGCTTCGTCTTCAATGTGTATTTCGTAGTTACGATTCTCATTTTGCCTTCATTGTCAAACATGGAGTGGGCACAGGTGGATGTTCGTGCTTAAGAGCAGTTTTCATAAAAATGTGTCTGGATTGATGCAACCCCATAGCACCCGCGTGTAGATGAGATTGGTGTCATGCTCATGATTGTTCCCAAACTTTGCAACCTTTCTCTTCACTGCCATGGTCAATACCAACGTGGATAAAAGAGTAAGTCCGTCAGGCTAGCTCTGTTCAAATGACACAAGTTGTCCATTTCCATCATCCACTGCGTCATGTGCGTTCACCATTTCAGGTGAAATCAGATCAGTAACGACACTGACTAAATCAGCGGGATGACTATATTTATCCAGGGGAGCGATGCAAGTCAGACGTTTTCGTATCTTATCCCTATCTTTTGCGTCCGAAGTGATGCTTGATGGCTTCTCCTTTTCATGACTCGCCACCTCCCTCTCTGCACTGTGATCGAACATGTTCGCGATATCTTGAACGACCCTGCTGCAGGTGTCCGTCCTATATGCCCATCGTTTCTTGGTTTCGGGCTTCAGGGTTATGCTTACGATTTCGTTTGGGCCAATTCTGTAACGCACGAAGTTTGTCTCTATCTAGATGTCAGAATCCAAGAAACCTAAGCAATGAACATGACAACTGAGATCTGCCACCACCAACTTTTCGGCTGTTATACACTTAAGGATGGGATTTTTTCACTGTATTTTTATATTACTGTATATAGTAGGCCTATAAATTTTTCTCTGCTGACAATTTTTTGCAGTAGTATAAATGTCTTGCTAGCCTACAAGCTATACTAGGAGTTGGATCGGGAGGGGCTAAAATTGATTCCTTCCCTGATAAATGTTATATTACGCTCTAAAAATGAGAATCGCCTCTATTTTCGGCTGAAAGCCTATTCAATCAGGCTTATCTGTATGCAAAAGCTTCTGCGTCTTGCTAACAATTGCTTTTTGATTACGTTCGATCAGCTCATTCTCACTTTCAATGATAAGAATGCTTTTATTTCCTGAAAACAGCTTTATTGCATCAATATTTTTCTCAAAAGTTCATCTACGGCTTTGGGGATTCCACTTTGAGAGTCATTTGAAAAGTCGTTTTTGCCAGGCCGCCGTTGCTGATCCTATCAAATACGACGGTCCTTACTTTGATATTTTTGCAGTAAATATTGCTGTTATCAATACTTCAATGGTTGAATCTGGTTATTTACTCATTAAACAGGTATAGACGCAAGGATTATTATGATAAAATGTGCAGTAACTGTGATATGGACGAAACCGCGATTTTCAGTAATGACGGTCTCAATATGCGCATTCAGCAAAAATGAAGGCGTAATCTTTACTGAAATGGCTTAATTTTATTCTTTACCCCTCAAAACATGGGGATAGACACCAAAATTATTTTGATATCATACATAGTGACTGAGATATTGACGAAAGAAGGATTATCCGTTATGGCGGCCTTAATTTGCATATTGGGGGATTGCCCAAGGATGACACAGTGGCATCATTCAGATTCTTAAAGAGCACACGTAGCGTTTTCTACCCAACGTTGAGTGTTGAAACCACTTTGATTGCCAAGAAGTTAATCCACAAAAATTTTAATTGTGTTTCAAGAAGTTACGAGGTTGTTCATCATATTCAGTTGTTTTGGTGTGTGTGTCGAATTTTAGTCGTCGCATTTGAGTGCACATCCTTAAAATGCAAAAAAAAACTAAAAAACCTCCAGATCCGAAAACATGTCGAGGCACCCGTAAATCTGGAGTCTTAAAAGTGAGAGTGAGAGTGAGATCAGGAGAATCTTTTTCAACCGTGAAGTCTCGAGAAGTTTTTTTTTTCGCTATTAGACAAAATAATTGCAGCTTTTAAAGTTTCCCATAAGTGGTTACAACACTCCACGTTGGGTAGAAAACGCTGCGTTTGCTCTTTGAAGACTGGTCAACTTTCACCGGCACTTTTCATGTTAGATGTGGCGTGTAGCGTTTTTGGCTGCGTTGCGGCATTGCTTTCATGAACAGATCTCTATTGAGTGAATGTTACGTGTATACTCTAGCATGCAATTACAAAAGGGCGATGTAAACAACACTTAACAATCTGGATGACCCCGTTTACTTTCCAGTAGCAGATAACACTGTGAACATGGTAGCCCTGACCATAAGCGTTCTTGTGTGAAACCATCAACAGAATTTATGCAGTACTCGAGCAGAATTTTGAATTAACTGTTTCTGACCAAGTAACATCTCCTGCAGCGACGTCAACCCCATGTTGTATCGCGCTTGCTCTCACTCATGTCACACAAGCTGCTGGGCAACGTGATGTCGCAGAAGCAAGAGTTGCAGGACAGATTGCTGGAGTCACTTCCTCTACGAAAGTCGATTGGCGAAGAAAGTATGTTCTCTATCTACTTTCTGTTTATAGGTCTGGAAAACGATATTTGTCTCAGTACGTCGACCGCCCAATTTTTCTGAAAGGTTGAATGAAAAGTATCTACTTGCTATGCAACGCCAGTTTTTGTGTGTTTGTCTAGATACTCCAGTATAGGCTGGGTCCCTACGTGGTCTGGAAAAGCTTGGAAATATTGTTTGGTCTGTTAGTTTCAAAAAGGAAATAATTTGCCAGACTTGATTTTTTGACATTCATTCTCATTCTGATAATATTTTATTCTGATACTTTTGATAAGATTGGATAATTTTACTTTCATCGTGTTAACTGTCACAGTGCCTGTATTTGACCTCGGTATTTCACCAAACTGCATGCGTTACCTCATAAGGATCCTGTTGCTTCGATAACGCTGTTGCTGGTAAACATGGTTAAATAGTCTGGAAATTCATATTTAAAATTGCGTGGAACTGGGAACCCTGTAGAAGTTGGGTCGTTTTTCCTGTAGTACATAAATCGTCAAACCCGCACATCTTGCATTTTAAACATAGCTAGCCTTTTCTACGGCGACATTTCAAACCACCTGGCCAATCTGTCGACCGTCGCCATCCTTCCCTCGTCAGAGGATGTCCCGCTCCACAAATTCGCCATGGAACTTCACCACGCGATGACGCACGTGTGCTCTGACGTTTTGCGACTCGACAGCGACTTCATCAAACAGCGTCTCGGAAACAACGCTCTGGAGAGGTACTTGGCGTTGACTGACATCTTGTAAACCGACAACGGGTGACGGCTTGTATTTAGCACTGAGGTGTTTCTGGTCGTCATCACACTACAAACACAGGCAACACTTTTGTGCAGTGTCCAGGAATACCGACTTTCGAACTGGCTCGCTCACCACGAAGACATGAACCAAATGGTTCTCTACCAAACAGACAGTGCGCTCACTCCGTGGACACAGCGCTGCATACGTCAAGC
>Ga0210059_1011083_pt1 | contig 13835 bp, 7 predicted proteins | sample Ectturendosymbi2_FD_188042 | JGI IMG/M metagenome (GOLD analysis project Ga0210059, IMG submission 188042) | Ecteinascidia turbinata endosymbiont from Florida, USA - Sample 2 (SPAdes) (version 2) | ecosystem: Host-associated > Tunicates > Ascidians > Unclassified | place: Key West, Florida...
CCCATCTTTTTCTGTAATAATGAGACATTTATTACGAAACATGTTTTTCATCAACTTTCACCAGGAATTTTCTGTTGGAATGGCCAGTGGCGTACGCAGGAAACTTCCGATGGGGGGCAAGTTTCCACAATCGTGTGATGTCACAAATCAACTTTAGGGGAAATGCCGAAGGCACGACCATTCTAAGGGGTCCGGGGGCATGCCCTCGGGAAAAGTTTGCAAAATTACACCTAAAAATATGCATTTTTTTGCATTCTGGAAGCAAGTTTTGACCAGTGGTTCTCAACGTGGGGCCTACGCCCCACCGGTGGGGCATGGCAAAATTTTGGTGGGGCGTGGAGGATGAAGATATTATGAAAAATTTTGGTGGGAATGCAAAATGAAAAGGCACTTGCTCACAATCAAACCGATTGTTAGATGTAAAGCTGTTTTACTTGTTTACCCCAATTGGATGACAATCCAAGCATGTTAGCTGTGCATTGTGTTTTCCACAGGGAAAATTTAGTTACAAAAAATGTTGCTCCTAAACTGCACGAAATATTATATTCTGTGATCAAATATATCAATTCCATCAAAGCAAAATGCCAAAGCAGAACGTCTGTTCCATATGTTTTGTGAGGCTAATCATGCATGTCATATGCAGTGGCTTAACTAGAGGTTTGAGCCAGGGGTGAAATCTTATCTGAAGAGGGCCCACCAACCAACACTCAGTAAAAAATTGAGAAATGATAGTGAATCTGGATATGTGGAGGATGTCTATATTAAAACCCAAAATCAGAGGAAAACACTCCGAAAAATTTCCAAAAAACAAAAAAAAGCAATCTACTGAAAACCAAAAGAACACTAATTACCGAAATACAAGCTAAGTGAGGGCCTATATTTTAGATTTATCTTGCCTGGGTGATTGTTCGCACCCCTGCCACCCGTCAGTTACGCCGCTGATCGCAGGCGATTGTTGCTCCACACCGAAGTAAGGTGGCTCTCAAAGGGGAACTGCCTAACAAGATTTATGGAACTATTTGAACCACTCAGTGAGTTTTTGAAGTATGAATCTGAAATGATGCTAGTGCTACTGATGAGCTGTTGATGACCACAGATGGCAAAGCTTCTGTGGCTACTTAGCGAATATTTTTGAGAAAGTTTGTTCTTCAAACAAGCAGCTCCAATAAACCAATGCAACACTTTACGATGCAAAAGCAAAGATATTTCGATTTGTGACATTTCTCAGTTTGTGCAGAAACAATATTTTGTTGCTATGTCCAATCTTCCTGGTTAAAAGAATGTGATAACACTAAATAGGCAAATACATTAATTGCTGCACACGTGGAAATGCTGATTCATGACCTCAATGAAAAATTTCATGACTTGAAAGCAGTGGAGTTCCCTTCTTGGTTGACTCAACCACTTTTAGTAGATTTTTCTGCAGTATCAGAGCAATAATTGCTCTGCAATTATTGCAACAGGAATTTTGTGAGTTACAGCAAGATGAAGTCGTGAAAACTCTTTTCAAGATCAAAGGAGCCACGATGTGGCTGTCCGAGGAATGCGAAAAGAAATACCCTCCCTCGAGACTTTGCCAAGGCAAAAATTCATGTTTTCCGTCATCTTGCTTGGTCAAATGTGGGTTAGCGTTGTTACGGATTTGCTGCGTGCTAAGAGAAATCAACTACAAATCACCAAGGTTGGTGATGTAAGACTGAAACTGACTAAGATGGAACCTCGAATCAAACAGATATGTAACCAGCATCAAGCGCAGAGCTCCCATTTAACAATTTGATTGAGCATCGCAATGACTTTGAGTAAACTTTGCTATGTGTACATTTATAATTTATATCACGTAATATGCAGTGTAGTGACGGACCAAAAACAATTACTTTTCACATATAGCCTAGTAGTTCTGGTGGGGCCTGGGATTTTTTTGAAGATTAAAGTGGGGCCTGGTCTAAAAAAGGTTGAGAAGCACTGTTTTAGACAATACTGTTTTTACATTTTTTATATTTAGGGTCTGAGGGGGTGACCATGGCACAGTGGCCTCCCACCTCCGTACGCTAGTGGGAATGACGATGGGGTATTGGTACGCGGTACGTCTCAAATTCCCAGAATAATCTACGAAAAGAGTTTTCCAAGAGAGCTTTCCATATAGATCATAGAAAACTGGAGGAATAAGCAATTGAATATAAGAGTGACAGCAGCGTGGCACCAACCATAACCTAAGAAAGACACATTACCTGCAGCAAAATTGGGCGCTTCTCGATTTTTGAAAACACACAACATGAATTCAAGAGCACTATTAAATGTTTGTTGTCACTCTCGTCTTGAGAGCGATCGTGTCGTCTCGTAGGCGTATACATCACAAGTTTGTTTGTGAGTAAGTAGGTTTCATTTTTCAAGAAAATCGACGAATAAAATTCATTGTTTGTTTTAAAGTCAGAAAACAGTAAAGTCAAATTTGTTTCGAACAGGTGGTCTTTTAAAAATATGATTTTAGTCGTAACTAGTGCGGCGGCCTTGACACACTAGTGACGACTGGCGCCACATGTAAATGAAGTGGTCACCGGTAGATGGCGCCCATAAATAACAAGCCACTGTGATAGACACCACATGTGAATAATCGAAATTCACTTATAACTATGTAACAGTAGTACAACCTAGCACCAGCAGATTGAACACAGTGGGGTGATCTTTATTGTGGTTGGTTGCTTTTCTGTTAGTTTATTGCCCCGAATTAACATCATTCTCTTTTGCTTGCTTCAATATTTCAAGGCGATACAGACAATTGCAACACTGTAATTCAGCTAATTTGCATATGCAAACTTCTGTCTTTAAGTTTTGGATTTGAATAGTGCTTGAACACAAAACTGCATCTTGCATTTCGAATTTACCTTAAAAAGACCACGCTCTGGTGACCAGGGTCGGTTTTAAGCCGATTTGACCGATTTCTTCTAATCGGGCCCCGCGCCAAAGGGGGCCACCCCGCTCCGTCTACTTACTAAAGCAAACTTACACTTTCTATCGAAGCTGCTTAATGTGTATAGTGCAAGCGCGGGGCCCAGCGTTTTTTAAGTCGCTTTGAGAGACCAAAACGGTATTTCAATAGTTAATACCACTTGTCTTCTGAAGGTAACGTTTAGTTGTAATTGCAAATGTGCGCTGCTTAGTGTTTCAATAGAGTTGTTCATTTTCCCTCTCGTAAAAATTTGATGAGGCAACCTACCATCAGAGGCAACCATTTGAGATTATTGGCAAAAAGATTGAAATATACCTAGTTTTAATTATGAATGTCTATTTCAGGTGCTCAAAAAATAACGGTTTCTTGAAATGTAACAAAAAATTACTAAGAGTTAAGCCATTTGCAAAGTAACAGAAGTGACAATTTGGTTCCAGTGAAGCAAGCCTCATGAACATGATGTTCTTGTGGTGAAAACTGCATCACGAAATACTGCCGAAACAAGGGTTATGGCATCAATGTCACAGACTGTCACTGTAATTTCTGAGATATCCTCTAGCGGAATAGCCTAACAAACTGAAAGTTGCAAAAAGTTTGAAAGTGGAATAACTTGTAGAATTTTGAAACTACTACAGCAGCCTACTTGCTTGTTTTGAAAAATTAAAAAGTAGGTTTAAACTTCTTGGGAGATCTACAATCATTTCATACGAGTTTCTTTAGTGTTAATAGAGAAAAAAAATTTAACCCCTTCTCGGTAATATTCAAAAGCTGCTCTAATAAGCGGTTTTTACTTTTAAAACCGGTGCTCTGTTAAGTGGTTTTCCCTGTAACCATTTTCCACGTGTAAAGTATATAGTGATAGGCAGGTGTTTGTTTTTGGCTTTAAACAGTCTAATTTGGGCTATTTATTTACGAATATGTTTTGGACCGTAAGTGATACAAGTCGTTTAGAAAGAGTTGATTCTGACAAAGAAGGAACCTCGTCGGATGTGCATCTGATGAGGCACGCGAGCAAGAACACTCAAAATTTGGTTGAAGAAATGATGCCACTTAGCCAGGTGTCATGAGACGGAATGTTGGGTGCTACCCTGGGTTATTTAGACCAAAGAACCGCCTACAATCACAATAGAAGTATTCCCCAGAAACGAGAGTGATAGGACACGGTGTTCTAAGTTTCACTGCAAAAGATTACCACCGAATGGTAAAGCGGTAGGTAATCCATGGCTATTATACCTGACCTGAAAAAATATAATTTTTTGCTACTACTGCAAACTTTTCAGCCCTGGATATCCAATGAGGTGCAAAACTAATTTCTAGTTTTCTGATCTCTGCCCCATTTGTTCCAATTGCAATAAACTGAGTTCTGTTTTGTGGTACCACTGGCCCTTTAACTTCGCCTATGACATCACAGTCATGGAGTGAGAGGTGCCAAAAAGTCGTTATCATTGCTGATAGGATTCCAACACTTTCTGTACGTTGAGCTAAATTTTATTTTGCTGAGAACAACACATGTTATCCAATGTGCGGCCCTCATCAAGAGAGTAATTAAACTTTCGGCCCAGCAATGCATGTCGGTTGAATATACTGTAGCCGTATTAAAGCAAAACCAAAGCTGGATGAGGAACACTGTGATCAGTGCCGGAGTAAGGTAGCGCGGGGCCCGTAGCATTTCAAGAGCGCGGGGCCCCAAGTTAAAAAAAACAACATCTCAACATGTGTGTGGGCAAGGCATCCGTCTTTCTAGCTTTGCTCTCTGTATGCTCTATCCAGTTCGCATCGTGACATGTGCAGTCTGAATGTATCTTTCTGACCGCCAGTGTTGCCAGATGGTTGTGACCTAAATCTGCTAAATAGTGTCACAAAAAACTACTAGACTCTGCTAAAGGTCTCGTCAAAAATTTTCAGCTAAAATCTGCTAAAAGCAGTGAAATTCTGTTAAAAAACTGTCATTTTTAATATGATTAAAAGTAACCTATTAAGTTATACAATATACTAATTTTTCGTCTTGCAGTCGCTCTCATTAAGCATGGACTGTATATGCTGGTCTTGGCCAACACACTTCTCCGCCCACAATTTTCTATCTGTCAACATTTTGACCTTTTTGAGCAACGTAACTGTAGCTTGCCTCGTTTTTTGTATGACACACAGTTAATGGTTGCATGTTTTTATACAGTAGAATAATGCTCAGTGACAAACAATCTGAGCATGCCTTCAGCCCTACAACTTTCTAAGTCTGGTCTTTGCTACTTTGTGTTACATTACGGAGCATGCAAAAAGTTCTTTAGTCTTATCTGAGTGCTTTTGCTACAAGTTATGCCTTTTAAGCTAACAGTACTTCGCTATGATTGCATTGTTACAAACTTCGCAAAAGGCTTTTGTTGAATCAATAGGATAGGCAGCACGCATTGAGCCAACTTTTGCAGTAAGTTCTGAATCTTGCAACCACATATGTCGAAACTTTTGGCAGCTTCGGTTTAACAGGAAGTTTTTTTACCAGACAGTACTACTTACTAGCGTAGAGTAACTGAATCACTTGGAAATATCTGGTCGTGGGATAAAAAAATATTCTACCATTGTTGCATTTCAACCTGAAGCCTTCGCTAACCACACAAGCAAATAATTTAGACTTCAATCTTCATTACAACGGAAAATCACTATTCAGGAGAGACATTTATATTGGCCCCCACTTTTTTCCTTGGCCCTGCAGTGCGCCCCCCTCCAGTTTTCTCATTCTAGAATCGCCACTGGTGTTACCCAGTTAAAAACGTCATGAAGAAGATAAGTTTGTTTTTTGATAAAGAAGGTGTAAAGTTTTCATCTTGAAAAACTCTTAGAATAGGTTGTTGGTCAGGAATTTGTTACCTTTTAAACCTGCCAAACGGTTGGTAAAATCCTGCTAGAAAATTAGCTAAATGCTAGATTGAAAATTTTACAGCTAACAGTGAGAAAATCCTGCAAGATTTAGCAGCAAATTAGCTAAAATGGCAACACTGCTGACCGCAATCTTATGCCTTTTGTTACGTAACTGTACAAAAAGAATCAAGCAATAATTTCTGGACACAGACAGCGTTCAATTGAAAACCTTCGCTTACTACTTACGGCAAATTTAGCAAAATACTGACTTCTTGACTTCTTAGACTGAACAAATTTATAGATATAATGTAATAAATAAGATTTATTACAAACGCGGGGCTCCAAAAGCGCGGGGCCCGTAGCAATTGCTAAATTTGCTACTATTGTTAATCCGGCACTGACTGTGATATTCTTATGTAGTCGGTTTGAGCGCGGCACTGCTTCATGAAGCCAAATGGCCGCTACTGTTACAAATGTTCGGGTCTGAAAAATGTCAAAGCGACAAGTAAGAAACGTTTTTTTGCAATTATTCACATATTTGACTTTTTTACTTCATTGCGACAAGCGAAAATATTATTCAGTGGTTGTGCCCTATGTCTTTCCTGCAAGTTGCAAACAATTTTAGCCAAATATGACGTTGTTTTTCAATTTTGAGTTGTAATTTGGACTTCCCTCAATTGCTTCAAACACAGGCCTATCTTTGGTAGGCAACTTGAGAACACGTAAAATTATGTCGCGTGAAAATATCAAAGTGAACCACATATTTTGGTGCAGCTGTAGTGTAGCTAGCATCAACAAAGCACAAGTGATGGTATAAACCAGGTGTGGAGAACATGCAGCATGCGAGCCAATTGTGGCCATTGTAAACTTTTAACATGGCCAGCATCAAAATTTTCGTTACCAAAGTTAGAACACAACATCGCGTAAAAACGAAACTCCATGATAAGCAGATATATAAACAACGTAAGTCAAGGAAGTCTCTCTCACTCCTCACAGTTTTCTCTCCTTATTTTCCTTAGTCCTTAGGAAGATAAAAGCAGAGTTTCAAGATTAAATCAATTATTTTTGCTACCCTCCAGAGATATTCCACAATCCACGCGGCCCGTGATAGTAAATAGAATCGGCACCTACCCAATTGTATAAAGTCTGCAGTAGACCAGGGGTGTAGTGGGCGGGAACGCGTGGGAACGGCGTTCCCACATCTTTTTCACGTTTTGATTTAAGAGGTTTGTAGCTGTTTCAAAATGGCTATTTTTTGGGTGCGTTCCCACGCCTTTTTTGTGAGCACTAAATCCCTGCAGTAGACAAAATACCACTCCCTACGCGAGGCTGCTAAGTTGCTGCCAATAAATAAAACTTCATTTGCGCTTGTCACATTGATAGGCCTAATCAGTTCGCTTGTCAAAATTGTTGTTTCAAGAGTATTGAAAGGTCGCTAGGAGTAGTTAAAGCTCCTACGAAAACTCCGTAATTTCAAAACTAAACTTTACATCTACACTGATCTGACTATTAGCAAAAACTAAATACGATATTGCTACAGCGGCGTTGCAGTACTGTTTAATTTATATCAGTCCGCACTGCGATTGTCAACTGGGGTGACACTGGTGAGGAACCACGCATACCGCGAACAATTTACGTTCAAGAAATTTGCGTTAAATCGAAAAACACTTATTAGTATCTTCAGCATTTCCCAACACACTAGGTCTTCTTCGTGACTTTCGAGAGATGCGGGTTAGGATTGAAGCGTCTCCTGATCACTAGCGATACCAAAACGAAATCCCACCACTGATGTTTTTGTTTCAGTTACCTGTCTCTTTTTCCGAATACAGCGACTCTACATAAACGCTTAAATCTGTTGATTTCCAAGAAGGGAATCCACGCAAGTGAGAACGCTACAAGAGAAGACGTGCGGCATTATGTTCTGGTCAATACACTCCCTCCAAATTGCTCCGATATTGCTCCTATCCAAACCCCGCACATTGCTGCGAATTGATGAAAGTTGGAAGAAAGCCAGTGATAGCCGAGAAGTTCAAAACATTGCAAGTCGTGAAATATTTGCATCATTTTTCGGCATAAAATCGTGTCTTGGATGTGATCGTTTGCACCTTCACTTACGTTGTTTTGGGATTTCTGCTGGGTTATTTAGCCTACATCACTTGCGTCTTCAAGTTTGTTGCATCAGTAAAACCTGCTGTATGCTTACTTTGAATTTTCATGTGATTGAACAAGGCGATGTCGCAGTTCGGCACTTCCTTGTGTTAAATTTTTAAATATTGTTTACACCTGCACATATCTGAAGCTTCTTTTCGCTGTAAGAACCTGAAAAAAACTTTTATTGACAAAACGCATAAAAAATGCACTATTCTATAAAGTCGTTTATGATCGTAACTAATTGTTGTTTTAAGAGTATTGAAAGGTAATAAAGCAGTTTCTTACTCAAAAAATGAAAACAACAAATTAGAATTGGCAAAAAGCACAAACGTTGGACTGCAGAAGGCTGGAAAAAATTATGTTTCCAGATGAATATAATTTGTGTTCAAGGAAAACACAGCAGATTTGTCAGGATTGAGAAGAGTGAGCAGTTAAGTAGGCTACTGCCCATTTCAATGAGGTAGTAAAGTACTCCCTAAATAAGATGTTCTGGCGAAGTTTCAGCTTTCCTAGAGTATGTTCACTTATGCCAATTGAGGGTATGATGAATTTATAAAATACATTGATGTAATTGAAAGAAGAGTCATCCCTGAATAGGGGAAGGGCATTTCCTGGTGGTGGAGGAAAATTCCACCAGGATCTTGTCCCGAGTCTTTCACCTAAAAAATGAAGACGATTTTCAGGAAACACAAATTAAATGCGTTAAACTGTCCTTTAAACTCGTCAGATCTTCACCCCATTGAGAAATTGTGATCAATAACAAAATCTCGGTTACAAAAATTGTATTGCAACACCATGACCAAGCTAATAGAAGCCAATATTCCAATGTGGTACAGTGATAGTAAATCAAAGAAAACCATCAAAAACTGATAGAATCCATGGCCAAGAGAGTAACTGCATTCTTGTCCTTCTATTTCTGTATTAGGTTTATTTATAGAATTATTAATTGTGCTTTGCTAGGAACAATTGCTGTAGACCACTATTAACGTTATTTTTGATGTATAGTGTGAAACTCGCAAAGCAACTGTGTTAGGTTCATTCTTTGACATCAGCCTGACACCTTTGGAAAACGACTAATAACATTGGAAAATGGGTATAATGCAAAATAATAAATAAAGCATATCATTTTTCAGACATAATATTGACAAGCTAATGAAGTTCTCATTCAGTTATGATATATAAAGGGGGCCCAAAACAGCTCTCGTACCAGCACATTTTTTTCCACTTAAGGGCCCTAAACACACGCTATGAGAAATCAGTTTGTTGGGAAAAAATGTTTTCCAAGCCCAATGGTTTTAAGAGAGTCTCTTTAATGCTTGTTAATCTGGTTAACAACAAATCTTTTTAGTTGCAATAGGCTAAACCCTCTTGAAGATATGTTCCACAGAAATTGTAAATATATTTCCACGTAAAGCATAAAAAATTTTCAAATTGCTGGACGACGCGTGACAACCCGTGTAGCTTTATATGGTTTGTTGCGTGTAACTGTAGTTGGTGACAAAATAATCTACACAAGGGTCCATTATTAGTGACTCCAAACACGCCAGTTGAACCTGGATTACCCGCTAAACGGCATTTTACGCAATGAAGCGCACCCTGGCGGTCAGTTCATAGAAGGCAGGATGAAGTCAACCAGGAGCTGCCGGAACTTGCCAATACTGTGTCTTGCCTGTGCTATCTCTTTCCTTTTTTATGTTTTTTCTTGCGTGTGCTGCAGATTACCATTCATAATAAACAAATTGTGAAGTTTAGTATACTGGTAAGGTCTATGCTTCAAATTTGTGTTTTGAGTTTTGTGTGTAGGAAAGTAAGTTGTGAAAAAACGTTTCAACTTTTGAAACTTGAGAAAAATCAAAGCGTTGAAAACTCCGTAATCTTTGCAAAAGAAACTTTTTGACTGTCTGTGACATTTATTTTGACAAAAAATCGTCAAAAAAATTTGTATTGCAATTTAGTTGGGAATGCCTTTTCAAATATCACTGAAGAAAACATACCTTATTCACACCCTGCTCAGAAAACTTGTGTGGTCCACCACCCTGGGGCTTCTTCTTTGTTGATTTTATAAACTTAGAAAAATATCAGAAACCTGTTTCCATGACTTTTGCTGATTTTCAGAGACAAGTGAAAGAGGGCCAGAGTTATTTTGCAAAAATGTCCCTGAAAGTCTATATATATAAAATTGGAGTATACTACCCAGGGTCACCTGATTTGTTACAAATTTTGTGCACCTTAATACCAGGCCCGTAACTAGGAGGGCGCAGGGGGTCTTTTCCCCCCCTTGAAAAACCACCGATACCTGGTATATAGAGTCTTCCTACACCATGAAGGAAAACGGATCTATGACGTTTTCTACGCACAACAAAAATTCTCCTCTGAAAATCCTCTTTTTGGGGGTACAGTGTATAGAATTTGTATGCTGTGTATGTTTTGCTGCGCAGATATGATTTTGTTGTGAAGGTGATTAAAGTGGACGTCGGGAAGTCAAAAATGGTTTGGTCCGGAAATAGCGGATGTCACATGTCCCAGGAGAACGTAATCAACTTTGGGGTTGCTTTGCACCCATGATTTCCCGAGTCATATAACTTTTTAAGTTTTCCTGAGCAGGGGTTTCCACAAATCAGCAAAACTCTTTGTAGTATAGCTGCATTGTCTAGCACTGCGTATCAGCAGTAATGCTTTGGACGGCGTACTCAAAGACACAACTTATTTTTTTAGCAAACAATGATAGTGCTTCTGGTTAAGGCACTTCGTCTGGTTAAGGCACTTCGTTTATTCACGCCATGTGCTAGAATGAGGGTTAGCAGAAATAGGTAGCCTACTCAAGAGTAAATTACTGATAGGTTTCGATAAATTCGGAGTCATTTTTCCCACTTCCGACACGTTTTTCTGTGTTTTGTCGAACTTTACTGCCCCAGCAATGTAAACTGAATGGTTTTCTGGCTTAAAACAGTAGCTTACAAGGTATAGACGACGACCCCGGTGTGGTTTAGTCGCAGAGGTCGTTTTTCGAAGTCCAGAGATGGATTTAAAACTGCGCACACTGGTGAGATCAATTTACCAGTTAAGGTGCTACACGAGACAAGCATTCGTTACACGCATCGTCAGTGGCCCATACTTCTGCGAAAATGTAACTTGATTTGCACTGAGTTTTTATGAAGCCGCGCACACAGCAATCTTCCATCTTAAATGGGGGAAAGGGGTCCAAGCAAAGTAATTGTTAAAGCAAGATGATGATTTGATTAACACGATGAAGAAACACGAACTGAATCAAGCGCGTCGCAAAGTCTCTTAGCGTCAAAAACCTTGAGCTTTAACACTAAAAACGATTAGTTCACAAAAGTTTATTAAAGTGAGGTGCTTCTTGGCGTAAACAACTCATCCATCAGCCACCACAAAAATAATCCACAAACACGTTTTGTTACATCAACGTGTAGTCACTTGACAGGCCAGCAATTAAACTTTGTCGTTCATGCATAGTAATGTCGATGCAACTTAATAAATCACAACTGCAAAAAAAAAAGTTTGTTTCGTTAACGAAACCTTATCTGAATTCTGAAGAGACAAGTACTGACAAACAGAATGCATGAAAAGCTCAAGCTGCTTTGTTAAAAAATCCGGCTCATTTTGCAGATAAAAAATAATGAAACTCTACGTTCTTGTGCTTATCGTTCCTTTCAACACCAGGCTAATATTCGGAACAAACCAAACTTCACTGATGTCACCTGTTTTTTGAACTTTTCACGAAATACGAAATTAACGTCACTTCAATATAGGCTTGAGATGTGAGAGAATTTGAAATGTTCTATACGTGATAGAAACAATATCAAATCTAACAAACGATTTCGCAACTGCGATGCCGCCCTAACTATACCTGACGTACAAAAAGTGCAATTAAAGCAGGAACGACAACATGCACAATTAAATACTTGCTGATAGGAACGATAAAGGAACAGCATTTCGTCAAAAGCTATTGTATACACACGAAAGGACAAATCCAAGAAACTGACAGCAGCAATGGTTCAGCAACGGCAACCAGGTCTGAGGCATACTATGAGAAAAGAAACCTTGTGCTGTATGCAAATGGTCTAAACCAGCTATGTCCAACCCGCGGCCCGCATGCGGCCCAGTCGAAGGTTTTGTGCAGCCCAGTTTAGTTTAAGTATCCTACGCAACTGATAACCTGCCTTGTTTTGATAATCTTGAAATTGACATTTTTGTTGCAGGTGGTCCTCAGTGCCACTGTATCACGGCTGTTACCATTGCAGTTAGGATTCGAACGCTTTCAGGACATTAGCTTAAGATAAATTAATTTGCTAAGATCAAAGTAAGCCATTTCAGTGTGCGGCCCTCATTAATATTATTCAATGTGCGGCCCTGGTTAAGATAGTGACATAATTTTTGGCTCAGTAAGCTATTTGGGATGGACATAGCTGGGCTAAACGAATGGCAATAATTTCAAAATTATAAATAACATCGTTTGATTGTTTTTTTTACTCTAAGAAACAATTTATGAAACAAACCTTAACCACCAGAAAGATTCAAGTGTCACCTTTGCCGCGGATTCGTATTTGGTTTTTGGGGAGTAACCGCAAAAGTGAGACCCAGATGCATACAGCTTATAGTCAAGGTAGAGGCGCACTTAGTTACAACGGACAAGTGTTAAAAGCACACTTTTAACATGTGTTAAAAGTACTGAAACAATCCCATGCATTTTAACACAAGCACCTGACGCATGCTTACTACACAGTGTTCGATTCAGTCATAACACTAGACTCGTAACAACTGCGCAAGACAGAGCTGTCCGTACCAGTAAGTCGACAGCAAAAAGCTGATTTTTCAGCTGCCAATCGTAGACAGGCAGTGCGGTAATAGATCTCACTGATCGACCGATATACTTGACCAAGCTCTAGGTCCAAGACTAGGTTAGTTGTTTAATGCCGAAAAGAAAACGATCCGGGAATCACTTTCAACGCAACGAGGACATTTCATAATCATCGTCACCCAACTTGCGGTAGACTGGACCCTGCTCTTTGAAGTTATTCAGCAGAATCACTCCAGCGACGACGGTCAGGAAGCCGCACGCCAGGCCAATGCAGTTTTCCACCGACATGTACGCGAATTCTTGAAACAAGAGTATAGAGCCGATCACCAGCAGCAAGTTCGTGCACACGTACTTGACCGGCGTGATCGCGCTTGCGTTGAACAGCGCCAAGGATTTATTCAGGAAGACTATCTGCACTGGTATGCCGATCGCGTTGCCGGCGATCAAGACCCAAAACAACGGATGCAGGTAGGCAGCGGGGGAAGGTCCGTCACCGAACAGATCCGTAATGGCTATGCCGAGCCCCTTTCCGCAGAGAACGGTAAGCGCGCCAACTGTATTACAGATCGTGATGTAGACCAGCAAGTCGCGCGACCCTCGACGAGGTGCCAGGTAAATGATCAGGTACAAGGTGATGAGAATAAGTATGAGACAGTATGCCACGAAACCTGAAACAAGATGCAATACCGACATTGTGCAGTGCGAGACACCAACCGTTGGCTCTAAGTTTAGGTTTTGTCAATTTATCTTGTCAAGCCTCGCGTTTGAAGTTGCTGTTTGCGAAAAACCTAATATTTTGATTTTAGAAGGGAGTCAAACCAACGAATAGCCTTGTTCCACAGAGGGTGTAAGGCTATAATACACCGGCTGCAGTCAGGCATGCGCACATGCTCGAATCGCACGTACACGCAAGAACAAAGCGTTCTTTTTGAGCTGAGTGCTCACCTACGTTGGCAGTCAAAATGAAATTGTTACTGCTGATGGCAGTGGTTGAGGTAAAAGATTACGTGACGTAGGTCAAGGGAACAGCGTGCAGTGCCACGGAGCGAGCCGACGTTGCTG
>Ga0210059_1011084_pt1 | contig 13835 bp, 9 predicted proteins | sample Ectturendosymbi2_FD_188042 | JGI IMG/M metagenome (GOLD analysis project Ga0210059, IMG submission 188042) | Ecteinascidia turbinata endosymbiont from Florida, USA - Sample 2 (SPAdes) (version 2) | ecosystem: Host-associated > Tunicates > Ascidians > Unclassified | place: Key West, Florida...
ATGATTGGCAATACCCTTTAAAAACCATAATGCTTGCTTGTGGAGCAACGGGTCTGGGTAAAGGAAATACCAGGCGGGGGTGAACTGGTGTGATCATAAGGGAAAGTAAACGGCATACTTTTTTTTTCTTAACGTGTTTTTAGGTTTCTGGCCAGCGGGCCACAGTCTGTTTAAAATCTGGACCTCTCCGTGGGGTACAAGACTTTACCTCCCGGATCACGTTTGACCTGCGGACCACGGGTTGCACACCCCTGCTTTACAGCATTGAAATTGCCTGTTATCGCTGGGCATTTTGTGTGATGATTACTGTACCAGCAACGTGACCATCCCTTTCACCACGGAAGCTGCAATCAGAGGTCTCAAGAACAAGAATTCCCCTGGGCAAGATAGCATTTCCTCCGAGATTGTGAAATGTGGTGGCAAGCCTTTGCTTAAGACGCGCTTCCGTATATTCATGAACTGCTGGAATAAGACGATTTAAGAGACGATAACATCGTTACTATCTACAAGATCAACAAGGGCGATCTGAAGAATTGCAACAAATATTGTAGCATCTCATTTCTGTGCATTGCCGGGAAAGTTTACGCTCGTCTCCTCTTGCTCAGAGTTCGCCAGATCGCTTGCAGAATTTTTTTCGAGAGTCATTGCGGCTTTCGCCACTCTTAAAGCACAGCTGACATGGTCTTCTTACTTAGCCAGCTCCAAGAGAACAGCGTTGAGCAATCCCATCCGCTGTATGTGGTTTTCATAGACGAGACCGAAGCCTTTGATACGGTGAGCCGGTCCAGCTTGTATAACATACTCAAACTGTTGGGTTGCCTTGAAACGTTAGTTTCCACGTAGCGTTCTACGAAGACATGAAGGCAAGCGCCCAGTTCATGCCTAAAACATTCACTATTTGCAAAAGAAGCAAACAGGGCTGCGTCCTGTCCCCGGCGTTGCTTCGGCATCTTTTTCAGCTCTTCTCGTCCACGCTTTCCTGGAGAGGACGGAGTCATGTTCCACACTCGTAGCAGCGTCGGATTGTTCAGCCTTTCCCGACTGCACGCTAAAACAAAGACCATGGGTGCAGGTGCGTACTGATCCGTGAACTGCTGTGCGTTGACGACGCTGCTCAGTTGCCCACTCCGCGACGCACTTGCAACACATGTGCTATCGTTTCGCTCAGGTCTGCACTGACTTCACCACGGCCATCAGCTTGAAGCAACAGGCTGCAGTCTTAAGAACAATGTATTATGTTGTGTAATTCAGCTTCTTCAGTTTGGAACAAACGAAGTTAGTCAGGTTATCGGTCAACTGTCGTACGCTGCACGAGACCTCAAAAAACACATTGCAACTGTTTTTCCAATGAACATGTTTGAACGCTAGAGAATAGACACAGCTGTTAGCAATCGAAAGTTAGCAGATGTTGCTCGCTATCATGAGAATGTCATTTGAGAACTCTAACCAATGCCACACGCTTCTTAGCAAGGCAAGAGCTACTTTAGAAGACATGGTGAGTCAGAAACATCTTGTAATCCGGGGGAGACCGTCGTTCCCCTTATGACAGGTGGAAACCACCACAGATGGTATTCCTTCCGAAATTTGTGGCTGGTTGCGAGCTTCGTGATCACCCTAACAAATTGGTCACTGTACGCCACTGGGCGCTCGCAGCAGAAACAGTGAGAGAGTTCTTTACAATACGGACAAGCATTTGTCGAAATTCCACGACCCGTAAACTTAAGACGTTATTTCTACCTGGTTCTGCAGTGCGAAAACCCATGCAAAACCCTCTGTTTACAACCTCTAAGCGCTGTACATCAAACAGGTTGGGTGAATCATATTGGCAACGAATAGATGTACGAAAAAAACTAAGAAAAACTTACGAACATGCAAGCTCAAAACATTACACTCACTTTCTCGAATGTGGCTGTCAATTATTCCGCTAACGCGTTCCGACGATATATCGACGACGTTGGGAGATAGCAGTGCAGACGCTTGGTCGTTTCGCAAAAGAAGACCGGTTGCTGTGGGCAAAAATGAAAAGCAGTGCATGATGACAAATTGTTTGCAAGCTAGTTTTCAAGCCAGATGCGCGTATTGCTTGTCCGCGTGCACAAGTGAAACAGACGACTCAGTTGTTGAAAATGCAAAACGTTTTGAACACGAGCGCAGTCTTGAGAGGTTCTAATGTAGAAAAGTTAGTGTGATGATTTTTATCGAAGTTGAGACAAAATTGGAGAAACACCTAAGGATTACCCTAAAAATTAGCAACACCAAGGGATCGCCCTACACATAGGCAAAAGTAGGGAACACCAAGGGTTACCCTATTTACTTCAATCACTCACAAAAGTAATCTTGGGTAACGTGAAGGAATCTAAAAAAGGAGATACATATGCAAGGCAGGGGCGGATCCAGCCAGTCAGTTTAGGGCGGGGGACGATTTCAGCAACATTTGGTAGTCAAATCTCATAACAATTTCGCTACCTCTAAGAGAGATGAAGTATGCTTCACAAAACTGTTGTGACAAAACAATAGACGACGACGAAATGGCCTCATATCGCGAATGCTTTTTTTCCGAATTGTACAAATTATGGTGAATAAGGTTACTTTCGTAGGTTTTAGAGGGGGACGATCCCCCCCCCCCTGGTGCAAGGTTACGAGTCGCAGTGGAAGTAAACTGAGTCCCAGACGTCCCACGAGAGGATTTTGATCTCGACTGAAAGATGTTCGATTGATCGGAGGCGACAGAAATTGACATTCTAAAATCTTTGATTTCAGTTGGCATTAGACAATATATTGGTTCCATCGTGGCCACAGATAGAGAATGATCACGGTCAATGCCTTGATCTTTGCTGATTGATGGTTTGAAGCGGTGGTTCTCAAAGTGGTCGATATCGACCCCCAGGGGTCAACTGGACCATCCAAGGGGTCGATAAATAGTCACGAGGTCGAATGGGGTCGCTGAATGGCCAGGGGGTCAATAAATAACTGCTGGGGTTTACTGGAGCAATGAAGCCTCCAATTCAAAATTATTCTTAATCGAGCAAGGAATGCAAACGACGTTTTTCAACAAATCAAACAAGATTAAGAAACAAAAAAATTAAATAAAGTTGATAGTGGAGAAAATGGTGTGCTGCACAGACAGTTATGTTTTGTGTTATGCTTACATTTACAGTCCTAAGCATATTTTAGGATTGTGTATTATTTTATCATGCAAGTAAAAAGTACTCAAGAAAAAAGTACTCAAATTTATTTTGACTCATACTTTTCTTGTAGTAGCAAATGTTGGGCTAGGCCACGGGGTCTACAGAATATTGTATACTTTAATTGGGGGTCAACGTGCAGAAAAGTTTGAGAACCACTGTTTTAAAGTAAAAGTCCAAAATTTCTGCTAAAAGTCTTAAACTAGAACAAATTTGTCGTTTCCAGCGATGGAGGCACAGCGAAGAATTTCCGATATCGTTTTTAACTAATAATTCCTAGCTTCCCAGAATTTACGAAGAGATTTGTAAAAATTTTCAAGATCTGGAAAGCACCAAACGCATCAGCCGGAAAACATATACTTTCGCTCTTGAATTTTTCGCTTGAAGCAAAGCTTGTCTGTGGTGGCATGTGACGTTGTGTGACGTTCATTCATGCGAAAATGCAAGGTATCAAAGGACCTTGTCACACTGTTACTTAGAGGCAGCTTTAATTCAAGCCGACACAGATCGCTCTAAGGAAAGAATTTATGAAGGCGGATTATCGCTTTTTTAGCAGTATATCCAACGCATGCCGATAAACGTTCACAAATGTATGAAGTCGCAAACAGTCATTCAGCGAACGTCCGCCTCTTGTCAAAGACGGCTTAGATCTAAATTTCAATGTTCGCAAATCAAGTTCAATTATTGATAAGCTTGCAACTTATTTAAGTCGAATTAGATTGTACAAACTGGATTGCATGATTCTGTACCAATTCGAATTCTGATATCGGTTTCAGTCTCTGCTCAAAACTAGGATCATGTCTTCGTAATCTCTGACTGTGTAACACGAGCACCGGCATTTTTTGTTTTAGAAATCGTAACAAACGCAGCGAGCGAATGTTGCGAACAAGCAATTAAGCACTCTTGTGTACTGGGAAATTTATCACAAAAAATTTGAGAATCTAATTAAAATATAGAGAAACCTCGATGAATCGACTTTGTCAATAAGTAGAACAACTGTATGGTAGAAGATGTTGATAAGGTATTAATTACTGATCAGGTTTTTTAATTCCGAATTCGACTGAGGCAAAGGTACAAACCAGTGGTTTTCAACCGTTTTTGTACCGCGACCCATTATAGCAAGTAGCAACCCACCATGACCCAGCGGCCCCCATCTACCCACCATGACCCAGCGGCCCCCATCTAAAACTCGAATAAAGCAAATGTAATAGCTGTGTAAATGTCTATTCGTGGCCACTCCAAAAATGGTTAACGACCCCTCTGGGGGTTGCAACCCCAGGTTGAAAACCACTGTTATAAACTGCCAATCTATGTTTTTACAACAAAGCAATAGGCTCATCTTTCTTAGTCAAGGGTTGTACTTTACAAGCTGCTTCAATCAGCTAATAAAACAGCACAAATGAAAACAACGTTTCCACAGACACATTTTTTATGGCAAATACCTGGAAGACAGTATGCTGCCAGGTTTTTAACCCAGGAAAAATCCGCTATGAGCAATTTAGCAATATACTACAGACTATATGGGTTGTGAAGTTTAAGACAGAGTTGGCCTAAAATTACTTTCACTATAGCAGATGGATTAAGGCAAAAGGAATCCGCTACGGTTATAGGGGAATTCCCTTGGTTTCACGAACGCCGTTATTATGCGACGTAAGTTTACTCAGGTCCAGACAAAGAACGTAGAATGCAAACGAAAGTGAGAGACCAGTCATGGCCAGGCAAGACTAGAATCACACCCGCGTTTGGACAGAATTGCGTAATAACGCTACGATCACGCACCCCATAACAACCAGTCTGAAAACATCATGATCTCCATCGCCCAGCAGACAGCTCTTTTTCGCAAAAAGAACCAAAACTCATTTTGTTTCAAACTTACAGAGCAGGAAACACTTACACTTTAAAAGTCTTATTTACAAAAGCTTTCAAAACTTGTTTTTGAACAATTCATTCACAACAAAACTTTTTTGCAAAGGAGAACTGTGCAAGTGCAACTTTGCAACTAGGTTTGTCAAGAACCAGATTGCTCGCCATAAACATCTGAAACTTATCCTTACCATCTGAGTCTCTGGCAGTATCAACTTCCATGGCTTCTTGTTCGGACGAAGACGCGGAAATTAGATTTGGTGACGGTTTTTCTGCAAAATCAACTGCTTAACTTAAAAGCCGAATTGTGAGCAATTCAAATGATTCGTACGCCTGGTCTCGGAGGATGTGATGCGTTGTAAATTACATGCGCAGATGTTAAAGAAAGTTACTCACGACTTGCTGCACAAGTTGAGCGCTCCTTTATAAATAAAAACTAAAACGTGTTTGGCACTTTTTTCGGAGGAGTATAAGAAATATGTATAACTCGGATAATAGAAATATACTCTGTGTTCTTATTGATTGGTGTACATAAACCAAGTGGTTTGACTTAATTACGTAACGTTGTTACAGTGGAAACTGTCAACTAATGAAATATCTCGTTAAATATCACATCGTTTGGTTGTTCACAAAAATTGGTCGCATCAAACCAGTGTATGAAGTAGTGGGATGCTGTACTGTAGTCTGCAGACACAAAATAGCGAGTTTCCGTTCTCAGCATGCATTGACAGCGAGTTCTCTTCCGCAAAGCATGATTGCGCGACTGGTTCTCAACCTGCTTAAATCTCGTGACACCACTGCGGTGCTGCAGCGATCTACAGCTTTCGACGCATTTCCTCTCTAAAATACACGAATATTTTTGAATGTGTGAAAACAGTAAATGTTTAATTTGATAACTTTAAGCCATTTTCTTCTGGTGGCTTGACTTTGCCTGCAATACATTTTACTTCAATTTACCGTATAACCTCATTACCCATATTACATTTTATACCCAGAGCAAAAGATTTTACTAACTATTATGCACTGTCCCCTTTACAAAATAAGCAGTTTCGCCCTTGGGAGGTCTGCAGCCTAGATGACCCTTGGTCCTTCGCAGCCTCCCACTCCCTCATGCATTTTATAAATCGATGTACTTGGAAGTGATCGCAATACTACATTATAATAAGCATGATGACGTCATTCATGCGCATGTCTCAAAAGCTTGTGTTTCATCAAATTAAATGTATTTGCGCCATCAAGCGTATACTACTGCCATGTATGTAACCTCGTCTTCCTTCATGTATTTGCGTATTCCATGTTACTGCGATGCGTGCTTAAATTCAAGCACCTTGTGTGTGGGAGTGAAGACGTTACTCAATACAATACTACTCGCAACGTGGAGCTAATTGCGTGTTATGTAACATAGACGCTACAGATTTGATCTTTTGTTTAATCTCTAAAAGACAAGAAGACACCAACATAATGTCTGCAATCAGGGCCGGAATTGGAAGGTAATTAGAAACATTTACAAGGGTTTCCAGGTTCCTAGCAAACCTGCACCGAGGTCAGCCGAATTATATATACAATAAAGAATGTCATGGCTTTTGTGGTTGCACAATGAAAACTTTTGCAAATTACTGAATTTCCTTTCATGACAAGGATATCACATCACAGTCTTTTTCTTACTTTCTTTCTAAACAAATTTTTTAGAATTTTGCCGTCATTTGATTTCCTGATGATTTCAGAATTACTGACCAGAAATGCAGAACTACTTCAACGTTATTGCTGAACTAGTAAATCTTAGCTACTCACAAGCACACCATTATCCGAACCCAAAAAAGTTGGCGTGTGTGTGTGTCAAAACATTAACGATAGAGGATGATTGCCTCGAGAAATTCCAAATAAGCCTGGGCAAGGGTCTGTGAGAGTCTCTGGTCACTGAGTTGTCCAGTCACCAATAGACTGCGCCTCGCATCCCCCAGAGGGGTCCAGGGAAAGGCGTCACGCAATTGGGTCAAGGTTCAGCTGCAGGGGCTGCCGGAGTGAAGAAATATTTCCTAGTCTGCCTATCGGTTGCCCCTACTTGTTCACGTCTCTTTCACATGCATTGAGTCAACATTCAGCCATTCACACAAAGAAATTATTCTTCCGCTCCGCCTCCCACCTGCGCGAATAGCTTTGCGGGTTCCCGCACCCGCCCCGCAAATGCGGGTTAACACGCCCCGCGCATGACTTTGGTAGGTACAGAATATAGTCACAGGTTGCTTGTGCACTTGTCGAGCCAAGCGCCGAACACACCCGAGCAAAGGCTCGATCGGAAGCAATAATGCGAAGTTGCTGGAGGCCTGCCCTGGCTAGTGCAGGAAATTTGTGACATCTCCGTTAGCGAAGCCCAGGATTCCAGAAAACGTTTGTGCATGATTTCGGAAGTCTTTTTGCGATTCGCTCTACACGAGCAAACGAAAGTTTCATAATTTTTGCAAAAGCCTTCCAATTCCAACCATTCACGTTATGTAAGGAAGCGCTTTTTCGGTAAAGCACTAAAACAGAAGTCATGCAATTACTTGCGAGGTCTAAATAAACACAGGCGACGCCGAGTAGCCCAGCAAGAGGCAGGTGAAAGTTTTGCAGTATGTAGTTTATTTCGACCAGGCTTGCTCAGCAGTTACAAACGCACGGTTGTTGATTGTCTTAAAACAAAATAACTATCCCAGAACAAACGCTACCTTTACGTCTCACGGTAACAAACACTATTTACATCGTAAAATCAACAACTTGTATCGGTGGCACGCTGCCCAGCACACACCTTGGTGAAACTCCATCGGAATTGGCTGAAGTTCCAACGTCAGACACTGGCTGTCCGGCGCAGTTTTGGAAAAAGCAGCACAGGATTGCTTGATAGCCGCGACATCAACAGTCAAGCAGTCGCCATCACTGCCGGTTAAATCATTCTGTGGCTGTGATCCAGAGATAGTTTCCTGAAAAGAAAGTTTTTCCAGGTTTGATTGCGCGTTAGGGTGTATCTGTTAAAACTCAGTAAAAAAGCCAGCAGTGATTTAGTGCACTTCTAAATTACGATTTGTTGGAAAAATGAGGTTTGTTGGCTTGGGACACAGTAATTTTTTTAATTTTGTATCTCAGAATCAAGGTCAATATCACATTGGTTAATAGTAGCACAGTATTGCACAATAAAAACAGGAAAACATTTACACACCAGACAGAGTAGAGGGAGCGAAATAGAACACTATACGCAGCACAAAGGGGCGTTAGTACTGTTGCGATCGGAAACCCGAGCGGCAAGTGCGCAAAGCTTCGCACTGTGGCAGCAAGCAACAATAGAGTTCACACACCATGATCACTCTATTATTGCTTGTTCGCGCCACATATATATATATTGTTATTCTTCGCGCACATCCCGTTCGTGGTGAATCACACAATGAACGCAACGCCAACGGAGAGGTTGCAACAGTACATACGCGATGACAATACTGAAAAACGATAAACATCAAAAAAATCCGCCAGCGGTTATTGCAATTTCTCACATTCATTTTACGACCAAGTGTTACATAATAAATGAAAAACGAAAAAACTTGTGAAACTGCAGATATGTTGACATAAGTTTGTATCAAACTACAATTGTCTTTTAAGCTGTTAAATTTGGCCAAAATTAGGGAGCTACAAGAGACAAACGCCAGTGAATCAGCAAACATGAAAGGTGTCGGCCAAATTGTGTAATTCTAGAAAAATAGGGTCAACTTTCAAGGAAAAAAGCTTCAGCTTTGATCAAAATTATTATATACTGGGCAAAGTATTATTGCTGGATAAAAACTTTCTCGTAAACGTCGTACTTTAAGCCGATGGCTCACGGAGCTTTTAACGACACAATTGCCACTCTTACGTCACAAAAGCCCCCATCTGGGAATAACTTAGCAAACATCGAAAACGAATTTGCAAACTTACCGACTGGTAGTAATAAGTGGATGCTTGCAGCAGCTGGGAATCTGGAAAACATGCGATTCCCTGTTTGAGCAGTTACCATCACAGGACACACAAAGAACAAACATATAACATTACACGAATGTTGATAATAACGTGGATTGTGCTGTGTTCTGTGAAAATAAGGAAACTTCTGCAATTCTACGGGACTTCTGGCACGGGGTTCATTAAGTTATCTTACTGTAAGTGCCATGAAATGCTTGAAAACTGATCAGTAAAACCTCAAGTGAGAACGGTTTCACCAGTTGCACCAGTGTAAAAATGTACGAGGGAGATGAACAAAATCTTCCCAAAAACCTCTTACAAAATGTAGGTGATGTCGTTTTCTTGATAGCCTATGCTAGAAAGAGACTAAATACGAATATACCTTGAGAAGAATGATGTGCATTTTCCATGTCATCACAAGACTTTTTCTTCCTTTGGGATACTTTGGCTGAAAATTCAAAAACACTGCTGTGGCCAGGGTGTCATTTCAAAGTAAAAAGTTTGTTTAGGCCATGTCCATTCATAACATATAGATGGTGGTATAGCCTGTGAGGGTTGTGAAAGGCTATTTTATAGTCTATTTTATATCACTGATCAGTCTATTTTATATAGACTATTTTATATCACTGATCAGTCTATTTTATATAGACTATTTTATATCACTGATCAGTCTACTTTATATCACTGATCAATGTGCAATCAACACCATTTGAAGTTGCACTTCACACTCAGAGGGTACTACAGATGCAAGTCCACAGTTCTTTCAATATTATATAGTTGGTAATCTGGTCATAGGCTTTGCCTAAGGTGTTATTTGCTCATCAAGGCATTCAAATGTTATGTTAGCCCACACAACAATTTGGTTTATCTCAACCTAACTTCTCCATTTTTCCAGGGCTAAAAGATATTTCCATTCACCATATTGTGTATGCTGTCCAACATTACTAAGCAAGAGAAATCCTAATGGTTTCTGATCAAGAGAAATGCTTAAAGAAAATGAGATTAAATATATTTGATTGAATATATTTGCTTTGCTGATTTTATGTAAAACATTTGTTTGCACTTTTAATTTAGGAGGAAATATGTTACCCACACTTACTTCACTGTTAGCAAAACTAATACAAGAAACTTTACAAAGATTATAGTGCCACCGGTATTTCAACATTCTTTTTAGTAAACAGGAATATTTTATGAGAAAGGTCATCTTTTAGTCAACAACCAAATGCATTTACACTGTACTGGAAAGGACTTAATTTTCTTCACAGCAAACTACCTTTGACTTCACTTGGAGACAGTAGCCTGTAAACCTTGTAATTTCCTGTTTGTTTTTTTAGAACATGATAATCCTTGGTTTCTTCAAAATCGTTTGATTTGCTAATAACGCTTCGAAAATTGCTTTTCAATTTTGGCCAGTTGGGTGGAGCTTGTTCATCATATGATCCGCGATGCTTTGCCCATTCCTGCAAATGGCAATGATGAACTGAGTTTTCCGTTAATAAGAACATTCTACACTGAAAGATGAAAATGCACTTACTATGAACAACTGATATTCATTTTCGAAGTTTTCACAATGACCTTGTCTGTTCCATGGAATCCTAAGAGAAAAAATTTTATTAAGAAAAATCTAAAAGATGGCTAATTTAAGTATTACAATTAACTTGTAAAAATTCTTTAACTCATCAGATCTCTGTATAATGAAAAGAAATTACTACTGACAGCTTTGATTGGACAAAGCAACATACAAGTATTAGGTTTACCATCACCATATTAACTCATGCAGTACATGCTAAAGCTTTAACTAAAAACAGAATAATTTTTTCATCTTCAGAAAGTTTGTTCTAGTGAAACATCAGTGCTTGTGACAAAATATACTTGAAATATGTTCGCTGTGGGGGTTGAAGCCACTCTAAACCTGGAATTACTTGACCATCAATCATGCGAACAAGCCATTGTCGCAGTGTGAGCTTAAATGTATCATCATTTTCCATTTTTTAGGACCAATGTTTAAGATAAGAATAACCTGTGGAAGAAATTGTGAAATTACATTTCAAACATCAACTTTTGCATTCATTGATTCACAGTTATTGATTGCTAAACCTTAAATATGTCAATTTGGCATGTAATACCAGTGACATACAACATCAGACTCAAAATGTTTCCGCTCATGAAAAAATATATTACCTAATATGCATTGTAACCAAGTGAGTTAAGGTGACGATGCAAAATCTTCAGCTCACGAAAATGAAACTGATGCTCCAACTATTCTAATTCTTATCATAATTGCAAAAAGTTTGAAAGCAGCATTTTGATTGTGCCATTTAAAATTCATTTCCAAATAAAGTTCAATTTTTTATGATAATGTAATACATGCTCCTATAAAAACATGATGCTACATGCTAGCTGGGTTTTGCACACTCAACAATGATTTCTTTAAAAGGAAACTTTATCCACTTCTGTGGCTATAAATACCTAACTTTATTTCTGTTGCTTTATAGATTTTGTGTTATCTCTAAATGAGACATTTGCCATCAGCCATGAATGCAATCCTATAATCTTTGACATCTTGCAACACTGTTGATTAAACATTCATCCTTTGCATACTCAAAAATTTGTATACTTGCTTTGATTAATTTTTGTAATTGATGGACATCAATCATAATGTTGCCATTTAGCTTGAACCATTTGGTTTTTGATATGTTTTCTATCCAACCCCTCTTAGCAGCCTATCATTAAACTGTAAGTAGGCAACAATACACATGTAAATATGGTAGACTACAAAGTATTTGATTATATGTCAATACACACTGATGATACCTATGCAATAGGGTAAACATATACGATGTAAGATCGTAATTTGGCTATGAAAAGATTCCTTTCAATAGAAAGTGATAGACTACAAAGTATGTCTTTATTGTAGATGTTATAACTAATGTGGACTACAAATATGCTTGTATTAGCTTCATGACATTTTAGGAAGTTGCAACAATTTCAAGACTTTGAAAAGTTATTTGTGCATCATCTACCATGCTAATTCTGATTTATGGCATTTTACTTTAAAATCTAATTTACAAGTACCTCATTCATTCAAGTAACATATCAATTTAGTTGTTCAGACATGGTTGATAAATCTGGTTCAAATTCATAAGTTAACAAACTATAGTGCATTTGCCAACATTACTAAGCATAGACAAATTTTAAAAAAATTATGGAGAGATGTAACTGAATTATTTCTCCATTCTGTTGATGGTATGTAATGGTGCATATCACACAACAACCTCAATATCTTATTTTGCAATCCTTTATCTTTCATTGACAGATACGCAACATCTTCACCTAAGACACTTACATACAAAATCAAGTAGAACAGTGATTCTCAAATTTTTTTTCACATTCCTCCCTTGCAAACTCAAACACTGTCACTTCTTCTCCAACGAAGATCACAAACGATAATTGCAAAAATCTCACACTACCTTCTGTGAAGAAACAATAGACGATTATTAACCAAACAGACTCTCTTTTATAACTAGACCTACCATACGTCCCGGTTTGGCCGGAACCCGGTTTAAACGTCTGTCTCGGTGTCCCATCCCGATTTGCAAAATGTTCCAGAATTCACTTCAGTGAAATTTTCAAAATGAACTCCAGCCTGATGATGCATTCCTATGAAATAATTCCACTCAATGGTTATTTGTAAAACTGGGGCTTATTGTTGCATCATTTTTCCATTGTCTTCAATGGAACTACAGCAACTGCTGCAGTTAGAAGCCATTTTGTATTCTTTGAGAAGGCAGGATAACTTTCAGTTAGTTTAGCGCCATTTTATGCTGAAAGTAAGCTAGAACTTGACTTAATGCAGAGAAAAATTTGCCAATCTCAGGCCTTCAGCCGCTCGTTATTTCATTCATAGTTTTGAATTTGTCCCGGTTTGAGCCTAAGAAATTATGGTAAGTCTATTTATAACATCAGTTAGAGCAGCTTGTACCTGCAAGTTACTGTGATTGCTACCTGACAGGCGCATGGTCCGGTTGATCATGGAGCTGGTTGGTAATCGCAGCTTCACCCTTACCACCGCTAACGGCAAACAGACTAGGCTGTAACGCCTCCAGAATGGCGTCCATCAGGGATCCATTCTGGCACCCCTTCTCTTCAACATCTAAGCCTTTGACTTGCCAACCACCATCTCCAGAAAGTATGCATACGCCAACGACCAAGCAATCATGCATGGAGATTGACAAACAGTAGAAGCGGTGCTGAGCAAAACATGGCCAACCGCAGGTGAATACCTCCAGACCTGGAAGTTAAAGCTCAGTACTACAAAAGCAGTATTGGTAGTCTTCCACCTCAACAACAAGGAAACTAAACGTGAGCTGGGCAACCACAACAACGTAACCCTACCCTTCTGCCCCGAGCCCACATACCTCGAAGTAACGTGGGACAGAACACTCACGTACTGCTGACACTTCGAGTCATTTCGCAAAAAGTTGACAAACATCACGCTTTGCACTCCTGAGGTGGCTTGTTGGCTGTGGCTGGGGATCTGAAGCAACAACGTTGCGAACAGCCACCTTAGCCCTGGTCCATTCAGCAGCAGAATACTGTGCTTCTGCTTGGTGTTGCAGTGCTCACATCTGCCTCATTGACCCCACCACCAACGACACCTTGCGAAATGGGACTGGATGCCTGCGTACCTACACACTAGCGGACAATCTTCCTATCCTCACAGGCATCCAACCTGCTGAGCTTTGTCGCAATGGAGCCACACTGTCTCTAGTACGCCGTGCCATGGAGCCTGGACATCTTCTCCACTCAGTGCTCACCTGTTCATTG
>Ga0210059_1011085_pt1 | contig 13834 bp, 10 predicted proteins | sample Ectturendosymbi2_FD_188042 | JGI IMG/M metagenome (GOLD analysis project Ga0210059, IMG submission 188042) | Ecteinascidia turbinata endosymbiont from Florida, USA - Sample 2 (SPAdes) (version 2) | ecosystem: Host-associated > Tunicates > Ascidians > Unclassified | place: Key West, Florida...
TGTTCAGCAGCTATTTCAGTCTTCTGATGTTGGATTCCATTAGTCTATTGTTGTGTAGTTTTTATTTTCTTTGTGGATTGTCTTGTTGTACAATATTTTAGTTGTAGTAGGCAATGTGCCTGCTACATTCCTCCCGGATCCACAGAAATTGATTGTCTAATCAATTTTTTTGTCTTTCTTCTTTCTTTGTCATTTAATTTTCCGGTGGAGGAATGTTTTCCGGATTTTCAGACTCTCCTTCTTTTTCTTCATGGGTGAGCTGTTCCTCTTCTTCTGGATCAGGGTATTGTTGCGATCGGAAATCCCGAGCGGCACGTGCGCAAAGCTTCGCACCGTGGCAGCATGCAACAACAGAGACCACCCGACGAGATCACTCTCGTCGTTACCATTAGCAAGCACAATCAACTGTTCACCAGGTTCACAAGCATTATTAGAGGTCACTCACCAAGATCACTCCATCGGGATCACTCTATTATTGCTTGTTCGCGCCACATACATATATTTTTGTTCTTCGCGCACATCCGGTTCGTGGTGAATCATACAATCAACGCAACACCAGCAGAGAGGTTGCAACAGTATCTCAGAGTTGATCGGTATCCTGAAGTGAAATTTTCACTGCTATGACGTGCATAGTCACTTGGGAAGTTTAAGATATGTTCGTCGCTGGGTTTGGGAGATATATTTCAGAGATCTCTCTGTGTCCTTTTTGTTTTCTTGATTCTCTTCTTCTTTTGTGTTGAGGTTGCGTACTTTTATAACCCATTCTTGTTCTTTATTATTTCCAGAGTCAGGATAAGGTTGAAGAGTGTGTCCAAGGTGATGATGGTTTGAGCGATAACCAATGGCAATTTGGATTTCCAGAGGGATAGTTTCTAAAAAGGAAGTAGTTAGTGGGTAGACTTCTTGTGTTCATGATATTCATCATATTTTTTCCATTATGTGAATATCAATGGATGTTCGTTATTCTATTTATTTTGGCTTTTTCTTATGTATCCTTATAAATATATTTGTATACAAATAGGAGTACTATGATTCCTCCAAAAATTCTGTCAGTCATAATTGTTTACAAACTCTAGAACTTTTATTGTTTTAATATTTATTGCCGCCAAGTCAGGCAGTATTTCCGTGTTTTCTTAATGTAGATTTTCATTTTTTAGTGAGTTTTCTTTATGATCAAATTGTTCTAATCGTTGTGAAAGGGTGATCTCGGACCCATTTTGTGGAATTCTGGTGTTCGTCTTATCTTAACCTATATATGAATGATTTCTTTCTCAGTGACGATAGACAGTATCGTTTCTCAGAGAAGAGATATTTTTCAACTTTTTTGAACTTGTAAAATTAATTTTCTAGAATTGTATTTTTTGATTGCCAGTTGAGTTGCCTGAGTGTTCCGACTTAAGATTATTTTTCTATTTTTAATAGACCGTCTGGTCGTAATTATTTGTTGTTTGAGGAGTCGTCTGTTAAACGAGAGTACAAATTTTTCGAATCGTTGTTGTCTGTTTGCCAGGTTTTGTATAATTGTTTGGTGAAAAACAGGCATTTGTATATGCAATCGAGGTTTTATTTTCTTCAATGTCTGGAAGAATTCCAGGTCTTTCCTAGCGTAATTTTTAAAGAATCCACTGCATACTTGCATTGTGGTTCTTGAATTTTTGCACAAATATGCGTTTGACTGTGGTAATTATAGCAATTTTTGCGTTGCTTTTGTTCCACATATTGAGCAGTGTGAGTATCTATTTTTGCTGAGTTTATCCTTTCACAATATGTGTTGCCTTTGTGATCGGCCATGAATATGTTTTGGTAATAGAACATTATTCAGTATCACATCCAGTATTACCGTTAAATGGGATGACTGATGTTCTAAAGAAAAATAAATCGTTGTTTATCTGTTTGTCGTAGGTCCATTTATGATAATGATTGTATATCAAGTGGAAATCTTAATTGTTTCATGCAACTATTACTTTTCTCATTGGGAAATATTAGATTATCCATGAAAAGTTTTCATAAAAATTTTGTTATAGTAAAAAGGAAAATTGATGAAACTTATTTTATATAGATGCTTTATATAGCATCTATCTCCATGCCGCCCTGGAGATTTTCCAGGAAACGTTTTGAATATGGTGTCACCGTTTCTGGAATGTTCCCAATTGGATCACTTCAATGCAGTTTGGTTGGTGTGAATATGTTCGTGACTCAATGGTGTGACAAATTGAATGAAGAAGCTTTTTGATGGTGTGTGTGGATAATCTGAAACACTACTCTGGCTGGTGTAATTATAAGCTCAGAAGTAGCATAGAGCTTGTGGTGGTTGTTGTTTTAGAATAGAGGTCGCAAAGCTGGTCTCAGATTCATCGGTTTGCGCCTCAGGCTTGCCTGTGCGAGATACTAAAATATAATGAAGACGTTCAAATTGTAATGATCATTAATGTTAACCTATTCCTATCTACAATGAGACAGTGCAGGTTGTATCTTGCACCGCAGTTTGTTGTTCAAATGGCTGCCATTGCAGAATTCGGATATGTTGTCCAGCAGTGATGACTATGTCTTTGGAGAAGTCAATGTAAAGTATTGCTCCGTTCATTGTCTATTGGAGACGGGTAACTCGTATATTGGGTGCTGGTGTGAATTTCACCAGTATCTTGTCATCAGATGGCCGTAAATTCTTTAGATGAATGCCAATGTCACCTTTTTGTTGCTTCGTGATAGGTATTGGAGAACGAATAAGGATTGCATCAATTGTGTTTGTCAGACAAGAAACGTCGGTAGAAATTAGTTGTAGTTGCGGCATGTTATTTTATTTAAATATATAGATGTTATCTGAAAAACAAAAATGAATTAGCGGATTTTTGTAATCCGTTAGCAGTAGTTGTTTGCTCTTTGATTGACAAGTATTGCCAAATTTGTGTGAAAATTGAATGATATATGCATCCTGACGGTGAATAATGTTAAATTAGTGTCGGCATGGCCCTGTTGTATAGTTTTTGGGCATGAGCCAGTCATCAGCTTGACTTGGCCACGCAAGTCGTACCAGAGCAGTTTGGCTTTAAATCAGCGCGGTGGTGCTGATAATCTGATTCGTGTAGCGTCATTGTGGACAATGCGGGGAATGCTGAGGAAAATGCATACTGCGGTGGTTGTTAATACATGCATGAATGCCTTCACGTATGCTTGTGTTATGACAAAGTTAGAACAACCAAAGTAAAGAATATTAAGATGCCGATCGAGTAAACTGTGTAAACTTGTATTTTGTTGTCGAATGTTATCTTTATAGATTCGATAAGTTGTCAAATGTTCGCATGATCAAAATTTCCATTGGAGCTATCGACCGAAAGCTCGTTTTTTATGAACTAAATTTGTATGAGCTCTTCAAGTTCGTGTAATGTGTTCGTGTAACAAGTTGAAACCTTATAGATTTGGATCATATGCATGAAGCGGATTGTAATAATTTCCCTATGGAAAATAAGGTTAAGTGTAAGTTTGCTTTGAACACCTGCTAGTGTGTTATAGTCAGGGATTGTAAGACTATCAATTTGTAGAAAAAATTGCATGCTTATGGCATGAGTGAATGTAAAGAGTATTGTTTGACTTACCTATTGGGTTGTTCATTGTTTATTTTTCGACATATCAAGATTATTTTAGTAAGAGGTTGTGTGTATTTGGGGAATAATGTGTAAAGTACCAAGGTGGATGCCTCGCGGAAAAACTGTTTGTTGTTTCATAGCCAAATGTGTGAATTTGATGTTAAAGCCTTAACGTATGGCCATTTTGCCGTTAACTAGTAAGTCACAGTAGTTTGGGGCAGGGGTGAAGTGAAACTTCACTTCATTGTTGTGAATAATTCTCAAGTCAGAGATGTGTAGACGATTGTTGCAGTAGTGGACACGACCTTGTATCGGTGTGTCTTGGTCATACAAGTCGTGCCAGAATGGCTCAAAAGTGTGTCAGCTGGTTGTAGCATGTCTGTGTGTGAAATATGTTCGGATTTGATTTCGTTAGTTAAATTTCTGTAAGTATAGAAAAAAACAATGATTATAGTGAAATGATGGATTACCTACCATCATCACCTTAAATGCAACGTTGTAATATGAACTTGGGGGGTTCATAACGAAAATGGTTTGGAATTAATATCAAATAAAGTATCAGACGATAATAGTTAGATGCGTCTTCGATGCATATATGTTGAGGTGTTTTTAAAAAAAGGCCGGTGGCATCAGTGATGATGTCACCTAGTGTTATGAAATGAACATTTGTATATGAGCGGTGATGGAGAGAGACAGTGACAGTCGTGGTCTAAGAACGCATTAAAAATCAAAGAGAAAATACATGGTTTTGACTTAAATAGAATCTTCCATGCCAAAATATATTTGCTAAATCGGAAAGGGAGAAAAAGGAAAAAATAACGTCCTCGAAGATGAAATTTCATGCACCAGGATGCAGGATCGACCAAAGATACAGATCTGTTCAAAAGATACTATTATGTCCACAATCAAGCAAATCTGTCCACAAGATACGAATCCGACCACAAGATACTGGTCCGTCCACAGAGATACTAGACCGTCCACAAAGATTCCGATCTGTTCACAAAGGTGCAGATTCTGTCACAAAGATACAAATCTGGGCACAAGCTACAGATTTGTCCATAAAGTTACAAATCCATTCACGAAGCTACGAAACTATCCACAAAATGCAAAATTGTCCGCATGAAGACAGAGCTGGTTCCACAAGGGAACAGAATGTTGATTCTCATTAAGCAAATGCTAACGTGTTAAGGATTGTAATGAAATATTCCATTCGTGCCAAACTGCATCAACATCCCCACCATTTCCAGGACCACTAACACAAGTCTTGTGTGGGTATGTTCAGTGAAATTGTTTGAAAAGCAAGATTGTGGAGACCCCAGCACTGGCTCTCATTGAAAAGAGAAGAAAAATAGAGATGTGGAAAGAAATAAATGGAAGAAAAAGCCAGCATGAGAGACAAGCGCCCAAATCTCCAGATCACGCCTTTCTATGAGATGTGATTGTGAGAAAGTTTTTGATTCGTGTGTGTGTAAGTGTCGCATGCTTGAGGTGATGTAATATTTGATTAGTATATTCTGTGTTTATATCGGATCCCTCACAATGAATTATTGCTTCGTCAATCCGTAATTTATTTCTTCTTTGTGTGTTTACATTGGATCCCTCACTGTGAATTATTGCTTCGTCAATCCGTAATTTATTTCTTCCTTGTGTGTATATTTGTCGCATTCTTTCAACATTGTTATGTGTTCTATTTCCATCTTTTAGTGTGTCTTAGTTGTGTTTAATGTATCCCCATGAAAAATAGCAGATGGTATTGTGCAGTGAGACAAGTTGCCATTCCGGCCTGGAAATATATATGTTTGCATAAAACTACTTTGATTATGTCTTTTAAAAGTGCTATGTTAATAAAAAAATTTGGAATGTATGATAAAAAAATTATAGACAATTTGAACAAAAAGAAATAGGACCACTTCAGACAACTGTCGTCTCACCTTGTTAATTGAGAGAGTCGTGGGTTCAATCTTCATGGTTTGTCTTTTCGTCCACGCTTGTTTTCTGAGAGGAGTTGTCCAATAGGCTTGATTCCGTGTTTGGAAATCCGGATAACTGGATTTTGTGTTGAGGTAATGAACTAGTTTGTGTGAAGGTATGTTTCGATCGTTGAGTCGTCGGTTGTCCGTTGTGTCTGGTGTGGTAAGTTGAGGAGTTATAACGTATGTTTCGTGAAATTTGATAGTTCGGATTTTGATTGAAGCTTTGTTTCCTTGAAGGTTGATGTTGCCGGGTGTTTTGACATCGTTGCTTTTGCAATATTCGGGTTCTACATTTTTTTGCTATGTGACCCACTTGGTTGCATCTGAAGCACATTCGATTTTCGGGTTTATTTTCTTTTGACCTTTGTGATATGTCGGCTTGTGTCGAGGTCTGTTGCATTCGTTTAACTTGTGGTGACGAGATTGTAGTTGCTGAGAAAGAGAATGTTGTAAGTTCGTTACGTCTTTTAAGTGCTTGATGATGTCATGTAACAACGTGATGATCGTTGGATGGGGTCCATGTGCGGGTTGAGGTCTTCATGTATTTCTCCATTATGTTCATGGGATGGAGTAGCTGATGATTCAATTTTGGCGTTTGCTTCGTTAGGTTTGGATCCGTAACACTTTCTTGTCCATGTGAAATGTTCGTGGTTGAGTTTATCTTGTTCTCGGTGAATGGCTCAGCAAGTGGTCGGTCGATTTTCGAAAAATCAGTATCAGATGTGAGGTCAGTCATCGTGTGGTTACTCTGGTTTCTGAAAAACATGAAACTTGAAGAGTATTCTTGGATAGGATGAGTTATTAGCTTTCCAGAGTATCATTAGAAAATTTGCTAGTGAATTGCTGAAAATTAATGCTTGGTTGGGTTGTATTAGTGTATTTTGTTGGCCAGGAGAACCATGTATAATTTTTTTGATGTGCTATTTTGTATAAAATTTTGAAGACGTATGTATGATTGAAATGGGTTATCAGGATCAGGAAGCTGTTAACACAGTTCCCGTGTTCGTGTTGGTGATCTGATATTAAGTAATTCTGCTTCAAGATTGTCATAAGGGAAAATGCGGTGATGTAGATATCTTTTGTTGCATCGCTCGTGTAACCTAAAGTTCCACCAATGGTTATGTGCTGGGTTTTTGACTACCTGGGCTGGAAAAGTTACTTCAATTGGGGAAGGGTAAAAGTATTGTTGTAGTCGGCGCCTCCGTTTCTTGTGTAGCCAATGGTTGTATGTTGCGCTTGTAAACTTAGGGGGGCAAAAAGATGTTTATGGTCGAAGATGTGTGTATGGGCCCAATGTATGAGCCAAAATGATCGTCATAATTGTGATAAAGGATCTCCTGTTTGAATTCGTAACGCAAACCAATAAAATGGTTTTGTATGGTGATATACATTTGTTCTTTCACGTTTGTGATAAACTCTAGCATTTCGTGCATTGATAGGTGCGACTGGAACAAGCTTCCCGCTTGGGAACTTTATTTCATAGAGGTTTGGTGCCAAAGCTGTTACAGTAGTCCATAGTTTAAGATTGTACTCCTCAATATCGTTTGCATCTAGATTACTCGATGCATTGAGACATCTTATTGATTTCAGTCATGGTAGGTCCTGAATTGGTATGTAACATGGTTTCCTTGCTTGTAAAAGTTGCGCATCAGCGGGTTTTTATATAATTGAAACGTTATGTTAGAGTATCGCTCAAAGAAGGAATTTAATGCATGGAAGGTGAAGATTATTGCGTCTGCATCACGTGGGAATAAAAGAATGGAGTCGGGTCCCTGTTCCAGATTAGAAATCTTAAAATGTATCCCTGAACGTGTAAAAAGTAAGTACGTTTCAAAAACAGAGTGCGGTATGTCCACCCTGTGGGAAAGCGTGTTAGAAATTCCCACATCCCAGGCTTTCCTGTTTGTAGTAAAATATCTGTTTTGGGGGGATTAGTGAAAAGGCTTTATTAAAAGCCTGGGATGGTGCAATGGTTTGTTAATAAAGGAGGAGTGCTTAAGATTCTCATAAAAGGCTTCTTGGTTGCATGGTTGGTTATATGTCTCAGGAATAGTTAAAACATTCATGCGGCGCTCATCTTCAGGTGCAGAAACTATCACTTGGTTTTGCTTTACCAGTGAGCTAAAAGCTGTTTTTAAATCAGTAGAACAGCTTCTTGTGTCTCTATTAGAAGCGAGAACACTTACCATCGTAAAATTAAATAGCAAGAGTGTTTTCATGGTTTGTTTTCTGTGTTTCTGTCAAAAAAGAAAAAAGAGTGATTATGGGTTATCCTGAAAAAGCAAACAGTCAGGTGAAAGGCCGCAGAAGGCTGTTTTATATCCAAAAAAATGTTGTTAGTGGTAAAGTACTAAGGTGTAAACGTGTTTACAACAATGAATCCTTGCAACAATCAAACTATCTTCGTTCATGTTCTCGAATATATATTGTAGCAAGAGAAAATGCACAAGATGTTTGTCACAACATAGTACACTTCTTATGCGCAAAGTAATGTCAGAGGAATAATCAATTTTTATGATAACTTATATACACACAATTCACTTGACTAGGTTGTGAAAAGTGTAAAGTATTGCTGAATGCGTTGTGTGAAAAGTGAATATTCTGAATTAGATACGGCTAGTGTTTATGTTGCCAGACCGAAACAGCTTAGTTTTGCAACTGCTAGCTCATTGCGCTAACGTATTTGGAGTGGACAGGAAGTCACGTCTGAAATCTGAGTTATGGCGCTTTGTCAAGCACTTTCCGTGTCGCGGCAGTGCTGAACGGAGTTATGTAGAATGTGAGACAACGTTAGTTTTTGCAAATGTACGAAGGTTGTTAGATGAGGTCTCCAATGGAAAATAAGGTAAAAAGTCTGTATGCGGAGTAGAAGGATCGCGGAAGAATCTTCGTTGTTTGTTGATGAATTTGGAACATGTAATGAATCGTTGTATTTCATCTGTTGTTGCATGTGTTATTGCTGAAGTGTCACGGCTTATAGCTGATCTTCGCTAGTAAGCTGAAACATGTTTTTTGATCATCAGATTTTGCTGCCTGTATGTGAACTAGCGTGTTGTCATGGCTTTCATGAAGATAGATTTAGACTGCAATTTCTGAAAGATGATGCTGTATGTGATTTTGTAGCATGATTTAAGAAGATTTCACTGATGTCTGCATTTGCGATGGGACACTGATGGAGAGTTGTTGAAAAAATCAGGAGAAGGTATAACCTTATTTGACAACATATCGAAAATAACCAGGTCTCTGTCTTATTGATGTCTTGTGATTTGAGGATAATGTGAAACTGTTACCTTTGATACCGACATGAAGGTTTATGCTAAAAGAACATGTTGATTGTAATATGCAAACTCAAACGCGGGTTTGTTTATATTTCCAGACCGCAGTAGCTTGTTTTTGCAACCGCTCACCCATTGCGCGTTCTGACTTGGAGAAAAAGGGAAGTCACGTTTGATATCGGACTTAATGCGCTTTGCAGAGCACTTTCAGTGTTGCAACGGTGCTGAATGGAATTGAGTATGATCTCTGCTCACTTGCGCGTGGCTAACAGCTTGGTGTCAAATATGAATGCTGGAAAACGATTGCGTTTGTGTTGCTTTGCTTTCGCTTTCATCAGGCTGCAGTGTCTGTGCTGGGTGGCTAGAAGTTTGTGTGGTTGGAAACTGCGTAAAAGACTGAAAGTTGTGAGCTGCTCAGGTGATTGCGATGAGCTGGTGGTGGGGTTTGTGCGGTGTTTTGAGCGCCTGTGCGCAATCGGCAGAGTTGTGCTTCTGTTGTGAAAGTTGAATTCGGAAGGCAATGTGGATTTGAGCGCTGACGAAGAAGATTGTCAGCTCGATCGTCAAATTGTCGAGTTTGACAATGTATGTAAGCTCCAGTGAGGTTAGGTAAGTAGGAGCTTTTGCTGTTAATTCAAATCGTTAAGTATCATGGTTTCAATGTGAAAAAACAACATGTGGTGCAAGTAAATCCTAGGCGTGTATCTGATAAAAAGGATATGGTGTGTTTTGTTCGTGTATCATAGTGTTTTGCTGACTGTTTGATAGTTGAAGGAGTGGATGTAAATTGAAAATAGAGATATAACCGTAGTCGTGAAGAAACGTTTTGCAAAAAGATGTGATGTTTGATTTTGAGAGATAGCATTCATGCATTAGTGTTTATGAGATGAAGACATTTGTACACTTCTCGTGTTTGTCGTAAGTCAAAAATAACTTGATTTTAGAATGTTGTTTGGTCCCGTAGAAAGGTAAACACAATGCCTTGCGAGGAGAGATCCTAGAAATGTTGAAATGTGACTCAAGAAGCGGCGAGAGTAGAGTTGGTTCGTTGTGCATGTTAGGGTGCAATGTTTTTTTGCAGTGAGTGAAAAATAAGTTGTCATTCTTGGAAATTGCGAGATTAGAAAAAATATTGTGGTTTTTGCTGGTTGACAAAAATGCAGAACTGATAATGTCAGATATTTCCAACATCTGCCAAAATAAAAGGTGTTGAAAATCCTGTAAAGGCAATGTTCGCCATGCGTGCGCATCATCGTGAGTGCTGTGAAAACTTGAGATTAATTTTTTGTTGTAGTTCGCGTCTGATGTAATATTGAATTAAAATAGAAATAGCCTGCATTATGTTGTATTGATTGATGTGGTTAGTGAGCGTTTCTAAATATCCTATATATTCAGTTGTGCATGAAGGGGTCTGCTAGCATTGAAGAAGGCTGATGAATGAAGGGCGCAAAATGATTAGGCATAGAGCAATTAAAATGCTTTGAAAACATGCCGTAGCTGCAACCTTGGAAGTAGTTCTAAATATCCTGTGTGAAGATGATGCGTTGTAAGGTTTGTTTTAGCGTCTTACGTGTTCGAATGTGACCCTAGCAATGAATGCAAATTAGAAGCAGTTGTGTTTGGGATTTAGAATAGTGAAATTTTATAGAAATGATGTTATAGCAATTAACGAAGTGAAGGTGCTGCAGCGTGGAGAGCGACTGAACTGCTGAAAAAGTAAGTCGTGAAGTAATTGAAACAATTTCGTGACGTTTCATGGTGTCTGCAGATAAAACTCAAAGTTTTCAGAGCAAGCCCTCCCGGTGTCAATTAGACTTGAGATGCTTAAGTTAGGTCATGACTTCAGCATCGCATGGTTTAACGCAAGCAGTTTATCTGGACTGTGATTCTGAGAACTGGTTATGTTTTGCTGTGTATGTGTTTTTGAAAAGCAGCCTAGTGACGAAGTGAAAGGTGATGTTTTGTTTGCCAAGGCGAGAATGAAAAGCAACTGAAAAAAAAATCTGCGTCGCCTGCAAATCTGCTGTCTTACGTTTAAGTGAATGACTGCATAAGAAACAATGTCGTGTGCGTATCTAAAGCGGTGAAAAACTTAAAATCGTGTGATATTAGAAAAAATTTCTTTTTTCTAATGCAAAAGTTATGATTTTTATGCGATTTCTAGCAAATGGTGTTATGAATGTGTGAAGTCAGATCGTTTCGGTATATTTTTAACGCATACTGAGAAAAAATGTGTTAAATTTTTGTGTTAGGGCGTGAGTGCTAGTGTTATCAGAAGGCAGGTTTGTTGAAGTTTGATGTTCAAGTATTAGTCTGACCTCAACGCAAACTGAATGTATAAAACTGTGTTTTCTTGCAAAAGTCGTGTAAAAATTTCGACGCTCGCCTGTACGGATGGTTGGGGAAAGTTTAAAAGCTATTCAGCTTGTGAGTTAAAACGTGTCGCGCTTTTTTATCAAAAAATGAAAGTTAGATGAAATGACTATATTTTAAACCACGTGTATGTAAGTGTAGTTACTTTTCAAGATGTATTTAAGCAGAAATGTTATGTGTAATCGTTATGAAAAAAATTCGCAATGAAGTGATGTCAACACTGTGCACCACTGTTCATTCGTGAGACAGTGATTCATGAGAGACGAAGGCACGTTTCCTGAGGTTTTGTTTTGACTGCGCTCGCAGTGGAATGTAGGCGTTACGAATCACGAGATCTTTGTCATGTTGGCGGTTGACGCTAAAAAAAGTTTGTCATTTGTGTAAACGAGAGATGTTTGGTACTGCGGGCTACGCAGAGTGCGGCAATCGTCGCGTCGTTTCACGTTGCCATATCTTGGCCGAAAAAAATTATTATGTCATAAGGAAAGTGCAAATATCGTAGGGCTGACAACCATGGAATCTGTGGTTAGTCGAATGATGGTGAAAGAGTATTTTTTTAATTCGATTTAGTTGAGAATAATAGAAGTTTTATCGTTTGTTCGTTGAAAAGTTATCGCCGCAAGACAATCATATGAAGAAAATGAAATTGCAATATAATAGGAAAAAGGTAGTTACTTATCTGTTAACGATGTGCAGATGAGAAGTAATTGTTCCATCCGAAGATATTCAAAAATGAGTGCATATCTATTAAAATTTAACGATTCCTGTCTGTGTCAAAACTCATGTATGACTGTCCTGTTCTAATTCGGAATCGTGGCAAATTGGTTTCAGAGAGCAACAATTCTCACGGGTCAGATCTGCTGTTCAAGCAATTCGCATTGTCAATGAAACTCAATTTCTGCGTCGTTTCAATAAATGTGAACATACAGTCTGGGTATAACTGTATCTCAACAATGGCTAAAAAACTTTTGTTGTTAATCAGCGTCAGTTACCTGAGTGCTTGTGAAGTATAGATTTGCTGCATCGTGTATCCCTGAGCATCAACTGTGACTGGACATCTTTGTGGTGAACTCACATTGGTCGTCTGAATCTTTGAACTGTATAAATTTGCTACCTCTTGTGGAAGTAAGATTGAGAGTGATGCACTAATGGGGGAAATTGACAAGTTGAAAAAATGCAGATACGTCCCAAGTATGTGAAGCAGCTTAAATATGTATCGTGGTTGTTGCCGTGAGTTACGGCAATGGTGTCCAAACTGTTGAAAGAAACGCGAACATCGGCAGTGAGTGGTTATTGCTGAAAAAAATTCTTAATTGAAAGTAAACCCATTGAAAGAAAAAAATTACTTGTATTTCGTTTAAAATAAGTAAAGCAATAACATAAAGTAGATTTAAAAAGCTGTTATGATGCAAGGTATATTTGATTTGAATGTTGCTTGTTGCATGAATGTCTAGCAGTCGCTTTTTTTTGAGATGTTGAAACTATTGAATAAATTAAAAATCTGTATAGCAAATTGTAGTTTAAATGAAGTATTTTATGAAATAATTTTCATTAAAATATATTCGTAAAAGACTGTAACACCTTGGAAAGCAGATTAATTGTAGTAAAGTATCAAAGGCAAATATAGAACCTGTCAGTTAGTCATAAGACTTCGTGTTGACGTTGATGTCCAAAAAGTGCAGGTCGCAGTATATTAAAGTTAGATATGAACTATTCCAAAGTTAATGGAAATTTTGGAAAGGTTATTACTCGATGTGGAGAAGTATCAGAGGCAAGTGAAAAGTTTGTCAGTAAGTTATTAGACTTTTGACAAACATTGGGCGCCAAATATAACAGCATGTTTCGGGCCTATTCCCAAAGTGCTGTTTTTAGATACAGCAGTATTCTTACAGGTGGGTTCGCGTCATTGCCGTATCAAGGACAGTAATAACAACTCTCATTCGTTTGTTAAAACCGCCCTGCTTGCTTCTGATACCTCATTAAACTTGTCAACAACGTAAAATGAAATTTGTATTTTCTAGTTAATCATATTTTATTTTATTTGATACACAAATATAAACAACAACAGGTATACATCAATATAAGATAAATGCTCCATAAAGGGATTCTCTCGAATCAAATTCGCAGTCAAGAACGTTTCATGCAATAACTTCTGCAGTCAGCAAATCTGTTCTATTTACTCAAGGTATCCTGCATTTTGCAACATGATTCAAAACGTGCTGCGTACTAATGCAGATTGTTAAATTACAGATCAGTCTTTTGAATAAGTCTGATCATGTAAAAGTCTTTCGACCAGAGCTAGATCATTAATCACAGAGTTAACCGGTTTCCTATTTAAATGTCACGTTTTCCAAACCGTTCGTTTGAGAACGCTTTTTAACATTTAATGTCAACAAAGTGAGTTTTCATGTTGACTTGGGCTTTCTCGAAAACAGTAGGAAACAGTATTTTGGAGTTTCCAATTTTACAGGTCTGAGTGTCATAGATTCACCTGGACAAAGTCACTTGTGTTGACTGAAGCAATCCTGTCTAAAGGACTTGCTCAGTCAAAAACTCTTGATTGTGGAGCTAGTGGCGATCCTGTACTTTATCACACTGCTAGGGTTCCACAACTTAACCAGCCAAGTGG
>Ga0210059_1011086_pt1 | contig 13832 bp, 8 predicted proteins | sample Ectturendosymbi2_FD_188042 | JGI IMG/M metagenome (GOLD analysis project Ga0210059, IMG submission 188042) | Ecteinascidia turbinata endosymbiont from Florida, USA - Sample 2 (SPAdes) (version 2) | ecosystem: Host-associated > Tunicates > Ascidians > Unclassified | place: Key West, Florida...
CCAACTTTTTCATGCGGCGACCCATTTTGCAACCCAATTTAACCTAACGACCCCCTTCCGAAAATTTCCAGTCAGACATATGAAATGCAGTTGTGTTTGCACAATAGAAAATCACAATGACCATAAAATAACGTACGACATCACTGCGTTGAACCAACACTCATTTGTTAAATTCATGCACATGGCAGCATCAGTGAGAGAGACCCGTGCCGTACACAAATCACTCCACAGCACAGCTCATTGTATACTAGATTAAAAACTCCCTTAGCTGCCGCAATCAGACATCTAACTTATAAACATATCACATTCTTTCGTCACGAAGTTATTCGTGCGTTGCCAAACGCAACAGTATTCTGTACTGTGGTGGTCATAATCACACTTAAAACAATTTTGAATGAAAAAATAGGCTATCATTTTTGCCAGGTGATCCTATTATTGTGGCTACGACAAAAAGTAGTTCCATAAGAAATATAAAATAGAGAAGTAAATATGAATATTTTTGTCAGAAGCTCTTGCAACCCTAGAAAAAAAGCAAACGACCCCCAGGTTGAAAACCACTGTTCTAAACGCTGCCACCATTTTCAGTGTCCATGCATTTCTTCATGGAATTTGTAAATAAGGCCACAGGTTTGAGGTTGTAAATGAACGTTTGTAGTATTTGGCCATTTGCACAAATTTTTGGATGATTTTTATTATCTTGATATTTGGTAACGTGCCAGATATTTTGTTGCTGCATTATTCAAGGAGCTGAGGTTTCGAGTCTCGAACTTCCAGGTCTCGGTCTCGGCTTTTATGACAAAGTCTCGGAGGTTACGGTCTCGACTACATCACTGCTGAAAAGTTCTCATTTTCGGAAATGCTGCGAAGAGAACTTTATCTGTGACCGTTAGCGAAAAAGTTGTACCACGGTTGAATAAGCATGATGACGTCATTGAATGAGATGTCATGAAAATTGCCACCACCCCCGAAATGAGAGCTGGTTGCGCCCCTGTACAAGGTTAATATTTGTTCATATTTTTTATGGTTCGTTCCGTAACACATTGGTGTGAAAGGCTTTTGAGCTGCTTTCTGATTTAAGTTTTTTCTATAATTTTAGTGCTTTCTTGTTTATGGTAATAACACTCTGCTATTCAAACATACCCTGAGCGTATTGACACTTGATATAGATTTTCTAATACCCCTGTGCTGTAAGACCACACAAGTCAAGGAAACACCGCGCCAGAAACCACCAATGAAAGAGCCAAAATTGTGAGTCTCTAACGTTCAGGTCTCGATCTGACACTTTGAACCAAGTCTCAGAGATTACAGTCTCGAAGACAACATTGGTGAAACTGTTCAATTTGGAACAGTGGAAAACATGTTGGCCAAACGGGAATAAATTTTAGAAAACCACTTTGCTCTCATGTGTATGAGTGATTTTTTGTTTTTTAGGAAGAAGTACACTTTGTTTTTAAAATACAAAATTGTACAGCAACAGAATAAACATTCTGAAATCATAGTCAAGCTCGTTTTTAAAAGCTATACTGTGCAACACACTATTCACAGCAACATAAATTTGCAAGTCAATTCAGTAAAAACAAAGCATGAAAACAGTCACGTTGAGCAGCTCAGCTCACCTGTCTACTTTTCTGTCAAAAACGACCAACGTTTCGAACCCTCACCAACTGCAGTAGTTGATTGCAGATTAACAAATTGTTCTAAATTCTTTATTGAACTTATTTGACAGGGAGGACATGGTGGAGCAAGCAACAGGACGGTGCTTACGAATGAGTGGAGGCGGTGCGCTTATTCTGAATAACTCAGAAAAACATGAGCTATTTGCTGTTGTAGATCGGGTCAAAGCAAGTTAAACTGATGTGTGAAATCCTGTTGTCATAACTCATATTCGCGTTGACGGCAGGTTGCAAGACTAGAACTAAGAGCATGCAACGAAGCGATTTTAAGTCCTCTATGACTGTATCATTGAACACATAATCTGCAATATTGGTGGAGTTTAGAATAACTTGCAGATTAAAAGTAAAAGTATTTCAAATACAACTAAACTTGACGGAGCGCTTGCGCTTCTGCAGAGTGAAAGGTTTCATCCATACGGTGTTTTCAACCAAATTCTCTGAAAAACACGACTTTTACTTCGTTGTTGAGAAAGAAATGCGTAAGCTCTGCGGTTTTTAAACAATAAGGGTAGCTCCAATATTTTTTTATTTAATTAGATTTCGGACATAAGAAAATTTAACTTTTTTTCTCCAGACGAACCAAAGCGCATAACGAGAACACGCACAGCTACATCAAGAAGTACGAAATTTGTCTTACCTCTGTTTAATAAGCCAGCTGCTGCGAGTTAAACATTACACGTAACAAAGTTTTATTCAGATTTCGAGATACAGCGAACCACCGAACAATCATGTTCTCTTCACAATATCACGGTCACCCACTTTACAATGAACAAACATTTAGTGATGAAAAACAGAGGCTTGCATTTTCTGTGTGGTCAACTCAACGGCCTTGAGTAAACCTCGGGAGGAATTGGTGTTTTATGGCACAAGTTTACGTCGAACATCCCGACCAAATCCTATCTCACGTTTCGTCCCGGCATTCATTTAATTATCCGCGGCCTTTTCGTTTCCTAACAAAAACAACATGGGCATTCGCCAAACTAGCGAAAGCATACCGCTCAAAGTATTCTACCAAGCGTCGTAAAATACGTGGGGCCCGCGTCAAACGTGCACAGCCATATCGCATTTTAGAACTTAACTGCGACGCCTATGTCAAAACGACGAATTAGCACAGAACCGGAGTCTACTATACCATACTGTCAATTAATGAATCTCTCATGGTTGTTTCGACGGCAGCTGCGTTTTGGTTATCACCAAGTTTGAACACACTTTCTATCACAGAAAGTTCAGTGCTAGTTGTATCGAGTCCACAAAATGCACACCAATCATTCACAACCATACCACCACCAATAACTTCACTTCCACGATTAACAGTCCCTGCCACCAGGGGCACTTGCAATAAAGACGACAGCTCATCTTGGTCTTCGACACTTGTTTTGGGGTGCACAAGACCACCTTGATTACTGAAACAGCAGTAGCTGCCAACTAAAACCTGGTCGGTAACAGTCTGACGAAACACTTCCACCTTGAGGGTGTCTGCCAAAATCTCTTCAGTCTCTCGATCAAGATCAGGATGAACCAGTGCGACATAATCATTGCACGCTACTACGTTTCCCAATGCTGACAAACGTTCTTCCACTCTTTGAAGCTTGACGTCATCAGGTAAACAGTTTCTAATGTGCTGAAGCTCCTGATCCGTAGTTGAGCTTGGCACCAGCAGACCATGTCGATTACCTACACACATCCTTCCAATAATCCGACACCCTGCTATTGATGCATGCACCACTGGCACTGTGTCTGAAAGTTCTGACTCAAAGACACTGTAGAAGTTTTCTGATCCACCAATGGCAACCAAACAATAAGCATTAGTCAGCTTGGAAAAAACTCCAATTTCATTATTGTTTTCAAATTGGACACGAACAGCCATACCTAATAGCACCAACACCTAAACTGTAGTACTTAACTCCACCTTAAACACAAGCAGGCTATTGATAAGTGGTTTACATGCAATTGACATGCCAACATGTTGCTCAAAGTGATAAGGTGAACCAAATACGCATCATGACTAAAACACAGGTTGATAATGAAACCAATGTTGAAGAATTGAGAAAGAGTGCTCCAAAGAAATGAACAATGAGAAAATGGTATTTAGGTTGTAGCTAGTGCTAGACAGCTTTGCTCGCACTTGCCAATGCCTGAAAATCGAGTGCCAGTGGACAGCAAGGGTCATTGATCAAATTCTGCCATGCCCCCACCAAAAGCAGTTCAATAATAGTACCTGAAAACACACACTGAAACTAGCTTCATCGATTATAAAAACAAACCACCAATATTAAATGGCTATATATTGTATATACACCTGGAAAAACCTGTTCTTTTTGCATACAGACCTGATAGAAACAACTGACTACTTTTGGCAGCATCATATAGCAGTGTATAAACAATAAACAACATTTTAGTAAAGTATTTCTATCAAACAGAACTTTTAATGCTTCAGTCAGCTTTGACAAAATGCATTTATTGCTCCCAATTAAAAAATGAAAATGGTCATTATAACCAAATTATTTTGTTAAAAAAACGCATTGTTTTTTGATATTGCACCACTCAGTTTGAACCAAGTGTTGGCACCCAATAAAGAAATACGTTTTTGTAAAAATACACCACTAAGTTGCAAATCAGTTTCTCACTAAAAGAAATTTACAATCAGTTTTGTTTTATGTAAAGAAACAGTATCACTGTAGTTGCTAATTGCAGGTTGATAATATACTTGATGATAAAGTGCTTGAAGTTTACTGGATTTTGCGGGATTTAATACAATTTTCATGGGTTCTGATTTTTTTGGGCCACCCTGTAGAAACGAGAGTTGACATCCATGAAGACGATGATCCTGTCAACTAAATCTTGTAAAACTATAATAAACATTTTTATAAGTTTATTATTTATCTGAGTTCATAATTTTTGATTTTGTGCCAAAAACATAAAATTGGTAATTTACCAAATAATTTTATGACTTTTAACCAGCAACCCTAGAAACCCAATCAAAGCTCAAAAGACCCTGACTTAGCCTACTTTCCACTAAAAACTTAGCGAAATACTTCCACCTTGTGGTTGGGGCCCAGGGTTCAATAACCTCAGCCAAAAAGGCCTAAACCTGCACCATTTATGATGTCACCCACAAAAAACCTAAAACCCAAAAACTTTCTTTCATTACGAAGTAGCAGACTCTGAGTCTTTTGAGGGTTTGGATAGCTCTTTAGCACAATGAACTTGCGAGTTATAGAGTTGTAAAGTGGCACCAAATTAGAGGCTCATTGTCTGATTTCAAAGAATGATATACTTGTACACCAGCTCCCAACGTGTTAAGCTGCACTGCTCTGGCTGCAGTATTTTATGTAAAAGATGTTACATTTAAAATTTACAAAACCAGTAGACTACTTTATTCCTTCACTACTATAACATGATGGTGTCATGAAGTGAATTTCATTCGTTCACCAAAACTGAAATAAAGACGGATAGGCTATTGTACACTCATACAAGGGCAGACTAGGCCTACTCACTACCTTGCTGAATTGGTGGACACACTTTCCAACCAGGTTGACATTTTTGTTTTAGCATATCTAGGCAAAAAAACATTCAAAAAGCTAGAACAAACTTAACCTAAAAGCATAGTGGACAAAAATTTACACACTACACATCAGGATGAAAAAAACAGAAAATAAATGTGGAAATTTATCAGTTTTGCACCACAATCCAAACAAACATCTCATCTATTGCGCCCAGTGATGCTACTGGGCTCAATCACTTCAACATCAGAGTTTTCAGACTTCAACATCAAATTTCAGGCATCAACATCAAAAGGCACAAGACTGCTATCAGAAGTTTCTTTATATAACCTACAACTGGAAAAAAAGAAATTTTCTTTTATTTTAACAGAAACCATGACATACAGATGTACAGTACAATGGCACATCGGCAAAGGAATGAGTAAAATCTTAGAACTTCACTTCAAATTGCACATCATTACAAAAAACAATGCACATTAACTCGCTATTAACTGTCACCTGCTCTTGTACTAATGCAGAGAAGATCATGCTTTTACCACTTTGAGAGCCGGGGTACGATATATTTGTACTTTTGAAATTGGCCCAAAACCAGCAGCTGTCGGTTGCCTTACCAATGCCATAGCTCCTCCGCCGATTGCGCTAGAGAGCTGTTCAAGGGCTTAAATGGATCGGCCAGTCATCTGGTCTGCACTAGAAAAAAAATGTTTGGTTGGGGGTTGTGGAGTTTTTGTGAGTGACGTCATAAGTGAAGTAGTTTTTAGGCCATTTTGGCTCATGTTACCTGGTCTAGGGCCCAACCGCTAGGCCAAAGTATTTCGCTTAAGTTTTCATTGGAAACTAAGCTCAAGTCGGAGTCTTTTGAGCCTTTGATCGACTTTCTAGCGTTTCTGGTTCAAAAGTTATGATCTAAAAAAAAACAAATTAATTAATTATCTAATTAGTCAAATATTTTTATTACTTTAGAACATAACTTTTGAACAAGAAGCCTCAGCAAGTCATCCAAAGTATCAAAATACTCGGAGTGTATTCTAGCTTCCAATAAAAACTTCAGTGAAATACTACCATCTAACGATTTGGGCCCAGGGCCAGGTGAAGTGGGCCACGGTGGACTAAAAGTCCTCCACTTATGACGTCACTCACAACAAATTCACATTCCCAAACCAAAAAATTTTTTTCGAGTGCAAACTACAAGACTTGCCGAGTCTTTTGAGCTTTTGACCAGGTCTGTAGCACTTACCAGACCGGAGAAATTCCCATGCAAAACCACGTGTGATTCAATTTTCATGCGAAACGCTTGAATTAACCTGGACGCAAAAGTATCAAGGACAAAGGCCGATGAGAACATAGTCTAGGCCCTATTACTTTTGTCTTATATATTAACACTTTGAGAGCCGGCGTACAATATATTCGTACTTCGATTTCAGCCTAAAAACAGATGTTTTCGGTTGTCTTACCAATGCCCTAGCTCCTCCGCCGATTGCACTAGAGAGCTGTTCAAGGGTTGAAACGGATTGGCCAGTCTAGTAGATTGCACTCGAAAAAAAACATTTTGGTTGGGGGTGCGGATTTTTTGTGAGTGACATCATGAGTGAAGTAGTTTTGGGATCATTTTGGATCATGTTGCCTGGCCTAGGGCCCAACCGCTGGGCCAAAGTGTTTCGCTGAAGTTTTCATTGGAAACTAGGCTCGAGTCTGAGTCTTTTGAGCCTTTGATCGACTTTCTAGCGTTTCTGGTTCAAAAGTTATTATCTAAAATAAACAAATTAATTAATTATCTAATTAGTCAAACATTTTTACTAGTTTAGATCATAACTTTTGAACTTGAAACCAGAACAGGTCATCCAAAGTATCAAAAGACTCGGATTGTAGTCTAGTTTCCAGTAAAAACTTCAGCGAAATACTACCACCTAACGGTTAACGCTCAGGGCCAGGCAAAGTGGGCCAAGGTGGCCTAGAAGTTCTTTACTTATGATGTCACTCACAAAAAAACCACAGCCCCCAAGCAAAAAATTTTTTTCCAGTGCAGACTAGAAGACTTCCCGCGTCTTTTGACGCTTCGACCAGGTCCGTAATCCGTACTGGAGCGGAGATATTTTCGCGCAATGCCACTTGCATTTAGGCGTTTTTTTTTTCAAAAATCCTCAAATCCACCCGGGTGCCAAAGTGTTAAATATACTGTCGGTATGTGCCAAGCTAAAAGTTGAATCTGAAGTAAATGTGGAACATCTTTTTTTATGTAATCATACTTATGGAGATTCCATTTTGATATGCATTTTTCTCCTGTAGTGAATCATATCTTTTATTTGCAATTTATAAGTTTGGCTCATTAGCTAGGTCTGAAATGTTTAGCACAAATTCCGTTGATGTGTTGCATGGAATCATGTTAACTGGCAAAATTGTTAAAGGTGTAAACAAATGCAGAATCCTTTTTCCAAACTCTTCGTCATAAAGTCATAAAAATAACTTTTACCATCTGTTGCTGACTTCTTGTACCTTTAAGCATGTCAATCATTGTCGTTTTACTTTCAGAGTCTGGTAACCTCTGTAAAATCTCGTTACAGTTCTTACCCAGATCATGACTTTCAGCAATACAAGTCTTACATTCGCTTCTTTCTGTGCCAAACCAGATGTGATCTCATAATTCTGCCACTGGTCCTTGAAGCACTTCCAGTTGTTAGCAAGGTCACCTTTCACACTCATCGCTATTGGCACAGGTAGATTCGAGTTAGCCATTTCTATTGGTATTTGGTGTACTCAGGGTTAGAACAAGATTAAAAGCTCATTCTGACATTATGTTTTTGTCTTCTTACAGAATATACACAAGCAAGCAAGTCATATTCATGTACAGTATCTTATAAGAAGTTAAATAACTGATGGGTAACGATAACATTGCAACAAACAGAAGAAAATGCAAAGATATACTGAATCTGCTGTGTTGCCTAGCCATCAGACCACCTGGTCTTACCTACTTCGAGCAATCATATCAGACAAAATAATCATGTGACCAATTTAACCAATGCGAGTGGCAAGCCCAAAAAACGTACTGTAATATTTACTTTGGCATACAGTTAATAAAAGCATGGTACACACTACAATGATTGACATGCTAAGAAAGAAGTTCACCAACACTATCAATGAATCATCCTTTCACATTCTCACGAAAACTGCACATAAGTGACATATGAGCTTAACAATGTTAATATTTAGGCAATGTAAATTATCATATCCACCAAATCAAAAACATGGTTCTTTTTACTGTATGTGCACTGGCTTTGACTAGGCTAATTAGTTCAACACATTGCCTTAAAATAACTACATAGTTGGGGACATAAGGACAAAAGTTCAGATTTGCTCTTTTAAAGAGCACCCTTGCTGCAATATGAGGATTTCAAGGCAAATGAAATGAGGTCCACTTCCAGGACCTCACAGACATTGACTTCAGCTTAATTCCTAGGCCCACAATCATGTAAAGCTGAAATATGGTATCAATGATATGACACCAGTTATATTTGTGAAATAAGTGGGTAGGCCACATAAGTCATAACATTTTGAGTGAAACTTTACTTTTTCTACAACTAAATACTTCTCTCATTTACGAAACATAATTTGCTTTTAATATACACAACACTTAATGGGTTGGATTAATGTTTGTTGCTATTTATTGCAATCTTCCTAGTCTATGCCCTTGTCTCTTCAACATCATTTGGTGACACCATCATGCATCTGGTGGGACTTACTTTCATCCATGGAACTTACTTCATGGTCTGTGGGTAATTGTCTTATTTCTTCATGATGTATATAACATTGTTTATGCTAGTGTTTTTGGAATGAAATGTTGTGCTCTAAATGCATCGCTCTTTGGCTCACAACCGTTGTTCACTTTCTACACCTGTGTGCTTGCTTCACCTGCTCATTTATCTGTAGGCTATATCATATACAGATGTTCATGTTCTGTAGACCACTAGTAGTAAGTACTAGAAATATCTATTGAATCTCGCAAGCTCGTGGAACTGTTAAAAACACTATTGTTTCGACACATTACGCTTTCCTATTTTGTACAGAAATCACTAGCCTAACCTGCAAGCCAAGGCAGAAACAAATTAAATGGCGATCCGAAGTCTGAACCTACCACCAACGAACTACAGAAGGCGTTCGGTAAACATTTAACATGCAAACAACTGAACTATCTTGCAAGAAATAAGAAAACTAATGCTTACAGGAAGAAAATCGCTTGCAACATCAAATTTGTAGCATGAACATCAAACATCAAAAAAAATTTCTCAAAACACCAAATTTGACGTAACATCGTTGTGGTTAAACATCATCCACGATTGCACAACTTGGAGCAAGATTAGGAATCCAACCGTGAAACATGTGTGTGAGATGAGCAAAGATAATTTATTTTCACAGCAACTGAATCAACTGAATAAAGCATCAGGTGAAAGAAAAAAGCATTTCAATAGGATACCAGTAAAAATGTGCATGAATTTCCTGCTTATCTCACATGTGGTGTCAAGATACTGTGACATCTCCAAATCAGAGCCATGTGATATTTCTTCGAGTTCAGTTAGAGTCGAGTCACAAAAACTGTCGACTCACTTGAAATCATTGCTAACCAGTGATAACGTGACTCGAGTCAATGACTCCACTCGACTCAATACACGATTTTTGGTAACCCGGACTCCAGTCACGTTGGGAAAAATGGCGACTTGACTGCACTCGAGTCACAGTCAATGACTCGAGACTCGAGTCAAAGTCATTTTTACAAAATCTCTGAGTTCCTGATGGACAAACACAGTTCGTTTGCAAACAAAAAAAATGAGCATTTTTTGCTTCACTGATGATCAAGATTGGCGCAAATTTTCTGTTTTGACTGTCTAGTCGTTCTATGCTACATTTTAAAGATCAAGTGCTCTTAATTGCACAGAGGTAGACCCGAGATTTGTTTCACTGAGGGCTCAGCAGGGCACAATAAATTGACACCTTATCCTGGTTTAATCATGGGCGTCGGAAAGATTTTTTCCAGGGGGGGCCTGTAGGGGATTCTCCCAAGTTTTTTTCCAGGGGGGCCAAAAGTGGTGAAATTTGGTTTTCATACCCTCGAAATTGAAAAAACAACCTTTTTTTGCTAATGATTTCAAAAACCAGGGGGGCCAAGGCCCCCTTGATTGTGGCAGTGGGCCTCACACTGTTACTTTGAGTCGTTTCCAGATACCAGTAAAATGATTCAAGTTTTTCAGATTCAAATCCAATCCAAAGCTATGTTGCAAAATATAATGCAAATACAAAAACCGAATCTTGTTTAAATCCAAATTCCTCCCCCTGTCATCAGCCAGAGCCCATCCATATGGCGAAGTGAATACGCAATATATAACGTTGAATTCGTAACAGTGAACCTAGTCAAATGCGTAATCTCAGTTGCTATTGTGCAGAGGATCATCGGTTCGACTCTTTGTTTGGTTGGCTCAGGGCAACGTAACAGCGTGCCTACAACAAATGGCTCCCAGCATGTCGGTGGCTACAATCCACTGTTAACCTGCAGTCCCAAAATTGAACCGAAAGTTGCGAAGAAGTTGAAAAAACCATCAATTCCAATCCAAATCAGTTTAAGCAAAAATGATAACATCCAAATCCATCAATATATTGAAATGTCGCAAGATTTTAATCCAAATCCAAGTACATGTTTATCTTTGATCATTTTCATGTATTGGGCATGCGAAAGACAAGGTAGTATATTTCTTGTGTTGCAATCAAAAAGCTCGAACGGCAAGTAGGCAAAGCTTCACACTGTGGCAGCAAAAAACAATAGAGATCACTTTATTATTGCTTGTTTGCGTCACATACATTTGTGTGTTGCTCTTTGTGCACATCGTGTTTGGGGTGAATTGCACTTTCAACGCAACACCAACTGAGAGGTTGCAATAACATTCCCTCCTTTTTGCAATGAACCGCATCTATCGCACGTTCTTTTTGTGAAGGTTGCATCTGGCACCACCTTTACATCCTGGTCAAAACACCACTTTGTTGTGATTGGAAAGGCCGAGCGACAATTTGCATTTGGTGTGTGCTGTTTGTGACATCACAATTTGACGTCATTTCCATGTTTCCAAACCAACATTTTGGGGATTGACATTCTGAAATTTGAACAAACATCACTGTTTTATAGTGCTTCATATTTAACTTCGGGGAGATTGGAGCTTTTTTCGGAGGGGCTAAGCCCATCAAAGACCCCCGTGGCTACGGGACTGTGTGGCAAAAATTCAGTTTGCTTTTAAATGCAACTGACTTGCAAAAGTACTTAGGTTACACAATATGTCAAACTTGCAAGATATGTCAAACTTTCTGTTTATGAGCATGACAGGGCCCAAAGAGGCACAATGCATTCACGTAATGTCTATTCTGCTTAATGAGGCAAAACGTGCGCTGGGATTATTTTGCCTTCATCTGAACACAATTGGTTGAAGTGGTCATGCGAAAGAGTGTAGTGCTAAAAAAAGATGTGGAAACGCCGTTCCCACACCAAATAAAGAGGAAGGCTACACCAAATAGTTCAAATAATGTGAGCGTTTGCCTCAATGCTTGCAATAACTTCTACACTGGATCTTCTTGTTTAACTGTAGACTTTTGACTAGCAGTGCGACTCTGCATGTCGCTAGCACATCTGAGAGATCGCAGCCATGTTTTAATGTAATCGTTTAGATCTCACATATTCAAGTACCGTTGCTAGTGCAAAAAGGCTTGGGAACGCTTTCCCACACCGAAAAAATGAATGGGAACATCGTTCCTACACGTTTCCACCCCACTACAACCCTGGTCATGTGACAAATACAATATGCAGAGACAATTGGTTGGGATTTAAGAGTTTTTGGTTAGGGTTTAGGATCAGGTCTTATGGTCAAAATGTAGGGTCAACTTTTAAGTTGATGGGTTCAGTGTTTAGAGTTAGGGTTTAGCCTAGAGTTCACTTAATGCAAATAAGAAGCTGTTAACTGTTTGCCAGCCCTAAAACCATGACAACCATCATCCGTGTGTGGGACTGAACTATTACAGATGTCATGTTCAACTGAGCAGGACGTGCGATCCAAACTTGTCATGTGACTGCTTCAACCAGTCATGTTCAGCTGAAGGCAAAATAACTCCAGAAGTTATTTTTCCTCATGAGGCAAAATAGACAAAGCACAAAAACGTATGTTGTGCATCATAATACACTTTCGGATAGTTTTCGGATACCGATAGTATGATTTCAACCAAAACAGGATTCGGATCGGATACGGATATCATTTTTCAAAAACAGGATAGCATCGGATAGTTAAAAACCACTATCCGATCATCTCTGCTCTCCATGCTCCCCTCTGCACGGCATACAAGCAATGCATTGTGCGTTGTTCGCTCTTCACTGACAGGCTCAAAAAAACAGTATGAAAGTCCGACAAAAATTCCACCAGAGGGCGATGATGATGACAACTGACGTCTTGAAAAAAATTTCCTCAACATCGACTTACGTGCTTCAAAAAGTGATTGGACTTTAGCAGCACCGAAGAAAAAATAAAAGTGTTTGCGCGCTTAACTGTCCCATGAAAACCTGCCGTTAACTGCCATTTTAGCGGTCCATGCCATCTCTACAGTGAAAAGCAAAGTCCCAGCCCTACTTTAGTGTCAGGTGGATCACCTGATTCTAAAACGCAAACGTATCAATAATCGGACTTAGGAGACACGGTTAGTTGGTCACAACAGAAAAGTTTGGCCAATAATCATTGTGCATCACTGAAACAAAAAGAACATTTATTTCTGTGCCAACTTATGGTGTTCGTTAAATGTCAATAGACGTTTGTAGGTTTTGTGAAAATGACTGAGCTTGAGTCCTGAGCCATTCAATGTGACTCGAGTCGAGTCATTTGGTATAAAACATGACTGGACTCGAGTCACTAAAATCCGTGACTCAAGTCGAGTCACTGACTCCAGTCAAGCCATTACTCCTGGGTGCTGATTATGATTACGTGCTATGAAAATTGGAAATCTGAAATGGAACTAAGGTAATCCGTGCGCTGAACGATCAGCTGTTAACTCCGTGTTGTTGTCACGTGCGTCCTGAAGGTGCAATCTGTTTCATTCACGTGACCAACTTCAAAATATGTCAGGCATAATGATTGGATTCGTGTCTTCGTGATGGTTCAAGGTTTCTGATCTTGCCTCTAAACTGATTTGAATTCCGTTTAAACTGACCAAATGATAATGCTTCTGCGTTTGACAATTGGATGCCGCACTATTCTTAACTGCTCAGAATACAGAGAAATAAATCAGCCATTCTGAGTTGGCAGGCATGCAATCATGCCAATGCCATAATACAAAGTTTGGCAGTGTCTTGCCGCCAAGATGGCAGCAGCAAAAGGCTTGGTAGAAACGAAGTAAATGTAACTAAAAGATCATCCTACAACCTAACCTTAGCCCTAACCCTAACCTAAGCCTAATCTAACACTAAGCTAATCTTAACCCTAATCCAAACCTAACCCTAACCTAACAACAACACTAACCCCTAAACGTAACACCTTAGCGGAGCCTGAAAAAAAGCAAAAAAAAAATGAAAGTCGGCAATGTGAGAGTCGAACCGAAAACCATTAGCATTAGCAGCCATAACATAACTGTAACCATTACACCA
>Ga0210059_1011087_pt1 | contig 13832 bp, 10 predicted proteins | sample Ectturendosymbi2_FD_188042 | JGI IMG/M metagenome (GOLD analysis project Ga0210059, IMG submission 188042) | Ecteinascidia turbinata endosymbiont from Florida, USA - Sample 2 (SPAdes) (version 2) | ecosystem: Host-associated > Tunicates > Ascidians > Unclassified | place: Key West, Florida...
ACAGAAGATAAATATTCTTAGTTCGTGACTAATCAACGGTTGGCCGCGAGCGCGATACTCCCCGTTGCAAGTTTGCGCGTAAACACGATCGTATTGACAACCAACAAAAGCGATCACGCAGATGTATTGCTACAAATTACGAAACACACCTGCAAAAAGCTAGGCATAAAGCTGTATGCACACGGCATGCTCCTGGTGCGGTGAGCTCAGTGTGCCAGAGCGTGCACACGTCTGCGCATGAAGCGGTGCGTTCATTGCTCACTAATTTTGTACACCACACTGTTGAACAAAGCTACACAAGACTTTTTGCGGTACACTGCACATAACCTTGAAATGATTTGTGAAAGCATCACTACAAAAGAGTGAAATCAGTGTTGCATGCATTCAAATCAAAAGTAAATTGCCGAATTTCACTTCGTGCAATGCCACTCACACATTGTAGTGCTGTCCACATGTCAGAAGAACAAAGTGATACATTTGCATGATTTGTTTGTACAATGTATTGAATGAGATGTGTTGGCCTACTTCCACTGTCATAAAAGCATTGCTTTGAATTATTTGTTTCAAAAGGAGAGGCCAAGTTTCAAAAAATTAAAGCAGCATGGACAATAGGTACAACTAATGTCACACACAATCCCATAACAAAAACATCAACAGTGGAATAAACAGCAATAGCCTTGAATTTGCTTTTGTAAGACAGCAAAACATCTTACCATCAGTTTGCAAAAGTTGTGATGTTTCCGAAATGTTATCCTTCATTTTATTATTCTTGTACTGTACTCCATGAGCTATGTAACAAGGATTTTGCCTGAACAAGACTCATCAACTGTTCATTATTTACAGTTTCATTCAAGTGCTGCAAAAGTGCATTTATTCAGCTTGCCCAACATCTCGAATGGCCTACAGTACAGTAAACGACAGAATATGTCGCACAAACCACGACTTTATTGCGACAAATACTTCAACCAGCATAGCCGATCAGGTAGGCCTAAGCAGTACAGCAGTTTAGTAGCCTATCCCACTGGGCCGACTGTGTGATTATAACTCTACTGTGTAGGTAGACTATGTGATAAATTGATCTTCGCCAATCCAGTGTGTTTCAGCTGTCAACAAACCATTACAATTGTTCTGTGGACGTTCTTCACACTTTTTTTACCTCAATACCAAACAGCGTCAACGAGTACATCACATCACCGCTCTTTCCCGAACTCTGGTCAGTGAGTCAGATGAGGCAATATGGAAACAGGTTTGGCAGGTTCTACTCGAACGCAGATCTCACCAGATGCATCAGAAAAAGATGTGACGTCACGAATCAGACGCATGCGCCCAAAAAACGCACAGGACGCATGCTGCGTGCATATAGCTTTACCCGCAGAGACTGACTTCCCACAAGGCTACACGCTTTACGCATCAACCGTAGCTGTCAAAAGAAATGGAACGGGACTTTTTGGCCTGGCGGATTCGGTCTGAGCCGTTTCGGTCACGGGACTTTTCGCTCTTGGTCGTTTCGTTCTCGAGACATTTCGGTCAGACTATATTGCAAAAATCTTAACATGTTAACTTTTCAATGTAAACGTGCTTAAATCAACGAAAGGTTTTATTTAAAAAAAAACTACAAACATGATCCAAGATCCAACAGTTAATCAACATCAACATGTGATTTTCATTATCATCAGCAAGCAAAAACTCACAATTACAATTCAGAATTAATCGCAATCATGACTCGTGTATGTCAATCAAACGAACTTAAATGCGAGATTAAGCACACAACCGGGGGAGCCAAACTGGGGCCAGACAAAAATCTGGGGGGCATGGCCCACCCAGGCCACACCTTAGAATCGCCACTGGGTATAACACCGGCTAGGGTGACATTTCGCCTGCCTATATATATCTAATTATTTAAATATACAAATACTGTATAATCAGTTGTTTATGTACAGAAATGTCGCTACCGAAGTGTCCCCAGGCCGAAATGGCCCGTGACTAAAACGACCCAGACCCAATCGGCCAGACCGAAAAGTCGGGTACCGGTCACAAAAAGGTTCTCATTTCATTTCCATTAGATCTGCATGGCACCAACGACGCGTGCCAAGTGCCACCACCCCTCACATATCAACACTGTGCATGAACTTTGCACGAATTCCTCAGCACCGAGTACGAAGCTGAAGGACCTTTTGCATAGGTCATCGGGATAACCGGACCAGGCACTGATCCTCGTCTACCAGACTGAGGCGCGCGGTATAAATATAAGTAACAATAATGTTCCTCTGTAAAAGCCATGTGTAGATCAACGAAGTTTCCGAACAGAAGCAGCAAGTAGTATCGAAATTCCACGCAAGGCTATAAAAGGACAACTGACATCTATGCGTTTAGCGGTTTGCGGAAATGAGTTGCATTCTCGGCAAATTGTTCAAGAAAAAAAAATTTTCAATTGTAGACAAGTGGATAAGATCCGAAGCACATGATTCATGACGTGAATCAAGATAAGACACCCTAATCTTTGTGGGTCCAGAAGCAGGCAGCGTAAATACGACTTCAAGTGGAATGTATCACGCGGAGGAAGAATATGATACGAGCCTCACCTTCTCCAAGCGACATAACCGTATGTGGTTGTTGTATGCGAGAAGCCGGAGTCAATTACTGTATATCTGTGGTATACGCGCAAAGGAGGTGTGTCTAATTTCTGACGAACGGTAGCTAATTTTGAAAGCAGGCTTTTGAATCACATAACACTGGCTGCAAACCTTACAAACGATAGCATAGGAAGGAAAACTTTTATATCTTGCAAAGTCATGAAACAGTGTTCAACTTCCGCAACACTCAGTGAGTAACGTCTCATATATAATACGTTACAAAATCGTTGGTGTGCTAATTATGTTCCCAAGCATAAACGTGTATTTTAACTTTTACGGCATGGCAAGGCTACTACTGTCTGTCCGTGTAGTGTAAGGGGATTTCGATGATGTGTTTGAACGTTCCAAAAAACAGGGGCTTTGCCAAACAATGGCAGTTCATTTTCTTTTCAAATTGGAGCTATTCCGATCAACCGTATTTGCAACTTGAACCTCTAGATGTAACGATCTTGTCAAATCCTGATCCTTGCACGAGATACGAGCCTTTTATGAGATATTGATACGCATCTCACTCATATGAACAACAACAAGCAGTCGCAAAAAAACCCTTCGTAGTTTCTAAGCTTGCCCGGCGCTATCGATTTTTCTGTCACCACTGCAGCACTTTTTCCGTATCTAACAAGTTTCTGACAGCAGCATAGCTGTTTTCTTGTTGGGGCGCGCAGCAGCTCATTAAATCCGGATGCGTTTATTTGTAGAAAGCAAGAGGTTTGGATAAAATCCGCGTAAAACAAAAAGCACGGAAAGTTTGATAATTATTTGAGGTGCATCAAGATATGAGGCAGGTGATTCCACATTTTAGACCTTCATCTAATTTTGTTCCTCCATGAACTGCATGCACTGGATAAAGTTCATTCCAAATAATAATTTGAACCTTCATCTTGAGGCCGACCTCAAGCCTTCCACAACCGTCAACATTAGCTACAGTCAGAGGTATTACGAGAGCGTAGTAAATATGGAGCAGGCACATCTTGCAAATTGAAACAGCCTTGACATAACGAAAGTCTTCAAAACTAATCTTTTGTTCATGCATCTTCGTTCCAGCCGGTGGAATAAAACTGTTAGGTTTCAACTGCTATTGAAAATGCCAGTCGAGTGCTTCTCTTCGACGGGCTAATCACAATAGGCAATGACAACCCGAAAGAGCATTCCATATATAAAACTGATATAACGTCATGATCCGGACGTGATTCTCGAATAATTCGATCGCGGCGACAACACATTCTTCTGTCATAGTGAAGTTCTGACATATTAGTAACGACTGGTCGATCGCTCCAATCGATCGCTGGGTGTGGAGAAAGTTGTTCGTTCCGACGCGTTCCTATCCAGAAGACTTTTTGCGAATGTTAAACAACCCTCTAAAAGTGGTCGCAATTTTAATCGCCTGTTGAATTTTTCTTCACGATTCCACGTGTTAAGTTGTGCCCCCTCCCCTTAACCCACTGCCAGATCCACGTAACTAAACGTGACTCTTTATACCAAATTTGGAACAAATATCAGAGAACAAAGGCCGCACGCTCTCGACGCTAAAAACATGAACATGAATCCAGGTAATATGCCGCAGCTTAGTTAAGCGATGCAAAATACTGTTGCGCAAGAAGATCAAAGGCAGAGCGGTCAGATGTGTCTAATTATAACCTTGCGCCAAAAGCTGTTGACAGGCAACAACACGCTGTTTTGACGTTCGCATTCTTCTCGACGCTGCTTTTTACCCACCGGCCAAACTTCGAAACCGTTCTCCCTGACATTTCGTACGCATCAAGAAGTACCTCGTTGACGAAATAATATTGATTTATTTTTCTTGCGTTGGACACGCGGCGATCTTTCGCCACGGCAAGCTTACACGCGTCTCAACTGTCGTTTCCCGCCGACCTTTGGGGCCAACGCGCGCGACGCATGTCCGAACATAAGCATTGCTGTGTCGATGAAGTTTGTGGATTCGACGCGACATTTCCATGACGAAGCAATCAAGTTCCCTTTTCGTCACGTCACGCGTCCCTTTTTGAAACATGAGGAAATAATCCCTTGGTTCCAGCCGCACACGAGTGACTCGAAACCACGGCAGCTCCACTGCTCATCGAACAATTAAAATCTCCGAACGCAACGCCTTAAAACTGGTGTATTGTTTATTTGCACGGTAAGCATTCATAGGTCGCTATCGTACTGTATCAAACAAGAAACATAAGCAAGCAAAGTACAATCAGGAAATGACCATCACTGTTGCGGTTCCGACAGGCGCACGGCTCAGACCGCGAGATTCTCAGATTAACTAATCGCGCCGGTTTAATATCGTACGCTTACGCCATTTCAGGGTGGACCGAGATTACCGCATCGGAAGGCGGAAACTTCCTGCTGGGCCACGTCGCGTGCATGGCCTGGTAAGGAAAGCGATACGAACAAGACCCGCTGCAATTGCCGGGTCCTCTCTGCGCCACACGCGACCGAACTCACGTTGCGCCGGCGCGAACGCTCAGCGCTGCATGCCGCAAAAGGGTAATTGCGGGAAAGGTGAGACTGGAACGACTGACGACCTTTCAACACGCCCACGCACAAACCTTGCTGGCAAATACGTTTTGAAGGAAGCCAACCTTTTGTTTTCGCACGGCTTTGCCGTTCCACAGCGCAAAAAAGTCTACGAGAAACACGTTTCCCAAACTCCGTTGAAAACGTGTGCAGGGTGTTTAACAAAACAGCTGCGGCACCGACAGTGCATCTTTCAAATTTCGGGAATGACGCAACATTTGCCTGGAGGAGGGGATTTTTATCGCTTCAGCCAACGGCAAGCGCGATGATTTCAGAAAAAAAAACGAATTTCGCAATCCAAAAATCAAGGAAATGAGCAGCACGTCCAAAAAAATCTGCCCAGTTCTTGACAGTGAGCTATAACGAACAGCCAGATACCAGTGAATCAAAGAAGTCAACATGCTTGATGAAGGCCAAAGTGCTATTTGATGCTCTTAAAGAGTGCTTCCTGAAAGACACACACAGGCATGGCTGCAAAACTTACCCCTCTGACGGGCATCATGGGTTCCATGACGGTGTCGTTGATTACGACAGCACCCACGTAGCAAGGGCCCCTCAGGCGGCATTTGACGCTCAGGCCAGAACAGATCAGGCCATGGACAGCAAACAACATCAACCCTTGATCTGTAAATCACGATAGTATTTAGCGGTCAAGCAAAGAGGCTTTCGCGCCTACGCGACATGCACTTGTTACGTGCGCGACAACAATAATGCAAATTGTGACGAAACAATTATTGCCGGACGTTACTCATTCGATCACAATCAAGTCCGGACGATATCACCTCGTGCGACTGCCCCCTAGCAACGCGAGAGGATCTTGCACGCTCGCCGGACGCTGATTGAAAATGATCAAGCTCACGATGCTTTGAACAAAAACAATAGAAAAAAACGATGACTCGACATACGCCTCGCGGTGCCGAACCACACGAACATGCTTTTAGCAACGTGCGTGAGCGGCGCAACAATTAAACTTGTCCGCGAGATATCGCCAACGCCCATGCCGTCAGCGACGCGCCCGTCCTTAATCCACATTTTCCGCTAAAACAAGTCGATGATGGCGAAGCTTTCGAGTAAATCTAACTTTCGCAAACAAACACTCGGAGTGATGGCGTTTAAGCGGATTGGACTTGACTGGCTTACTTGGGGGGACGTTGTTGAGATTGCACTGGAAGTCCAAGGAAATGAGAGAATGCTCTCTGATGTTGTACGTGCGCACGCCAAACACCGGCGAGCCATGGGCGCGTAGGCCAAGCTGACTGAGCTGTGTTCGAACACACTCAGCAACCACTCTTTCAACGCTATGAAATAAATATCAGGACCTAAGGTTATATTCAAACAAAATGTGTTTTTTGTTATCAAGAGATGAAAATAGGACATTTTTACGAAATAAGGTGCCCGTGCCTGATGACAGTGCCGCAGGGTTAATCATGGTCACGCGACAAGTTTGTGCCTGCTTGAGCGCTACAACTTCAGCGATAAGCGGCGCCATTTTAAACTGAGTGAATACCACCTTTCAGTCTATAAGCATATTGGACAAAATATGATGGAAAGTGGCTTTTTTTGGTTTGAAAAATAAATGCGGACAAGTAGAGTTTTGTTAACATCAGCAACACTTTTTTTCCTTTCCGCTAAAATCGCTGCAAGATCCTTTCATTTATGAACTTGCACCCGTTGCAAGCAAACCCGTCAATCAGCGGTCGGCACAAGTTGTGAAGTCACGATTCAGACGGAAACTTTTTATTCTTGTACCTAGTTAAATATACGTTGTTTTTGGGACACTCTGGTAGCAGTATTCACTGTACGAGAAAAACCGCCAGCACTTCCTTGGCACCAACGGAAGGAAATTTGCGCGAACCGCACATTCAAGAAAGGGGCGTTTTTACTATCTTTATTACAATATGTAAGTTTTCATCGTTTTTTTGCGCGCCGCGATTGGCCAAGGTTATCAACAGACTTCTGAAACACAAAAATTGAAAATGGAGACATGAGAATATCAATGTTTGGGCGCATTTTTACTGGTTTTCTGCAATACGAAGGTTTTCATCATTTTTTGGGCTAGAGACAATGAACTCTTGAAACAAACGTCAGGTAGAAGCAGCATTATGTTTCGAGTCGTTTCGCTGCTCATCTGCAATATGCAAGGTTTTGACGCTGCAATGACCTTATTGAACAAATACGCGATATGTGGATAAAAAAAACGTCAACGTTCGGCTAAATTATGCTGGAATTATCTGTGACATTTAAGTTGATATCTGTCGATGGGCGACACAAGGACTCCTTCACTTTTAACCGTCATGGAGCCTGCAAGAAATGCTCCGCTATAACTGGGCAACAGGTATTCAACCCCATTTTTTGCGTAGGACTCTTTCAGCATTAATATTTTAGTGAAAGTTCAGATTATATGTAGAGATACGTCGCAATTTATCCGGCCGCAAAGACATTTTGAAAAATACGAAAATTTTCTTGATTTGTTAGAATGTAACATATTCTGAAACAAGTAACTTCACTCCACAAGTGAAAGAAGCAAGGAATCAATCACAAATTTTTAATAGGAAATCGATTTCACGTAACACTACGCATCGTCAGTCCTATCATCTGCAAGAAATGCTAACAGGTGTGAAACGTAGAAAGGCCAATACAAGTTCAGAGGAAGCAAACAACCTCAAGACTGCAACGAAAAAACTGCGCAGACCCAACCGCGACAAATAAAACAAACCCAAAACGTCTTGCTAAACTACATGCAAAGGCTGAAGCCTCAAAACTTACTGCATAAATGACAAAACTTACTAAAACTCAACGCCAGCTAACGATTAACACCAAAGCAAAAGTCGCTTTTGGCAAAAGCAAAATATTCTGTAACAATCACATTACGTAAGACGTCCGGTGTCAAGTGAAATTTCTGACTTCACGCCATGCGCACATACAAAGAGTAATATTCTACATATGAAACACGCTGAGAAAACTGATGATTAGGGCTTAGCGTTTGGTGTTTAGGTAAGTGTGTCGGGTTAAGTTTGGGTTAGAGTTAGTTATAACTGAGGTCTAAGAATAAGTCCAATATTTTTCAGTGGTTATAGTTATTCCTGTATTGTAGCTTGTCATGTGTATCAAATATCTTACCAAAATTTTCAATTTGCATAACACACATAAACAAAGTAATCGCCAAACTTTATTCCTTTGCTCTGAGAAGCAAAATAACTGACAAACAATAATAGGTCAGAAATTTCGCATCGGTCAGAAATTTAGCTTGACACCGGCCCTCGAACTGTTGTGTAATAACTTATGTGGCCCTCTGACGAAAAAACTTAGAGACTCCTGCACTGGAGCGTAGGAAAAAACGTGCACAAACAAGCGAGTTCTTTCTCTTACTTATGTTGATGTTTCGTTACGAGACTTTTGCAGGGACCTGCTGATCGACTGATAATGGTCATGGCATTGGCACCATCCGACGCTCTTATGCACGGATCGGCTCCCGCTTGCAGAAGACATCGAGTAATCTCCAAATGACCGTGCTTGACTGCCTGATATGATACAACAGACATAGCTTTGCTTATCCAAGGATTCTCAAACCAGCAAGAGTAATCTTATTTCGGATTGCAGAGGCCAGATTGCGCAGTTGCAAGGACACGGGGCTCCCAGGGGTTGAGGTTGCTTAATGGGATGGGGAGAAAGTTAATTTAATTATCAAACAGGCACTGAGAATTGCCCCCAGCAGAGTTTCTACCAAAAAACATCACTTTTATCCAGTTAGTCATCAATGCGTCTCACAAATCTGCTGCATATGCGAGTGATAATCAGGAGAAAATTAGTTTCCAAGAACCCTACAAAGATATAAAATCTACAGTTGAAATAGCAATAGTAGATTATTTACAACTCGGTTGTAAATACAACAATTACAAACAAAAGCTGAAGTGGTACATTAATTACAAACAATATCATTTTTATAATATTAATTTATGATTTTTATTACACGATAGAAATTTATACCCATGTAGCTTCAAACAAGCTTATGAAAAAATGTGTAAAACCCACACATGTTAATTCATTGCTAAGTTATTTCAATCCTTGGTGCACAAACCAGCCAAGGCAGCGCGAATTCAAATTAAAATTGTTCCACGTTAGCTTCTGACAGCGAAAGAGGCTTGTGTGCAGTTCAGTTTTATCATCTTTTTAAAACAAAGTTCGCGAGCGACTATAGAGTCACCTGGAAAGAGGCTTGCGAAAGTAACAGCACAACTCGAAATAAAAAAGTAAAATAATAATCACAGATACAGGGTCATGTTGTTCCGCCCGAAGTGTTATGATTATGCGATATAGTCGTTACAAGTAAAAGCAGCATGTCAAAAATCTTGCTTTACATGTAAAAGAAAACCGCAGGAACGCGGCGAAAACACTCAGCTCATGCCAAATATGGAAGTTTGCAACGAAAAGCACACACGACGGTTTCACAAAAAGGCTCACAGCGAGAACGAGTGGAACGATGTTTGCTAAGCACCACGATAAAAGACATGACTCGCCAAAGACCATCTACTATGTAAGACCCAGAGCTAGTTGAGGTCAACTACTCGTATTTCCTTTTCCACAACGCTTAACGAATACCACTCATATCATTGTTGTACAGTTATGTTGAATGATAAGTAAACGTTAAATCCACCACTGCAACGATTTTCAATGCCAGTTGTGACCACCTTACGGTAACAGCATAAATGAGCAATTACTTTGTTGGGGGTAAAAAAGCTTAAAAATTGTCATTCGGGTTTGCCTGTGTCTGAAACACCAGTGAAGGCAGCTTCAATCAGCGGCAAGCAACATTTACCACAAGGTCTGCGGTGAAAATTAAACCTAATTTCGAGGTTCCGAAAATGGACCCCAACACTACTTGCTTTCAAAAAAGATGATGGTGGGTTGTTAAAACAACAAGAGATAGAAAAGTGCGAAGACAGACTCGATGATATAATACCACCAAAGGAAATAGTCTACAGCGATAACAGTGATACTTAGAAAGTATGGGAGTTGACTTCGTACGAAGGAGGGAAGTGATTGGAAATATAAGACGAAGGAGGGAAGTGATTGGAAATATAAGACAACGACAAACGAGGCTGATTACGAAAACAAAACGTCAAGTGGTCGAGAAAAATGAATACTGACTTTCATGAGTGCAGTTTCGCCTGAGGTGGTTTGGAAGTTGACGTACGCGCCATACATGAGCAGTATCCGAACAATGATGCTGTGGTCTTTCTCTGCAGCAAACATGAGCGCGGTATGGTGGTTTTTCGTACACGCGTTCACACGAGCGCCGTAATGCGCCAAGACCTGGGGAGAAAAGCACCGGCGTTAATTCGCCAAACCCCCACCACCAAGTCAGCAGAGTCGTTCGCAACTGATCAAGTTTGAAATGTTCCATACAATGCGTGAACCCTGAATTGCACCGGGAATGAACATGCTGTAAAAAAGTAAAACGAAATAAATCTTCTGCCAGAAGGTAATGCGTCTAGAGCTCTTTGTTCCAGGTATGACATTATATGGAATCGACAACCGGGTTGTACACCGAGAGTTCTACAGTTTCGGGGAAAGGTGAAAGTGTTGACAGCAGCCATTACCAAGTCCGCTTTGTGACAGAATAATAGCATCTGATAAGAACACAGCCATGTATTAAATTGCTTTCTTAGCGAACACTGCTCTCTCTGTAACCTGAACTAGCAGGGCAGTCCATACGGTGGTGAGTCACCGATCAACAGTTGGGAAAAACGTCTTGTCACATTCGCCAAAAGAAATCGTACAATTCCAGCAGGAATTCGCAACTTAGGAGTACGATGTAAAAAATGATCCAATTGGACTTCGGGAGTCGGAATCGGACGAAAAAATGCGACTCCTACTCCTAGTGTTGTTATAAGAATCCAACTCCGACTCCACCAAAAAAACTCCGACTCCTTGCGACTCCGACACCCTGATACTAGAATTTAGGGACCCGAGGTCAACTCTCAAAAAGGAACCCCAAAACTACACATTACAGTTGTTGAGGTGCCCTTTCGGCACATTTGCACAGAATTTTTGCGTTATTTTTGACAAACATACGACTTGCTTCAGAGCTGATTAAATGTGGTTCGAGAGTGGTTCACAAGATTTAAAACAAAAAATTGCAAAACCAAGTGCAAAACTGTCAAAGGGGGTCTCTAAAAAAGAGGGGACGCGAGGCGACCGTCTCGTTCGCCTCCCCTAATATCCACCTCTGCTTCCAAGTAACATAAAAATGTGGCTTTCCTTCGTATAAATCCGAACAAAAATCAAACACCGCAGAACAAACGTCGCAATAGTTGGTTGCAACTAGTCCACCGTCTTACCCTGACAACTTCTCTGGAGCCGTCAGACGTTGACGTCATGATCAGTGTCGCCCACGTTGAATCCTGAGAAATGTGAAAGCGTGCTGGTTAGGTCTTGTTTCAGAAATACTGAACTTAATCACTCCGTATAAAAGAAAACAGCAGGTAGTTGCAAACAGAGTTACGGAGTCGAGGTGTCCGACTCCGACTCCTAGCTTCCAAAATTTCTGACCTTTCCAAAATCTTCGACTCCGTAACATAACGTGAATGAAGTTTGGCTGTCAACAATGGCAAAGAAGCGAGCTAAAATTATTTTAGAAATAAACATTTTGTTATTGTCGCTTGATACATGAGTTAGGGCTTTGAATTAATCGATCAATTAAAGAATATTTACTAATCAGAAAAATTCATTCTGTTTACAGTGAGTAGCTCTACAATGTGAATGACTTAAACAAAACAACATTGACTATATTCCAGAAAACTTTGTACCGTAAGTGGTATATACCGAGAGCGAGTAGCTAGCTATAGAACTATTCTATATTTGATAATTTTTAAATTTTCCGAACACAAAACATATTATACAAATTTTTAAAAATCTTAGTATTTATAGTGCCTACTGCTTACTACTCGCGTTGTATTACTGACTAAAGCAACGAATACATTCGCAATAACTACCTGTGGATAGTATGTTTGCAGCTATTGTTGGTTTTCCGATTACGCAGACAAATCATACAGAATGAACTACTGTACGCCCGAATAACTACTCAGTAAATAATTTCAGCAAACAGGAAACACACAACAGCTATCAGAACAACACGATTTACTTGCAAAGTTCGTGGTCTATTTGTCCCCCAAACAGCATAGCAGTAACACAAGAACGAATTCTCGTCTTCATCGTTTGAGCCAGTTCTTTCAATCAACTGCTTGGCCACTAGATTTCGGGGCAGGTGTTGAGCAGCCAATCAGTTGTCTCATCATCCAGAACCGTCAGGCCGTACAGTTCATGGAGAGTCACTGGATTGACACTGGAGGCAGGGCCCCGGCAAGGGGGAGGCGGGGGGCAATGCCCCGGGGCGGCACTTTTGGTGAAAAGAAGGAGTAGCAAATGGTCTTTCACGAATGAACCTGAAGTTAGATTTAGGTTTTAGATTTTGGTTTAGGTTGGACCTACCATACGTCCCAGTTTGGCTGGGACTGTCCCGGTTAGCAAAATGTCCCGGAATTTCACTTCAGTTAAATATCCAAATTAACTCCAGCCTGATGATGCATTGTTATGAAATAATTCCGTCCTGAAAAGCTTGACTTTGATTTAACCCGTGGCTCGGGGGGCGGCACTTTTCGACTCGCCCCGGGGCGGCACTTCCCCATGTCGGGGCCCTGACTGGAGGACAACATGGTCAACGGCTTGAGCTCGTCACACAATTGGATCCAACCTAGATTTTCTGTGATCGTTCTTAAGAATCCCACTCCTCCCAAAAACCTCCGACTCCGCAACCCTGCCTGCGACCATTAAGTTGTCTTCTGTCTAATTACCACTTGCTCCTTATCTTGCTACTTAGCTGAGTCGTCCGAGTTGATGATTGTCGCAAAAGAAAGCAAAATTAAAAATTTTCCAAAATACTGTATCGTGATTCACTGTAGAAAATACTACTATCGAAAGCAATTACAACTAACCGTGTATTCCAGATTGTACATCTGCTTTGTATTCAACAATTCCAAAACCTTATGGCTGCTGTTGCTGCGAACGTATTGCCTGAAAACGGCGTTGGGCACATTCTCCATCTGGCTCGGCGGTTCTACGGTCTCGTGGTGCTGCTCGACTTCTTTGGGCGTTACCTGTGAAGCGTCCCACGGTTTATAAAAGGGAAGCCAGAACTATGACTCACTGGGTTCACATAAACTGAACTTCATTCAGTATCAGCGGATCCTGTATCACTTGAGTTGCGCAAGCGAGGGGCGTCCCCAGGACTGAAAAAAAAACTTTTTCCAGAGAGAAAGCTCTGTTTATTAAGTTTACGGTCCAATGACAATCTTGCGCACCTCATCGAGCGTGAAGTTGACTTGGACCTTCATGAACTCGGTCATGTCAGGAAGCACTTTTCTCGCTGCTTCCGATTTTTTCTGCTGAATATTTGCACCGTTGCTTTTGTCCGTCCGATTGTCTGAACTTTGCGAAACGTTGCTTGCTGCAAAATGTAAAAGATCCTTATGGCTAACTTGCAACGATAGTCGTCGAAACGTAACTGCCTGAAACGATGACATTTGGGAGCACTGTGGTGGCAACTTTTGGTTGAAAAACGAAGTACGGCGCGTATTCTTGCCAAGCGACAATTTCTTGCAGGAAACATACATAAAA
>Ga0210059_1011088_pt1 | contig 13831 bp, 6 predicted proteins | sample Ectturendosymbi2_FD_188042 | JGI IMG/M metagenome (GOLD analysis project Ga0210059, IMG submission 188042) | Ecteinascidia turbinata endosymbiont from Florida, USA - Sample 2 (SPAdes) (version 2) | ecosystem: Host-associated > Tunicates > Ascidians > Unclassified | place: Key West, Florida...
TTGTTTCGGAGTTTGCGTCTCACCAGTATTGCTTTTGTGCAGTAAAGTATGTGGACACTGTGTACACACCAAGCATAAAAAAGTAAGAAGTGCTGGGATAGGCCTTGCTCGTCTCAAGGCTGGACACTGCCGCCAATTGTTAAATAAATCCGTCACATTGCATGCAATCAATTAAAAAAAATTAGTAAAATTTCAATAATCACAAAATGTCCTTGAAAAAATTTCAAGCGATCTGGCAACCCTAAGTGGCTCCCCTTTAGCTAAGTTTTCCACCCTGGCTCAGGCCGTTGGTTACACCACTGAATATACCCCATGTTCACGTATGCAAATAGAGTCCACTCCCATACAACTTGATCCTGGTTAGATTGGATAACACTCTTTATGCAGCAGCAGGGAAGTGATCCACTGCCAGTGTCGTTGGTTGTTCCGGGAACTTATATTTACGCTGCTAATTCCGAGTCATTTATAGTGAAACAGGACCATCACTTGTAGGCCAAATATGTGTACTGTGTCGCGATCCAAACAAGTGCCGCCAAGGGTCAAAAATTGGTAGCGCCGAGGCGATCCTAACCTGGGTTGCATATTTTCAACCTTTTGTAGCGTACAGTGGGTACTTGAGAAAAGGGTGGATTACTGACATCGAAAACGAATTAGCAACTTACTGCTAAAAATCATAGATTAATTTGGGGATTCTGAGTGCATTGCGCAGGATATACTCTTCAAAACAGCAAAAGCCATGGCACCGAAAAAACAAAGCTTATCTGGTCAGATGCACCACAAATCATTCATATAATCATTATTATTTTCAGGTTAACATGCGCTGTTTGAGGCTTTGGTCGCGAAATGTTCACCAAACTCAGATGTGGGTCGTACTCAAAAGTTTGGGAACTGCTGGTGTTAGCCTACAGTCTGTTAGCTCACACCAGGGTCGTTTGTGAGAGTTGGCAAATCATTCTTCCAATTTTCCTTGGAAGCTAATATTATTTCCACTTCCAGCAAATCAGTTCTTCCGGCAATTGCCTGTTTGAACGTGCAGCTATTGACGTGACGTGTGCGCAAGGTTAGATGCGTGGTTACTTGGAAGCAACAAACAAACGAATTTGTGCAGATATTCCCCACGGAAAGGATCGTGTACAGGAACTGCCAGCAATGTTCATAAAATAGACTACTTTCTGTTGAGCAGTTCAAGAAATCTAAAAAGTTTATAGAATCTGGAATATTTCGTCCGAGTATTGGCGAACAAAACTCAAGCTACGCGACAAGAGATGGTTCATATTCTTGCAGGTACCAACTCTGACAGTTCCCATGGATGTTGCTTCAAAGCATTTGTCGTCAGCCATTCAGGAACAGGATCACCGAACCATATTTCAAAGTTAAAACTTTCACTCGTCGCGTCTCTGTTCTTCATCTTGTAGTAGAGATTTGGAGAGAAGGTTTCTGTGTACCAACCCAGGCAGAGCGACAACCATCAACACTGCCAATACAAAAATCCGATGCATAAGTTGAACTCTTATTATAGAGGGGCTCTTTTTATTAGAAGCATTCAAACTCGCATGAGGATAAACTAAGCGAGTAAAACTACAGAAATCGAAAGTTAGTTCGTACGGAGCATTCACAGGCAGAACGTGAACGGTCACGAGAAGTTGCGTAACGGAGTAAAGTTTGAAACGATTATCAAGCTGACGTGTCTAATGGAGCGGTAGTGCAACTCTTTTACCGCTCATCGTTTTCCTTTTGCGGAAGAGTTTTACAGCGCTCTTTAGAAAAAGTTCTGCTTTTTTTTCCCTCACTTACTCAACACTGATTACGAATGACTCGGAACTGACTTTAACTCGAAAATGCGATGGCTCCATTTCGACCTAATTTCTAGGTTTGACTTGTGCTCATCTCTGTGGTTAGAAGACAGACAGTTCATGTTTGTTTACATGGAAAGGACCCGGAGGTCATCAGGTCGGCTGACCATTCACATTTAATCACTGCTTGGCGATGCCCAGCACCCAGCAAAATTTTTCACGAGTGCACATGAAACCAGTTGTTAACCACTATATTGCAACCCTGACAGTTAATTCTGTAGTGTCAGTGTTGCAAGTCGTATTTAGGAATGTGGAAATATTTCGTAAATCTAGCGAGGCAGGCTGTCAGCACACTGGACACATTATCTTAACGTGCGCAAATAACAGCAGCTGTTTCACTTTTAGTTTTGTTTGTAATTTAACGTTTGACACGTGTTGGCAGTTTCCCGTTATTCATAACCAGCTCTCGAGTAAGTTTGCAAGATATTTTATCAGCGTTTCTTAAAGTGAAACCGGGAATCACAGAGATGAAAAAATTCACGCGTTATCTTTCACGAAATTACGGTTAACACGTTAACTTCTCACATGCAGAATATTCATATATCCCGAGATTTACATTTAATCACTGCTGGCTATGCCCTCATTCGCTAAGTTCTGCTTTTGTTACTTATCTGTACTGTCTTCATATTCGTGCTGGGGAGAAGTTTGCAGCGAAAAAGCTAATTAACAGTTCCTATCCAATGACAAGTTTTGGCTTCTTTGCGAGGACTGCTTCGCTGGCTCTCTGCAAACCTTCTGCTTCAACGAGGTATTTGTAAACAAACTGTTTTGCTGCATGTGCAAAACTATCAACGCACTGAAAGTGTCAATAAGCTTTTTTACAACCTCGCTTTGGCTTAACAACTTAAAATTTCAGGCCGCCCAGTCGCAAGCAAGACTAGAGCTAAGACAACAATAAGGTTGGTTGATCACACCTGACAGCGCTTGCAGAACGGTTAACGCATACACACATCCAGTGTTTTTCAAGGTGTTTTGAGGGATCGAAACGGTCTCTCAAAATACACCAGAACCCCACTGCATAACCAACCACCACCAAAATACACTAAAACCTTGCTTTGCGACGTCTCAGTTTCAGATCAAATAGTTTTAACGGTCACTAAGGTCGAACCTTAAAAAAACCCTGCATGCATCTTTATTCTCAGCAACACATTTACACAGGTTTTGGTCACAGCAAAGAATGCACCTACCAACAAAATATGCAACAAGTATGCCAGGTACAAATGTTCCCAACCACGCCAACAGCAAGAAGCCCATTAGCAGCCTCAGCAAGAACGTGTTTCTTTCCTGTCGGTACATTTCACGGATATTCCGACAGTTTTCTTCTACAAGAAGCTGAATTTGAAGAAGATTTGAGCAAGCGTCATCAAAACTCTTTTGATCTTCTTCGTTCCTGTGGTTTGATAAAAGATTATGGTGTTCTCAGCTGACACAGTAATACTTCAGAAAATACATCGCAAGAATATGCGCAGATGTCAGTTGACGTTTACAGTGGCATGTTGTTTTCGGACATTGTTCCGATAGCAGAAAATGTTTTTTTTCAAACATAAGGTTAATTTTCAACTTGAGGTGCTGTTTATGTTTTACCTGGTCATACAGGTTGCGATGATCGTCAACTAAGGACAAAGACACATGAAACGTCGAAAGTAACCGCAAAAAATCTGAAGACAACACATGTTCGACAATAAAAATTAGGAGAGCAACTGGTGTCGCTACACGTCCAGGTCATCGGCCACCATCTGTTCCATAAACATGGAAAAATGAGCAATGATTTAGACTACTTTGTTTTTTTCTTCCCTTCAAATTTGAGTAGGAGTCCTTTACAACTATGAGCTTTGCTAGTAAACTAATTTCGCACCGTTTGTCAAGTCAAAGAAAAAGGAATCTTAAAACGTATGCTATTTTTGTCTATTATTGGCACTCAAAATGAACAAACACTCTTCGGCAATTATGCACAGTTATCATTGAATTATTGATTTCTGTTAGCGAAAAAAGTTCGGATCATTACTTTCTGTGTACGCCACAAAGTTTTTGTTAGTTGGGTAGATGAAGTATCATCCAGAATATTGTTGGCAAGTGTGCAGTCAATCACAGGTGGCATCAATTTTCACAGCTCAGTTAAACAACAATTTATATTCACCATTGTTCGCATTTAGATCCGGACACAAGAGGATGAATTAGATCAAACAAAATCCAAGCACTGAACGACAACGAAACGGCCGTCACAAATGTTGCGTTCAACAAATAAAACGATCTGAAACAACAGTAATAGCGAAAGTTTGTAAACGACTTTCGTTCGATGACAGTCACATCAAAAGAGCACCGGAAATGAAAACACCTAACCTTAATACAGATAGACCGATATATCGGCCTGGCTGATATTTGGGTTTCACCGATATATCGGTATCGGCCAAAACGGCCGATTTTATCGGCCTCAGTAGGTGTTGACAAAACGCTGTCATATTCCTCACGCATCCAGACAACTTGCGCAAGAAAGCACAAAGAACCAAGTCAAGACAGTTATCTTGCAGCAACGCTAGCAGGTGCGTTTTCATAAACAAGCAGATAAGATGAGCCATGAAGCATGCGTCGGCCGTCGCAGCCGAAACAAAGTGTCATCATTAATTAGATTGATTAAAAATCATAGCAAAATATTGAAATTGCTGCAATTTGAAAAATTTCAGCTCATAAATCCCGATTTTTGAAGTTTTTGAAAAAAAAGTAAGGCATAGAATACATTATGTGTTTGCTTATGAAGCAGAAATCATGATTTAAAAATTTTGGAAATATCGGTTATTGGTCCATGAATGGCCGATATGGCGGCATCGGTATCGGCCCCGAAAAGCCATATCGGTCGATCTCTAATCCTTAATACAAGCAATAAAACTCAACCGACCAGAATAACCGTGGTCCATGCATTTTTTCACAAAAATCGATTAAACTACAGCTCGAAGTGGTGATAACATTTTTTTAAACATTCTGTAAAATTTTCGGAAAATATGACAAATTTTGAAATCTCGAATCTCGGATTTTCTGATGAAGTGCGGGTTTCGGTCTCCAAGTTTTAACCAGGCCTCCGTCTCGGAGGTTACGGTCTCACCACTGCCTTTCACATCCAAACCTAGTTGTTTTTCAAAAACCAGTTGCATCACCCTGAAGTACGAAGTATCACACTATCAGCAACATATACCTAGCACAGCTATGTCCAACCCGCGAGCCGCATGTGGCCCAGTTTAGGTTTTCGTTGCAATATAAGTAGCCTACATACTGACAACCTGTCCTTATTTTGATAATCTTAAATTTGACATTTTTGGTGCAAGTGGTCCTCAGTGCCAGTAATCGCGTCTGCACTGAGTGCTGGGAGATTTCCACATGTTCACTGACACCTTGGTGCAAAACTTTGTGCAAGTTTTCTGATTTCTACCCTTGTTCCAATGGCACTAAATCTGCCTATAAAATTACACTTGCAGAGTGGTAAATGATGCTGTCAAAACCTCTCCGTTGGCGTTGCGTTGAATGTGTGATTCACCACGAACGGGATGTGCGCGAAGAACAACACCACATATATGTGGCGCTAACAAGCAATAATAGAGTGATTGCGGCGCATGATCTCTATTGTTGCTTGTTGCCGCAGTGTGAAGCTTTGCGCACTTGCCGCTCGGGCTTTCCGATCGCAACAGTGCCAAACAATCGTTACCACTGCAGTTAGGATTCGACCGCTGTAATTACATTAGCTTAAACTAAATTTACTTTCCTAAGGTCAAAGTAAGTTATTCAATGTGCACCACTCATTCACATTTCATTCAATGTGTGGCCCTGGTTTAGATAGTGACACAAGTTTTGGCTCAATAAGCAATTTCGGTCGGACATAGCTGGTCCACCACCCTTATTTCGATCAAACAGATTGTTACAGCACATTAATCAAGTTTGCAAGGTTCAGTGAATGAAGTGATTGAGAACGTTGCTTTCGACTGCGCAATCATTTTATACTGCAGTGTAAATTATCCTTTTATTTACAATGGCGACTTCGCAAAACATAAGACCTGCATTTTGAAACTTGATCTTCGAGACGCGTGCTATATATGTCATGGGAAATTTTTACACTATGCTAGGTTTGGCACTGTAGCGTTAATGGTAAAACCTTATGAAGTCAATAAGGACTATGCAAAAAACTGCTCACAAAAGAGTGGTGCGTTACGATGTTCGGCTGTTAAACGCTGTACTGAGGCTTTTAAAATTGTCTTCAACAGCTTTGCGGTAGAATTTTGTTTTTGAAAAAGCTGTTACTGTACTTGTATTGCTACCAGGGTTGCGGAGTCGCAAAGAGCCGGAGGTTTTTGGGTGGAGTCGGATTCCCAACAACACTGGGAGTCGGATTTGTTTGTCCGACTCCGGATGTCCAGTTGCATCATTTTTTATATCACACTCTTAAATTGGGAATTTGTGTTGAAATGGTACAATTTCTTTTGAAACTTTTGTTGAAACAGAGATTTCTTGCTGTGCACCACGATTTCCATTGATTTTAACAGCCAAATTACATTCCCTTTATGTTAAGGAGGTGGAAATTTTGGAAAGCCGGAGTCGGAAATTTTTGAAACTTCGGAGTTGGAGTCGGATATTTACCTCCAACTCCGCAACCCTGATTGCTACGCACTTCCCATCGTGGTATCCCACTAGGTGTTGTATAAGCTTTGCAAAACCGAAGTCAAGACCATGTTGCAGAGGACCAAGCCCAAACAAATTCGACACACCATTTTCCCCTACGCTTCTGACCTAGCACGTTCACACCTGGTAATATCCGCCCAAAATTGCAGTCTGTACGAAAAACTAATTCAAAAATGTACGTACATGAAAACAAACGACACAATCGTGAAAACAACTCCTGCATGAGAAGCATCGCTCCATTTTATAACATGATACACCGCAGTGTATAAACGCTTCCTTCTGAGCTGCTCCCTTCTGCAAGGTATGATCTTTTCATCCTGCAACAATACATTTTTTGTTATATTTGGTGACTGTGGATCCAACGCGAACACATTGCAGACTACCTTTGAATAGATATATTGATGGTTACAGGTTTGAAATAGTTTAAACCACATTTGCAAACGGTGTTTTTTCTTAAGTTGGTGCTTACAACATCAACGCATATTGTCACTAAAACAATGAAATATTGGGCCAGTTTTACAGGTATTATGTCTTGGTTTCATAATAATGTGAGCATTTCAAATTAACTTAAGTATGGAATGCACTTCAAAAACTTTCTGAAAGGAAAGGCAAAATTTTGGAGCTTTCGAAACACTTTTACTAGAGCACTGAACAACATGTTACTTTGGCTTTGATTAGTAAAAAAATATTGTAAAAAACATCAAAACTACATTTATTTGCCTGAATGCTACATTTTTTATTTTAAAAGCCAGTCATATTTTCATTAAAAGAAAATTTATTACTTTTGGTTTTTGACTGCCTTGTAGGGTTAGTGTTCAGCATGTTATGCCTATGCCAGAAACAGATTGCATATGTGACTGGCTGCATTTAGTGGATGGCATATATTTTGTTAAATCCAACTTCACTTTAACACTCATATTGCTTCTGTCAATAACATTGAAAGATTTTTTGTTATGTTCAATACAAGTTTCACCTGACCAGTCACACATTTAGCACTCTTGCATGCATGCACACACTGCGACACTCTAGATCTTTGTAGATAAAACCAACAGGTGCTTGAACTCTAGAAATACTATCTGCATTGCATGAAAGATTACTAACTCAATCATCTGTTCTACATTTGCATGCTGATAAATGATAGGAAAGCCATACAACCTTTGCAACACTCTCCAAACATTTTTGATATAATGTCCAAACAATTTTATGACAAGGAATGAACTTTTAAATTGTCAAAATAGTTTTCGTAACGAAGCAGGAGTGTGTGGTACCAAAAGGGGTGAAAAATAATGGGTTAATTCATGTTGACTGACATGCAAATCATACATATGGACTAATTAACATACACTACTTAACACATTGGCGTTTTTACAAGAAACTCTATATTGAACAACTTAAATACAAAATATGTAGCACAGTACTGGGTAAAATACAATGCATATTAAAAACAATTATCAGGGTTGTCATCTTAGCCCAAATTGATGAATTGCCATCATGCATATTATTAAAACTACGGTAAATTTTTTGCTGAAATGTGAGAAGTAAAAAACAGGTCATTGTCCTTAACATGCAGTATGCACTTAGATTTACCAAAAAATATCAACCCAAAGACTCTTCTTGTCCTATGATGTGAATGTCTATGGTTGAGACATATCCATTCAAAAATTTACAGAAGCCAAATACCCTGTAGCCATGATGCCACTGATTACATCACTACTTAAGAAAATTTAATACAATTTCATGACATGATTTCAAAACTTTTCATAATACCTGTACTTGTGGCTAGGACTCTTAGCATAAATTTGTGGTTAAAATTTTAAAAATATTTGGGATAAAACCTCCTACAACCTGTCTTACCTAATTTTACTACTGCACAGATGTGCATTAAAAGTTCTAAGCAATATCAACAATAGTTTTAAGAGCATCAGCAATCACCCATGATTAAGCAGAACACACTTTCTTGTGTTTATATTTCCACTTGCTGATTGCAGTGAAGTTTGATTAGTATATACCATGTTTTTGAAAATCTTTTATAGCTGCGCCATAAGTTTAACAATGGAAGTGGCTACGGAGCCACCTTGCATGACGTGGTTCGAATAAAATGCCGAATTTGTCACTCCAGCAGCACCGTCATGGTAGCATAGCAGCAGCGTTTACGTTTGCTGTACCAATGGTTTTCGGTTCAGCTCTCACCTTGGCAACTTTCATTTTGGTAGTAGTGCTTGCAGGTTTCAATTCATGGGAATAGTTTTCGTTTACTTTTTTCAAAAGTTTCCAAAGTTTAGGTTTAGAGGTTAGGTTTACAGGTTAGCATTAGGGTTACTCTGAGGGTTAGCTTTTAGGTTTAGGGTTTACCTTTTACGTTTAGTACATTTCCACCAAGCCTACTGCATTCTCGTTGTGTGTGTGTTAATGTCACGTTACAGGTGCTGGTCGAACACAGTTTCAAAATACAAAGATCCACAGGTGGTTCTGTAGCCAATGCCTTTAAGAATCAGGTAACCAGGTCTTCATGCAAGATGAAGATGCTTCTACAGCACTCTTAACGCGTATGTCATGATTACGACAATCTGCACACCAAGTCACTAGTGTACCTCTATTTTGTTATAGGCATTGGTCACTTTGCGTCATTTGCTCTTTTGCTTTTTAGAAAGAAAAGACACATGCATATTTAAAACTGGCATCTATTTAAATTATGGATGTAAGCTCTCTTAGAAATGAAATTAACTACTTTCTCTATTTTATTATTATTGCTCTACCATTACATTAAATTATCATTAAAACTTCATAACAATTTGTTTTTTACACAGCTTACAATTCGCATTTTTCATTTTTCACAGCGCTTTTCTCCTGACTGACCATAACAACTTGTAGCAAGATCACTGCAGATCAATTTGCAATGCACTGGTCTGATGATGATAAAAGAAGTTATCTGAATGTTTGCAATATTGTTGATATCATTTTCATTGGCCCTGATTTTCATCATAACAGCCTACAGTTGGTCAGTAAGGTGAGTAATTGCATAACCTTAAGACATGGAACCAAGTGTTTAGCATATATCTTGCAACAATCCTAACATGCTGCCACTGCTAGCCATGTTTGCATGAACTTTTTTAACTTAAACAAAATGTTTTTTATTAATGCAACTCTAGTAATTAGTTGCAGCTCTGTTTGGTAGCTTGTCACAAACTTATCAATTGCAGGACAGACACTAAAGTATCGTCAGTTTTGCTTGGAAGTGTTTTTGAGACAGCCAGAGCCGTCATAAAACTGTTTAGCTTACACAACAAAACACATGGACTAGGCTAAAAAAATGTACAGAATAATCACCTTCGCATTACATCGTTTATGCTTCTGTTCCGAAGATTCATGGAAGTTATCTCCTTTCAATGCCATTTTGAAATAACGACAGTAAACATTCCACGAAGCGTGCAGTAATGATAGGTAACGAATTCATTAACATGACCAAAAATCAAAGCCACCTGATTATACTTCGAAAAAAACAAATCTGTTAAATTCTTTAGCGTCAAATATATTATGTTGCACAACAGTTTCGCCTACAATATTTCCGGGATCTTGCGATTTTCCAAGATAAATTTAGACATCAGTCAGGGGCAGCACCACTTTGCAATAACAGTACCTCCATGTTTACCAGAGTATTTCCCAGGGGAAACCCCGAGGGACGTCAGAGGGTAACCACTTTGCCTGCGCGAACGTTACGGTCATTCATCAAACAAAGATGGAATAGTTTGCACAGTTAGACCTATGAATTGGTTTTTGCAATGCGTCGCTTAATCTGATTAGTTAGGATACTCCTTCAAGAACAGTTTTGTGCAGCACACATTTATTTGAGGAGTCGACGCTAGATACTATCAAGGACAGGAGTGCGGTGTAAAGCGAAAATTCTCACCTGCGAAATCGCTGACTTGACTTCAGAGGTGGCCGGAGTCACTTTTTCAGACTCCGACTCCACTCCTGTTCCAAACTTTTTGAATCCGGGTACGGCAATTTTTCAAATTTGAGAATCAGACTCCTCTTCAGACTACGGCTGGAATCATCGATACAACCGTAATTTACCCATGTTTTTACTTAATAAATGACCACGCAGACTCCTGCTACTGCCTAAATTGAAAAGTGACTCCAGTCCGGATCTGGTTTTTCCCAAATTTTTTACTCCGGGTCCGAAAGAAAAACGCAGAATCCTGCCGGAGTCGAGTCCTGGTCCGGTCCCACCTCTGCTTGAATTCACGCCATTGCGCATGCGCAGAGCGATATTCACTTTTGGGTCACGCACTTCACATTACAGAGATGAGCGGATATTGATTTTTCAACGCCTGATCCATATCCGAAAAAATTTTTGCATATCCATATCCAATCCTGATCCGAAACTTTCAGAAATTTAGTATCCGATATCCATCCGTATCCTAATGTGACACTGGCTAAATACGAAAGAAGCACGCAGTACTAACAAAACAAAAGATGCCCGATCATGACAAGAGTCAACGCGAAAGCCATTCACACAGCAGAGATGAGCACGCACCAGGAGTGGATCGGGACTATTGCCAATTTTGGCCGGATCAACATTGGATCGGACTGCAATTTTTTTCAAAATTGGCGGATCAGCACTGGATCGGACTGAGAAAACTTTTGTTGTTTTAATGTGATTATTCTGAAAATATCAAAATTTTTGATTGTGATCCGATTTCACAGGTGTGCTAAATGGTAGTGCATATTTTGCCATCAAATACAAAACACTGCTGGGACTATTTTGCAATTCGAACTGTATTCATCTTTGTTCACAATCACATATATCGTGGAGTTTAAGTAGCAACGTGAACATAGTTGAGTGGTTAGTATTTATGCCTGCTGTGGGATTGTTCGCTGGTTCTCTTCTCACCATTTCCTTTGGCTTAAAGTGTAGAGGTTACACTTTTGATAGGAGTGCTTTTAATGTACTTTATCAAAAAGTTTAGGGTTTAGGTTCAGGGTGTATGTTTAAGTGTCGGTTTAGGCTTTACCTTTAGGATTTAGGTTTTAGGGTTTAGGTTCAGGGTTTAGGTCTTAGGTTCAACTTTTAGGTTTCGGTTTTGGGTTTATGTTTGAATTTTGGGTTCAGATTCAAGTTTTGGGTTTAGGTTCAAGTCTTGGGTTTAGGTTTTGGGTCTAGGTTTTGGGTTCAGGTTTTGGGTTTAGGTTTTGAGTCTAGGTTTTGGGTTTAGGTTTTGGGTTTAGGTTTTGGGTTTAGGTTTCTGGTTTAGACTTCTGGTTTAGGTTCTGTGTTTTGGTTTGGGTTTACGTTTTAGGTTTAAGTTTTGGTTTTAGGTTTAGGGTTTTAGGTCATGTAACAAGCACCTTACGCTAATCTAAGTGTATCGTCCTTGTCACTTCACCAATTCAAGCAATCGGACTCTCCTAACGGCAAAATAACTCCAGCAGTGCTTCTGCCTCTGATGCCTAATAGACACTTCCTTGTTAAATTTTGGAAATGCCAAAAGGCTGTGTCAATTTTGAATCATGAGGCAAAAGCACTGCTGTAAGTATTTTGCTAAAGGCAAAATAGCTCTAGTAGTTCTGTCTCATGAGACAAAATCAAAATAAATGATTTTACAATGGCGGATCAGGACTGGATCGGACTGATGGTTCTCAAAAATTGTACAGATCAGGACTGGATCGGATTCAGTTTTATTGGATCAGGACTGGACTCGGACTGAAAAATTTCACAGTCCTCTCATCTCTGTCACACAGTAAGACACGTCTACTTGACTACCATGGCAGTTCTGCCAATGTGACAAACTCACTACTCAGCATTTTATTATACCTTGTTACCGCTGGTGAACTTATAGCCACTTCCAAACAAAGACACCTTGGAATTCTGTGACCCAATCCATAAAAATAACATCACATGTTGTGTACTTTCAATCAGAAAAACAGAAAAATTGTGTGTATTGTGCCACCAGAGCTGCAGCTCAGGTGTGGTTATTTTTCCATTTGAACTGTAGTGCATCCAGCTTTGTCCACTTGAACATTGAGTTCGTGACACTAGCAGTTGGTATGATGAACCTGGTCGAGTGGGAATTCCTGCTAACTGTGAGAGTGGTCGTCGTCTAGGTTCTCAGCATTGTTATTTCGGCTCGGCTGATAGATACCACTCTTTTTATGGGAAAATGTTTGATGTAAGCTATAGTACTTTTTAAATAAGTTTTGAAAACCAGACACAGGTTTATAATTTGGGTTAGGGTTTTGGGTTATATGGCAAAGACGATCCGTTAATCCAAGGATATAGTCCTTGTCATGCGACCAATTCAACCAATCTGGTTCAGCTAATGGCAACAGAGCTCCAGAATTCAATCAATTGGTAAAACAAAGCAAATAGATTTTGCAACACTGAGAGTAGATCACAGCACAGATGAGCGGACTGTGATATTTTTCGGTCCGAGTCCAGTCCTGATCAGATCAAATTGAATCCGATCCAGTCCTGATTTGCAAAAATTTTGAAAATTATCAGTCCAATCCAGTCCTAATCCGCCCATGTAAAATAATGAATTTTTATTTTGCTTCATGAGGCAAAAGCACCACTGAAACTATTTTGTCTTTAACCAAATATGATTAGTTGATGGCAAAATAGTTGTAGAAGTGCTTTTGCATCATTAGGCAAAACAGACATAACCGTTTGGCATTTCCGAAGTTCAACAAGCCAGTGTCTATTTTGCCTCATGAAGCAAAAGAACTGCTGGAGTTATTTTGCCATTAGGAGAGTCCGATTGTTTGGGTTGGTCAAATGACAAGGACGATGTGGGATACACTTGGATTAGCATGATAAAGTCCTTGCAACATGAGCTAACACCCCAAACCTGAAACCAAACCCAAAACCTAACTTCAGATTAACCTATGCACACAAAACCTAAACCCAACACCAAAAACCTAAACCTAACAAGCAAACCCAAAACCAAACCCAAAATTAAACCTAAACCTGAAACTTAATCCGTGAACGTAACCCCTAAATGTAAGCCCAAAACCAGTGGTTTTTCAACGTTTTTCAGCGACCCATTTTGCAACTCAATTCAACCTATCGACCCCTTCCGAAATTGTCCAGCCAGACATAAGACATGCAGTTGTGTTTGCACCAGGACTGTGGAGTCGGAAGTCCCGTCATCCGACTCCGACTCCGGGCAATTTCGATTATCCGACTCCGACTCCGGACAGACTCCGACCTTCAGCTGTATTAGTTACTTAAAGTGATGATTCTTTTCAGATGAATTCATAAACCCTACTTGCACTTTCCAGGAATACGGAAACTTGTTTCATATCGATGTAAATGC